>Ga0209376_1001183_pt1 | contig 26884 bp, 21 predicted proteins | sample GraSoiAngelo_134_FD_185891 | JGI IMG/M metagenome (GOLD analysis project Ga0209376, IMG submission 185891) | Grasslands soil microbial communities from the Angelo Coastal Reserve, California, USA - 14_0929_05_30cm (SPAdes) (version 2) | ecosystem: Environmental > Terrestrial > Soil > Grasslands ... | reverse complement strand
GCAGGCCGCGGGTTCGATCCCCGCCCGGGTCACTGCGTAACCACCTCGCGTCGCCGCACGTAGCCGACGGCTCGTGCATGGCGGTATATTTCCGCCCCGTCACCCACGGCACCCACGGCACCCACGGCACCCACGATGGCACCCACGATCTGGATCGACGGCGAGTTCTACGACAAGGCGAACGCCAAGGTCTCGGTGTTCGACCACGGCCTGCTGTACGGCGACGGCGTGTTCGAGGGAATCCGCGTGTACAACCGGCGCGTGTTCCGCCTCGACAAGCACCTCGATCGCCTCTATGACTCGGCGAAGGGCGCGTGGATCGAGATCCCGATGGCGAAGGCCGAGCTGCGCCGGCTGGTGGGAGAAGCCGTGACCCGCAGCGGGCTCGAAGACGCCTACATCCGGCTGGTCGTGACCCGTGGCATCGGTGACCTAGGGCTGGACCCCCGCAAGTGCGTCAAGCCCTCGATCATCCTGATCGTCGACTCGATCCGGCTCTGGCCGGCGGACCGCTACGACAAGGGGCTCACGGCGCTGACCGCGGCCACGCCCATCAACCACCGTGAGAGCGTTTCACCTCGCATCAAGTCGCTCAACTACCTGGGGCACATCCTCGCCAAGGTCGAGGGGATCGCGGCGGGCGTCGACGAGGTGATCATGCTCGACTCCTCGGGCTACGTCGCCGAGGCGAGCGGCATGAACGTGTTCGCCGTGACGAACGGCACGCTCAAGACGCCTCCGGTGTATGCCGGGATCCTGCGCGGCGTCACGCGCGACGCAGTGATCGAGCTGGCGCGCGAGGCGACCTATGGGGTCGAGGAAGTGCCGCTCAACCGCTACGACCTCTACACAGCAGACGAGATGTTCTTCACCGGCACCGCGGCCGAGATCGTCGGCGTCACCAAGCTCGACGCCCGGGTGATTGGCGCAGGGGTCCCCGGACCCGTCACGAAGGAGCTCGCCAAGCGGTTCAAGGCACTCGCCACACGAGGGGACTGACCTCCCCCCCCCACCGTAGTCCCGGTAGCCCGCAGGGCCCTGGGCGGCTGGATTGCAGCCGTCCTGCGCGATTTCGGCAAATCTAGGCTCAACTATTGACAGGACTTTGGGTTAGCCCAATATTCTCGGGCCCTTGCTCGCATTGAGGTGATCCATGCCATGGAGAGTGATCGCCCTGGGCGATCAAGTTTGGCATGTGGACGCGGTGGCCGAGCGCCCGGCCAACACCGAGGCATGGCAGCTGGTCTTGTCGTTCCGCGCGGCCTCCGAGCGCGCGGGGCGATCGTTCTGGACCCTGTACCCGCTCGAGGCCACCTCGAAGTCGTCGTTGTTCATCCAGGCGGAGCGCATCCCCGACACGGCCCTCTCGCAGCTGTTGGCCGAGCGGCTGGCGTGAGCTCGCTCGGGGTGCAGACCCTGCGCCGCATCGTGGGCGCCGTAGCGAAGTTACGGGGCGAGTTGGTGCGCGAGGTGACCGTACGGTCCGACCTCCGCCAGCTCAAGGTGGCACTGGAGAGCGGGCTAATCCTGGTGGTGTCGGCAGAGCGCGACCCGCAGGGGCGACCGCAACTGGAGGTGGATGTGGTCGACGTGCCGCAGGACGCTTCGGCGAAGCAGCAGATCGAAGTGCGGTTCGACTGACTGGCCCCATGGTAGCGCCGATCGGCGGGGGAGGGGCGCCGGGCGACGAACGCCTGCGCTTCAAGGACTTCGAGTTCCAGCGCCTGGCGAGCGGGCGCTGCCGGGCGAAGGTAGTCCTGGCGTCGTCCGACGGGCGGGAGTTCTCGGGCGAGTCCGAAGGGATCATCTCGCAGGCGGGCGAGTTGCGGTGTGGCGCAGCTGCCACAGTTCGGGCGCTCGAACGGGTGGTCCAGCCGAAGCTCGGTTTCGAGCTGCTGGGGGTGAAGGCCGTGCGGGCGTTCGATGCCACGGTGGTCATCGTGTCGTTGTCGGCGCGACAGGAAGCGCGGGCCTCGCGGCTGGTGGGTGCGTACCTGACCGAGACCGACGCCCCACGGGGCGCGGCTCTTGCGGTGTTGAATGCAACGAACCGAATACTGGGGAATTTCTTTGCGACGCGATGAGGGCGAAATGCCAGCGAGCTTGCTAGCATCTGATGTTCCCACGCTAAAGCGTGGGCTCCTGAGAGGTGCGCTCGCGTGCTTCGTCCTGGCGGCTGGCGCTTGTGGGGGCGCTCAGGGGCCCCATGCCGGCGCACTCGCGCCGGCGGCACACGACAGCGCCGTCGCGCGCACGGTCGACTCGCTCGGGGCGGCGATCGCGCAGGTGGCGCAGGATTCGGCGGCCGACCAGCAGGTGCTCGACAGCCTACACCGGCCCCCCCGCGCCGACACATTGCGCGCCCACCGGGATTCGGCGCCGCCCGCCGTGAAGCGGGAAGAGGTCGAGCGGGAGGCGGAGCGACTGTTCGGGGCCGAGGGGAAGGCCGTGATCGGCGTGGCGCCTTCACCCGAACCCACCTTCGATATCGATGTCTCGAGCTTCGCCACCAAGCGGCGCGTGCTCGAGTACCTCGAGTTCTTCCAGGTGGACTCACGCGACCGCTTCGAGATCTGGCTGGGGCGCCTGGGCCGCTACGAGGGCATGATCCGCGAGCGGCTCCGGGCCAAGGGTCTGCCCGAAGACCTGCTGTATCTCACGCTGATCGAGAGCGGGCTGTCCAATACCGCCGTGAGCCGCGCCAAGGCGGTCGGGATGTGGCAGTTCATGGCGAGCACGGCCCGGCTGTACGGGCTCACCGTCGATCCGTGGGTCGACGAGCGGCGCGATCCCTTCAAGGCGACCGAGGCGGCCGTCAACTATCTCGCGGACCTGCGGGAGCGGCTCGGCAGTGTCTACCTGGCGGCGGCTGCGTACAACGCCGGCGTGGGGCGGATCGAGCGCGGCATCGGTCGCCTGCCTGGAGCGGGGGGCCGCGGCGGCAGCGGCGGCGAAGCCGACTCCGTGAGCGATCTGACCTTCTTCCAGCTCGCCGACCGTCGCTACCTGCGCCGTGAGACGCGAGACTACGTGCCCAAGCTGATCGCCGCGTCGCTGATCGCGAAGCAACCGGGACGCTACGGATTCGACGAGATCAAACCGCTGCCCCCGCTCGCGTTCGATGAGATCAGCATCGCCGACGCGACTGGGCTCGACGTGATCGCCCGACTCGCGGACACGAGCGTCGCCGCGATCCTCGAGCTCAACCCGCAGTTCGTCCGCGGGGTCACGCCGCCCGGACGCGTCGTCGTGCTGCGGGTACCGCGCGGTCGCGGGACCCACGTCGCCGAGCGGTACGACAGCCTGCCCGTGACCGAGCGAATCACGTTCGTGGATCATTATGTGTCGCGCGGGCAGACCCTGTCGGAGATCGCCAAGCGCTATCGCGTCAACGTCGCCATGATCGAGAGTGCCAACCCCCGCCTCAAGGCCCACGCGCTACGCGTCGGTCAGCGAATCATCATCCCGATGAGCGGGCGGGTGGTGCCGGCCGCTGCGTGGTCCATTCCACCCGAGTCCCGGTACCGCCGCGTGAGCCGTACGGAAGCGAGCACCGGGAGCTACCGCGTCCGGACGGGAGAGACGGCAAGCGAGATCGCGCGCCGCTACGGCGTGCCCCTGACGGCGTTGCTCAATTACAACGGCCTCACTCTGGCGTCGGTCATCCGGGCGGGGGATGTCATCAAGATCCCGCAAAAATGACGACAAAGACGCAGACGTAGCACAGACACGTAGCACAAAGGCGTAGGGCCACTCGACCCTACGCCTTTCGTGTTACGTACCTCGTGTTCCGTTTTCTAGCTTTTCCGCCTATAGCCTTTCATGACCGTCGTGGCGTACCCGTTCTGCGGATCCCGCCCGGCGTCCAGCAGCTCCTGGACCTTGCTGGGGCCGCGGTTGTAGGCCAGCAGCGCCAGGCGCAGCTTCGCTTCCGGGGTCCCCTCGTAGCGCTCCAGCAGGTCCCGCAGGTACCGGAAGCCGAGCCGGAGGTTCGTGTTCTTGTCGTACAGCTGCTGCACGGTCAGTCCGGGCTCGTACAGCCGGGCGGTGCTCGGCAACACCTGGGTGTACCCGAGCGCCCCCACCTTGCTCTTCGCCTTGGCGTTGAAGTTCGACTCCGTCTTGACGAGGCGGAACGCGAGCCCCGGCTCGACGCCCTCGGCCAAGGCGACGTCGTAGATCGCGGCCGAGAGGTCGGCGGCGATATGATAGTGCGTCGAGTAGTCGATAATGGCGTTGGCGCGCTCCAGCTGGAGCCGGGCGACGGCGAGCTCCCCGCGCGTCGCCTCGAGCGACTGCTCGAGCGAGCGCAGGTCGCCCAGCGTCGCGGGCATCGTCGCTGCCGCCGGCTGATCGTCGGCCGTGGCACGCCGCGCCCACCCGCCGAGGCTGCTGACTACCAAGGCGCCAAGCAGGATGAGAGTTCCCTGTAGCATCAGTTTCTGCGTCTTCGTGTACATAGCCCTCACAGGTAAGTCCGTGCGGCCCAGGCTAGCGCCGCGCCATCAATTCCTCGTCAATCGCCAGCGGCCCGCCGCCAGTCGCCGTGCACGCCGCCCGTCTTCTCGAGCAGCTGCACGCGCTCGATCTGCATCCCGCGATCCGCCGCCTTGACCATGTCGTAGACGGTGAGCAAGGCGACCGAAACGGCCGTCAGCGCCTCCATCTCGACTCCGGTTCGCCCCACCGCCCGCGCGGAAGCCCGCACCCGTACCCCCGGCAACGTCTCATCCAGGCTCGCATCCACCTCCACGTGGTCCAGGCCCACCGGATGGCACAACGGGATCAGCTCCGCCGTGCGCTTCGCGGCCAGGGTGCCGGCTACCTCGCTCACCGCCAGCACATCGCCCTTGGCGATCGCCTGCTCGGCCACCAGCCGGTAGGCCTCGGCCGACATCCGGATGGTGCCTTCCGCCACCGCGGCGCGGACGGTGATCGGCTTGTCACCCACGTCCACCATGCGTGCCCGGCCCGCGGCATCGACATGTGAAAGCTTCATGCCAGCTCCGCCAGCTGATCCGCCAGTACGGCCGCGAGCAGCTGCGGATTCACGTTGCCCTGGGCCAACTCGCGCGCATCGAGCACTCGCGCCATCGCTTCCACCACCTTGCCAGTCTCGCCACCGCGTCGCGCCTGGTCTCGTAACCGTTCCAGCAGCCCGTCCAGCATCTCAGTAAACCCGCCCCGCGCCTGGAAGGGCGCCTGGCTCAGCGCGAAGGCGAAGCGCTGCACGGCTCCTTGAGTCGCCGTAGCGCGAAACGCGTCCGCCGCCTCCGGTCCTCGACCGGGCCGTCCAGATGCAAGGAGCTTGCCTATGCACCCGTCCGCAGCCGCAACCCGTTGAGCCACTTCGCGTTCTGACTTCAACCCCAGCTCTCGCTGTGCGAACACTGCCACTATGCTGTCGGCATTTCGTGCCACGCGAACGCGCACGACGCGAGACAGCATGGTCGGCAGCAGCGCGTCCGGCTCCGACGTAGTCAGCACGATCACCGTGTCCGCCGGCGGCTCCTCGAGCGCCTTGAGCAGAGCGTTGGCCGCCGCTTCCGCGCCCATCTGGGGCACTAGGCGCTCCGCGTCCCCTACAATGAAGACCTTATGCTGCCCCAGCGCGGGCGTGAGCGCCAGCCGACGCAACAGCAGCCGTACCGACGCGATCCCGTGGCTGGCCAGCCCCGACGGGGGCTCGTACAACGGCTGCTCACGGCGCGCGGTCATCTCGTCGGCGAGCGCCTCCGCCACGAGATCAAGCTGTTTGTCGGCGTCGGCGCCCTTCTTCGAGAGCTCGACCGGCACGAACCAATGCACGTCCGGGTGCGACAGGCTCGTCACCAGCTTACAAGCCTGGCACTGCCCACACGGTTCCCCCGTCCGCTGCTCCTTGGCTTCTCCCCGACCTCGACACAACAGCGTCTGCGCCAGCCACAGGCCCAGGCGTTGTTTCCCGACACCGCGTGGCCCCTCTAACAGGAGCCCTTGTGGCAACCGGCCGGAGGCGATGGCGCCTACCAGCCGGCTGCGTATCCCCTCATGGCCGTACAGGGGGGGGATTGGCATGGCGGAAATGTAGACCCGGTCCGGTACCCGGTGTCCAGCGCGTTTTGGAACATGTTGCGGCTACGCGACTTCCAAGTCTTGGAGGGGGCTTGTGCAGGTGTAATAGCATACCTAGCAACGCTTTACACGCCGAAGTGAGCGCGCACTCGCGAGATAATGCCCAATTTCCCTAGTTATTCGGCGTTTATTCGGGCGTACGTCGGGCCAGCTTGACACCCCGAAGCGAGACCCTGAGTGCACTACGCCCAAGAAATCGTGATGCAGCACACAAGGCGCGCGTTCAGGCGCCGGGCGCCCGCCCGTTGCGACGTCGCTCGCCACTTCAGCCGCTGATCGCGAGCTGCTCGGCGGCTTGGAGCTGCTGGGGCTGGCCGACCACCAGGAGAACATCGCCTGCGGCGAGCTCGAACTCAGGGTCGGGAGTGGCGATATCGGCCGAGCCGCGCTGGATCGACAGGACCAGCGCCCCGGTTCGGGTTCGCAGGCCGGTTTGCGCCAGGCTCCGCCCCACCAAGGCTGAGTTGGGGGGAAGGCGGATGCGGCGGAGAGCCATCTGCGGAATGCCCCCGACCGCGCCGAGGCGCAACGGCTCGCCGCGTTCGGTGCCGTGCCGAAACGCCTGGTAGTTGGAAGCGCGAATCTGGTCCACGAGGCGATCGATCTCGGCGCGCGCGACGCCGTAGTAGGCGAGCACTCGAGCGAAGATCTCGATCGACGTCTCGAACTCCTCGGGGATCACGTCGTTCGCGCCCAAGCGGAGCAGCTCGGGGACCTCCACCACGTAACGGGTGCGGGCGATGATGTGAACCGCGGGGCTGAGCCCACGCGCCACGCGAACCATGCGCCGGGTCGCCGCGGGGTCGGAGATCGCCGCGACGAGCATGCGCGCCCGCTCCAAGCCCAACGCCCGCAGGATCTCCTCGCGGGTCGCGTCGCCGTAGAAGGCGGGCTCCCCGCGCGATCGGGCCTGCCGCACCGTTTGGGCGTTCAACTCCACAATGCAATAGGGCGCCTCGATCGCCCGCAGCGCCGCCGAGAGGTTGCGGCCGTTCAGCCCGTAGCCGGCCACGATTACGTGGTCGGTGAGCTGCTGCTCCGCCACCGCGATGCCCGACGGCCGGAGCCCGGGTAGCAACCGGTCAAGCGCCACGAGCCGTTCCAGGCCTTGCACCAGTGTCGGACCGCTCTGTAGCAGGAACGGCGTCACCAGCATCGTGACCACCGCGATGGCGAGGAACGTTTGGTAGAGGGTCTCGGAAAGGAGTGCCATCCCGCGGCCTTCCCGGGCCAGAACGAAGGAGAACTCCCCGATCTGCGAGACTACCAGCCCGGCGAGCAGCGCCACGCGCCCGGCGTAACCGAGCAACGCCGGACCGGCGCCGGCCACCAGCGTCTTGCCGACCAGCACGACGGCCGCACCCCCCACCGTCAGGACAGGATGCTCGCGGATGAAGTCGAATTGCACCAGCATCCCTACCGCCACGAAGAACAGCGAAATGAAGACGTCGCGGAACGGAAGCAGCTCCGCCAGGGCCTGGTGACTGTAGTCCGACTCGGAGATGACGAGTCCCGCGAGGAAGGCCCCGAGCGCGAGCGACGCGCCGGCCTCCGCCGTCCCGAGCGCAGTCAGCGTGCCCAGCAGGATGATGGCGATGAGGAACAGTTCCCGGCTCCGCGTCTTCAGAATCTCGGCGAGCAGGCGCGGGACCAGCGTGCGCGCCAGGATCGTCACGCCGACGACGATCAAGGCCGCCTTCCCGAGGGCGAGGGCGAGCTGGGCAGGACCACCGCTCGCCCGCCCGGCCAGGAACGGCAGCGCCAGCATGATCGGGACGACGCACAGGTCCTGGAAGATGAGCACACCAGTGGCGAGGCGACCGTGCGGGGCGTCGATCTCGCCGTTGTCGGTGAGCCCCTTGAGGACGAGGGCGGTGCTGGAGAGGGCGATCAGGCATCCGAGAAACAGGGCCACCTGCCAGGCGAGGCCGAGTGCCGCGGCGACCGCTGCCGCCACCACCACCGTCAATCCCACCTGAAGCCCGCCACCTACCAGGACCTGCCGGCCCATCTCACTGAGCCGGTTGAGCGAGAACTCGATCCCGATCGTGAAGAGCAGCAGGATCACGCCCACTTCGGCGAGCCCTTCCACGCGATGCACGTCGGAGACGAGGCCTAGGGCGTTTGGGCCGAGCAAGACGCCCGCCACGATGAAGCCGGGGAGGGCGGGCAGCTTGAGCCGATGGAAAGCCAGGATGACGACCAGGGAGACCGCGAAGATGGTCGCTAGATCTTTGAGGACGATCACATGCTCCACGGTGCCCGCCCGGTTTCTTGGGGTTCTAGGGAAGTTTGGTGAATCGCCGGAACGACGCTTAGCACCGGCGCGTGATGGAGCGCACTGCCGCGCCGTGCTCCCTACGGTGGAAAAAACTCCTAAGGAATGCAAGGTTGTCGTCCCTTCAATGAGCACACCGCGCTTCCGGCTGTTGCGTCCCGAAGACGATCCGCGCGACGCGCAGTTGTCGCGGACGGAAGCGACGCTGCGTGCCACCGCGCGACAGCAGGAGGCGGTCGCGCACCTCGGCCAGCAAGCCCTCGCCGGCGCACCCGTCGCGGACCTCATGGACGCGGCGGTGGCGCTCGCCACCCGGACGCTGGACGCCGATTTCGGGAGTGTGCTCGAGCTCCGCCCGGAAAGCCGGACTCTGCTGCTGCGCGCCGGGTTGGGGTGGCGGGACGGGAGCGTCGGCCGCACCATCCTGCCGGCGGATCCCGACACTCACGCCGGCTACGCGCTGCGGTCCCCCGGGCCGGTGGTGGTCGAGGACCTGGCGTCCGACACGCGGTTCGGGAGCGCGCCATTGCTGACGCCACACGGCGTGGTCAGCAGTCTGAGCGTGCTGATCCAAGGTCCGGAGCGTCCGTTCGGCGTGCTCGGGGTCCACGCCGGCCGGCGCCGCGAGTTCACGCTCCACGACACGCACTTCCTGCAAGCGGTGGCGAATGTGCTCGCGACCGCGATCGACCGCGCCCGCACCGAAGATGCCCTGCGCCGCAGCGAGGAGCATTTCCGCTCGCTGATCGAGAACGCCTCGGACATCGTCACCATCGTGGGCGACAACGGCGTGTTCCGCTACGCGAGCCCATCGGTGAAGCGCGTGCTCGGCTATGGGCCCGGCGAGCTGCTCGAGCGGAACGCGTTCGACTTCGTGCACCCGGAGGACATTGCGGTGGTGGCCGAGGCGCTGGCCCGCACGATCCGACGGCCGAACTCTCCCCAGTCGGCGGAGTTCCGGTTCCGGCACCGGGACGGGTCGTGGCGCGTGCTGGAGGCGGTCGGGCAGGCCCGGGTGGATCCCGCCGGCGCGGCGCACCTGATCGTCAACGCGCGGGATGTGACCCAGCGGCGGCGGCAGGAGCGGGCCCTGCGTGAGAGCAAGGAGCGGCTGCGCACCGTGATCGCGGGCGCGCCGCTCGCGCTGTTCGCGTTCGATCACAACGGCATGTTCACGATGGTCGAAGGGAAGGCACTCGACGCGGTCGGAGTACGGCCCGCCCAGCTGGTCGGCCGATCGGTGTACGAGCTGTACGCGGACATCCCGCAGGCGCTGGCGGACGTGCGCCGGGCGCTCGCCGGGGAAACGTTCTCCTCCACCGTGGAGGTGTTCGGGACGGTGTTCGAGGCGTGGTACTCGCCCGTGCGGGATGCGGCGGGCTCGGTTGCCGGCGTGATCGGGGTGGGGACGGATGTCACCGAGCGGCGCCGGGCCGAGGAGGCGTTGCGGCGGTCCGAGGAAAGCAGTCGCACCGTCGTGGAGCACGCCAGCCACGGGATCTACAAGTCCACCCCGGACGGCAGATTCCTGGCCGCGAACCCCGCGCTCGTGAGGTTGCTGGGGTATGAGACCGAAGCCGAGCTGCTCGCCCTGGACATGGCCCGCGACGTGTACGCGGACTCGAGGGAGCGCGAGCGCATCCTCGCTCGGTTCGACAGCGGCGACGCGATCCGTGGGGCGGAAGTCGCGTGGAAACGGAAGGACGGCGGGCGCATCCTGGTGCGGCTCTCCGGCCGCGCGGTGCGACGGGGCAATGGGCGGATCGAATGCTTCGAGACGATTGCCGAAGACATCACCGAGCGGCGCGCCCTCGAGGAGCAGCTGCGCCAGTCCCAGAAGATGGAAGCGATCGGCCAGCTCACCGGCGGGATTGCCCACGACTTCAACAACCTGCTCACCATCATCCTGGCGAACTCCCAGCTGATCGCGAAGGCTCTCCCCAAGGAGCGCGCCGACGCGCATGCCGACCTGCGCGACGTCATGTCCGCGGCGCTACGCGGTCGGGTGATGGTGCAGGAACTGCTCGGGTTCGCGCGGCGCTCGAGTCTCGACCTGCAGCCGACTGATCTCGCGGGCCTCGTGACAGACCTCATCGGGTTCCTGCGGCGCATTCTCCCAGCGGACGTGGAGATCGTAACCGCCAGCGAGCCGGACCTGCCGGACGTACGCGCCGACGGACACGCCGCGGAGCAGATCCTCTTCAACCTCGCCACCAACGCGCGCGACGCCATGCCGGGCGGCGGCGTGCTGCGCATTGAGACCGCTCCCGTTTACTTGAGCGAGGAGCGGCGGCTCGCCTGCGGCGCGCCCAGCGCCGGCGAGTACGTCTGTCTGTGCGTCGGCGACACGGGGGTGGGCATGGACGACGCAACCCGGCGGCGGATGTTCGAGCCGTTCTTCACCACCAAGCCGGCGGGGCGGGGGACGGGTCTGGGTCTGGCGACGGTGTACGGGCTGGTGAAGCAGCACGGCGGTGGCATCGAAGTGGACACCGCCCTCGGGAACGGTACCCGGTTCCAGCTCTATTTCCCGGTGGCCGGCCAGGACGCCACCAGCGCCGCCCGGCGCCGCTCCGGGGAGCCGGAGGTGCGGGGCGGCAGCGAGACAGTCCTGGTGGTGGAGGACGACGACCAATTACGCCGCTCGGCGAAGCGTATCCTGGAAGACGCCGGCTATCAGGTGGTGACTGCGGCGGACGGGCAGGAGGCGCTCGAGGTGCTGCGCCAGCAGGGACCCGCGATCCACCTCGTCTTCTCCGACCTCGTCATGCCGCGGCTCGGGGGGCGGGCGCTGCTCGACGCGCTGCACCGCGAGGGCCGGACCGCGCGCTTCCTATTCGCAAGTGGCTATTCGGATCCGGACTCCCGGGGGGGTGTCCCGCTCGACCCGCCACTCCGTGTGCTCCGCAAACCGTGGACGGCGAGCGATCTGTTGGTCCGCGTGCGAGAGGTGCTGGACCGGCACTAGAACCGTTGCACGTTCCACGTCACAGGTTGCCCGTTCAGGAGTGGCGGCTTCGAGGGACGTGTGACGCGCGACGTGCAACGCTTCACCCGTCCAGCACCTCTCTCACCTTCCGCGCCAGCGTCTCCGGCACGAACGGCTTCTGTAAGAATGCGACACCCGCGCGCAGCACCCCCTGGCGGACCATCGCGTCATCCGTGTAGCCCGACGTGTAGAGCACCCGCATAGCGGGTCGTGCCGGCGCGAGCCGCTCGGCCAGTTCCCGCCCGCTCATGCCCGGCATCACCACGTCGGTCACCAGAATGTCGATCCCCCTGGGGTGGCGGGCCGCCAGGTCGAGTGCAGCCGGGCCGTCGGCCGCCTCGAGCACGGTGTACCCATAGCTCTCGAGGCTCTTGCGGGCCAACGACCGGACCGGGGCCGCGTCTTCGACCAAGAGGACGATTTCGGAGCCGCGGCGCAATTCGGGAGTGGCGGCGGCGACGGGGAGCGGCTCCGCCGCGCCGGGGACTCGGGGGAGGTAGACCTTCACGGTGGTGCCGTGCCCCGGCTCGCTGTACACCCAGATGTACCCACCCGACTGCTTGACGATGCCGTAGACCGTGGCAAGCCCCAGCCCCGTGCCCTTGCCTACCTCCTTGGTCGTGAAGAACGGCTCGAACAGGTGCTTCTGGGTCGCCTCGTCCATGCCGACCCCCGTATCCGAGACGGCGAGCAGCACGTACTGGCCGGGGGGGAGCCGGTGGTGGCGCTCGGAGTATTCCTCGGTGAGGACGACGTTCGCGGTCTCGATCGTGAGCCGGCCGCCGCGGGGCATGGCGTCCCGGGCGTTGACGGCCAGGTTCAGTAACACCTGCTCGAGCTGACCGGGATCGGCGCTGACGGGCCCCAAGTCGCGGGCGAGCTGCGTCACGAGCTCGACGTCCTCGCCGATCAGGCGGCGCAGCATCTTGTCCATTTGGGACACGACGGCGTTCATGTCGAGGACTTTGGGGGCGAGCACCTGTCGCCGGCTGAAGGCGAGCAGCTGGCGCGTCAGCTCCGCCGCCCGCAGCCCGGCGTTCTTGATCTCCTCGATGTCCTCCCGGCGACCGTCCCCCGGTGGCGTGGCGTGGAGCAGCAACTGGGTGCTGCCGAGAATCGCGGTGAGCAGGTTGTTGAAATCGTGGGCGATGCCCCCGGCGAGCTGGCCCACGGCCTCCATTTTCTGGGCCTGGCGCAGCTGGTCCTCGAGGTGGCGGCGCTCGGTCATGTCGCGGGCGAGCACCAAGCGGGCGGGGGCGCCGGCGAGGGTGATCGGCTGCGCTTCGACGTCCACGTCAATCAAGGTGCCGTCTTTGCGCCGGTGCCGGAAACCGGTGAACGTCCCCCCCGTGTGGTTGTGCAGCGTCTCCTCGAACCGGGCGAGCTCCGAGACTGGGCGGATGTCGCGGACCGTCATCGCCAGGAATTCCTGCTCGGAGTAGCCGTAGCGGGCCACCGCGGCGTCGTTCACCGCCAGGAAACGGAGCGTGTCGCAGTCGTACACCCACATCGCTTCGGGGTTGGACTGGAACAGCAGGCGGTAGCGGTGCTCGTTCTCGAGCAGCTGCTCCTCGGTACGCTTCCGCTCGATCGCCATCGCGATCTGGGTGGAGACGAACTGGAGGATGTTTTTCTCGCGCTCGCCGTAGCGCACGCCCGGCGTGTAGGTCTGAGCCACGAGCACGCCGATGGTGCGGTCCCCTGCCTTGAGCGGGACGCCGAGCCAGTCGATCGACGGGGCGCCGATCAGCTCGACCTCGTCGCGCTGCTCCAGCTCCTCATGGATCTCCGGGGTGGCGAGCAGCGCCTGGCCGGTGCGCAGCACGTACTCGGTGAGGCCCTTGCCCAGTCGCTTCGACGGGAAGTCCGTGTCGTATTCGTCGACGAAGTACGGGAAGCTGAGCAGCGCCGCGGCGGGGTCATACAACGCGATGTAGAAGTTCTTGGCGGGCATCAGCCCGCCTACGATCTCGTGGATTGCCGCGAACAGGTCCTGCAGGTTGCGGGCGGAGTGGGCCGCCTCGGAGATGCGGTACGTGGCGAGCTGAATCTGGTCGGCCCGTCGTCGCTCCGTGACGTCCCGATAGAACCAGACGCGGCCAACGGTCTTGCCGGCGATCCGCTGTGGCTGCGAGTAGCGCTCGAAGGTCCGGCCGTCCTTGAACAGGAGGACGTCGAAGCTCGACGCCTCGGGGCGATGATACAGCTCGTCGATCTTGGCGAGGAAGGCATCGGGCTCCTTGACCTGCTCGAGCACGAACGCCCGCGTCTGCGCGGCGTCTTTCGTGTCCAGCACGGAGTCCGGGATGCGCCACAGCTCGGTGAACTTGCGGTTGAAGCTGACGATGCGCCCCTTCAGGTCGACGACGAGGACGCCGTCCGCCGTGGACTCGAAGGTCGCGTTCAAGAGGGACAGCGTCTCGCGCACGTCCTGCTCGGCGCGCTTGCGGTCGCTGATGTCCCGGGCCACCAACACGACCCGCCGGTCGTCCATCGGGGAGATGGCGGCCGCAAACCACACTTCACGGCCCTCGATGTGCAGGCTGTACTCGGCCTGCACGGTCTCGCGCGCCGCTAAGGCGCGGCGGATGTACCCGAGGAACTTGTCGGCATTTTCCTGGTCGAAGACCTCGTGCAGCGTCCTCCCGATCAGCTCGGGGGCGGGCCGGTAGAGGAGCGACGGACTGGTGGGCGCGATCTTGACGTAGCGCCCGTCCGCGTCGAGCACCAGGATGACGTCGCTGATAGCCGAGAACAGCGCCTGCAGCTCGGCCTCGGATTCGCGAAGCGGCGGAGTGGGCGTGGGCGCGTGAGTGGTCATGCCGGGGCCCCAATACTCACCCGACCCCCCCCAGGGGGCAACTCTCGGGCCGTGGGACGGACGTGACCAAGATCACGCGACACCTGCCCCGGTCTGCGGGCTAGGGCCCCAGCGGAGTTGACATCAGGTCGTCTGGGCCGGCGGGGGCTCGTTCAGGATCAGCCAGTAGAGACCGAGCTGGCGGATCGCTTCGGTGAATTCGCCGAAGTCGACCGGTTTGCGGACGTAGCTATTGGCGCCGAGGCTGTAGCCGCTGACGAGATCCCGCTCCTCCTTGGAGGACGTGAGGATCACCACGGGGAGGAGGTGGGTGTGGGGATCGGCCCGCAGCCGGCGCAGTACCTCGAGCCCGTCCACCCGGGGGAGCTTCAGGTCGAGCAGCACGAGCTGCGGTACGGCACGCCGGCTCCGGCCGGCGAAGGCGCCGGTGCCAAACAGATAGTCGAGCGCTTCGACCCCGTCGTGCGCCACGACCACTTCGTTCTTGATGTTGTTCTTCTTCAAGGCGCGGAGCGTGAGCGCTTCGTCGTCGGCGTTGTCTTCCACCAGTAGGATCACCTTGTCGTTCATCGGTCCTCGCTCCGCCTAGAGGGTGAAGTAAAACGTCGCGCCCTGGCCCACCGCCCCTTCCGCCCAGACGCGGCCGCCGTGGCGGTGGATGATGCGCTGCACGGTCGCAAGACCGATCCCGGTGCCGTCGAACTCCTGCGCGCCGTGGAGCCGCTGGAATGCGCCGAACAGCTTACCGACGTACGTCATGTCGAAGCCCGCCCCGTTGTCCCGCACGAAATAGGCGGACCGCCCGTCGTGGGGGACGCTGCCCAACTCGATGCGCGCAGCGGAGCATTTGCCCGTGAACTTCCACGCGTTTTCGAGCAGGTTCTGCAGCACCACACGTATGAGACCGGGGTCCGCCTGGGCATGAAGGCCCGGTGCGATGGCGAATTCGACGTGTCGCGCGGGGTCGCGCTTCTTGAGGCCTTCGGCGATGCCGCTCGCGAGAGCGCTCAGGTCCAAGGGCCCGATGTGCATCTCACTACGCGTGACCCGGGAGAGGTTGAGCAGATCGTCGATCAGCGTGGCCATGCGCTGACTGGCGGACCGCACCCTGGCGAGGTGGCCCTTACCCGCGTCGTCCAGCCGGTCGGCGTAATCCTCGAGCAACGCCTGGCTGAACCCGTCGATGGCGCGGAGCGGGGCCCGCAGGTCGTGCGAGACCGAGTACGCGAACGCGTTCAGCTCGGCATTGGCGGCTTCGAGCTGCGCCGCGTAGCGCCGCAATGTGTCCTCCGCCCGCTTGCGCTCGGTCAGGTCCCGTGTCACCTTCGCGAAGCCCACGAGGGTCCCGCGGTCATCGCGCACCGCGCTGATCACCACGTCGGCCCAGAACCGTGTCCCGTCCTTACGGATGCGCCAGTTCTCCTCTTCGAACCGGCCCTGTGCGGCTGCCGCCTGCAGGGCGGCTTGGGGCTTGCCGGCGGCGACGTCGTCCGGTGTGTAAAAGCGCGAGAAGTGCTGGCCGACGATCTCCTCCGCGCGGTAGCCCTTGATCTGCTGCGCACCGGGGTTCCAGCTCACGACCGTGCCCGTCGCATCGAGCAGGTAGATCGCGTAGTCCCGCACGCTCCCCACGAGGAGCCGGAGCCGCTGCTCGCTCGCGCGCAGCGCCTCCTCTGCCCGCCGACGATCGGTGATGTCGACCCACGAGCCCACCACCTCGACCGGCTCGCCCGCGGCGTCCCGCAGCACCCGCGACTCATCATGCACCCAGTGGTAGGTGCCGTCCTTGTACTGGAAGCGGTACTCGGTGGTCAATCGGTCGTGGACCAGCAGGACGGGCATCTCGGCGAGCACGCGCGCCCGATCGTCGGCGTGCAAGTGATCGATCCACCAGGTTGGTCGGAGCGGCTCGTCCAGCTCGTAACCGGTGATCCGGGTGATGTTCTCGCTCACCCAGCTGGGCGAGTAGGTCTCTCCCACAACCGTGTTGCCGTAGAGGACGGCGGTACTCGAGGCGAGCATCTGCTGAAAGCGCGCTTGGGTCTCCTGCACGATCTGCTCCGCTCGGCGTCGCCCGGACAGCTCGCCGCTGACTAGCACGCCGGCGATCCCGGCGAGCGTCACCGCGATCACGGCGCCGCTCCAGGCCGCGAGGCGAGCCAGGCGCGCCTTAGCCTGCAGGGTCGCGGAGCGTTGCGCGAGCAGCCGTCCCTCCTCGTCCTCCATCGAGTCGATCGACGCGCGAATCAGCTGCATCAACTCCTTGCCCCGGCCGCCGATCACCGCCCGGGCGGCGGCAGCCGGCCCGCCGGCGCGGCGCGTCTCGATGGTCATTTGGAAGCGCTCGAGGCGGGTCGCAACCAGCGTCGTCAGCGAATCGAGCCGACGCTGCTGCGCCGGGTTGTCCGCGGTGAGGGTGCGGAGCCCGGCCAGCAGGCCGCCCACGGTCGCCTGGGCGGCGTGGTAAGGCGCGAGGTAGGTCGTGTCCCCGGTGATCACGTAGCCACGCACCGCGGTCTCCACGGTGATCAGATCGGCAAAGGTGGCCCCGAGCTGCCGGCGCACCTCGAGCGTGTGCGCCACCCACAGGGCGCTCTCCACCGTGGCGGTCGTGCTGCGGAGCGCGGCCGCGCCGACCGCGACGATGATCGCAACGGCGATGCCGAACCCGATCTGGATCTTGCGCTCGAGGGTCAGGTGCATCTTGTCCTGAACGCCTGGCGCTTCAGCCATCCAGCACCTCGCGCACCTTCGCCGCCAGGGCCTCGGGCGCGAACGGCTTCTGGATGTAGTGGATCCCGGGGGCGGCCAGGCCGTGGTGCACGATGGCCTCCCCGGTGTAGCCGGACATGAACAGCACGCGGGCTTCGGGCCGGACGGGGAGCAGCCGCCGCGCCAGCTCGGGCCCGCTCAGGCCGGACATGACGACGTCGGTGAGGAGGAGGTGGATGGTGCCTGAATAGCGCGCGGCCAGGTCGAGTGCCGCCTCGCCGCTGGGCGCCTCGAGAACGGTGTACCCATGCCGCGCCAGGATCTGGCGCGCCACCGCGCGCACAGCAGGCTGGTCCTCGGCGATCAGGACCGTCTCGGTCCCCCTGGCGACAGAGGCGGGCGCGGCGCCCGAGCGCGGGGGGGCCGATCCTTCCACTCGTGGGATGTAGATCTTGAACGTGGTGCCGTGGCCGACCTCGCTGTACACCGAGATAAAGCCGCCGCTGTGTTTCACGATCCCGTACACGGTGGCGAGGCCCAGGCCCGTGCCTTTCCCTTTCTCCTTCGTGGTGAAGAACGGCTCGAACAGGTGCGCCTGTACCTCCGCAGTCATGCCGGTGCCGGTGTCGCTCACCGCGAGCAGGACGTACGGACCGGGGCGCGCAGGGTGGTGCTCGCGCGCGAAGGCGTCATCGAGATCCACGTTGGCGGTCTCGAGCGTGAGCTGGCCGCCGCTGGGCATCGCGTCCCGCGAGTTCACCGCCAGGTTCATGACCACCTGCTCGAGCTGACCGGGATCGGCTTGCACTGCGCCCAACACGGGAGCGAGACGGGTGGCCAGCGCGATGTCCTCCCCCAGTAACCGGCGCAGCATGTTCTCGAACTCGGCCACGAGCGCGTTCAAGTCGAGCACGCGGGGTTGGAGGACTTGTTGTCGACTGAACGCGAGCAGCTGGCGCGTGAGTCCCGCGGCACGATCGGCGGCCTTGCGGATCTCGACCACGTCTTCGCGGCGGCGGTCGTCCGCCGCCAGGTCTTCCTGCAACAGCTCTGCGTACCCGGTGATGGCGGTGAGGAGGTTGTTGAAGTCGTGGGCGATCCCGCCCGCGAGCCGTCCCACGGCCTCCATCTTCTGCGCCTGGCGGAGCTGCTGCTCTAGCTGCGCGCGCTCGGTGACGTCCCGGCCGATGCCGAGAATCCCGACGAGCTGCCCGTCGCGCCGCTGGGCCGTGGCGGCGAACTCGACCAGCCGATAGTCGCCCTTGCGGGTCCGCACGCGGAACGGGTTGGCGGGGCGAGGTTCACCGCGTGCCACGCGGCTGAACAGCTCGACTGCGAGCGGGAGGTCCTCGGGGTGCACCAGCTGATCGAACGGCTTGCCGATCCACTCTGTCCGGGGGAGCTCGAGGACCGCTTCGAAGGCGGGATTGAGGGAGATAATGATCCCGTCGGGCGAGAGCGCCAGGATCACGTCCCGGACGCCTTCGACGAGCATGCGGTAGCGCTCCTCGGATTGGCGCCGGGCCTGCTCGGCGCGGTCCTGCTCCTCCCGGGCGCGCTTGAGCTCGAGCGCACGGAGCACGGCGGGGCCGAGCCGCTGAAGGTGGTGCTTGAGGATGTAGTCCGTCGCGCCGGCCTTGATGTATTCCGCGGCCGTTTCCTCGTCGAGGCTGCCGGTCACGATGATGACCGGGGTGTCGGGACTCTCCTGGAGGGCGATTCGCAGGGTGTCCGCCGCGGAGAACTGAGGTAATGAATGGTCCGACAGGACGATGTCGGGGGCGAACGCGCCCAGCGCCCCGCGAAACGCCGCTTCGGTATCCACGCGACGGGTGACGTAGGAGATACCAGCCGCGCGCAGCTCCAGCTCGTTCAGCTCCGCGTCAGCGGGGACGTCCTCGACCATGAGGATCCGGACGGGGGTGGACAAGGCGTCAGGCGGGCTCGCGGTCCGGCAGGCTGAAGGAGAAGGCGGCCGGCGTTACCCGGGCCGCGCTCACTCCCGGCCCTCCCGCTGGTCGAGCTGCGGTTGGACATACTTGACATAGCAGTCGGGGCAGATGCTGTGGCTGAACTGCGTCGCGAAATGTTGCTCGATGTAGTCCTCGAGCGACTTCCACTCGTCGCGATCGTTGCGGATCCGCTTGCAGTACGAGCAGATCGGGAGCAGCCCTTCCAGTTGTTGTAGCTCCGTGCGCAAGCCGAGGATGCGCTCGGCGACGGTGAGCCGGGCGCGCAGCTCGTCCGGATCGACCGGCTTGGCGATGAAGTCGTCCGCCCCGGCTTCCATCCCGGCGAGATACTGCTGCTTGCCGCCGCGGGACGTGACCATGATGAAGTAGACGTAGGGCTTGTTGGGGCGCGCGCGGATCCGGCGGCACAGCTCCGGGCCGTCCATCTCGGGCATGTACCAATCCGAGATCACCAGCTGGAACGGCGACAGCTGCAGCATCTCCCACGCTTCCCTCCCGTTGACGGCGCTCCTCGGCCCGTAGCCAGCCGCTTTCGCCAGTGCGCAGAGCTGCGCACTTGAGACTGCGTCGTCGTCCACGACGAGCACGGGAATCGTCTTAGCCATGGCCCCCTCCGTCCACCGCCATCCGCACGTGATCCAACACGATCAGCGCTTCGCTTCTCACCTCCTGTAACGCGCTCTGCGCCCGTACCACGTCACCGCCCCGAGCGGACGCCTCCATCTCCTCGAGCAGCTGCGCGAGGCGACGGGCCCCGATGGTCGCCGCGGCGGACTTGAATGCATGCGCGGCTCGTTGAATCGGCTCGGGGTCCTGGCCGCCGGTCGCGTCCGCCAGCGCCTCGAGCCGCTGTGGCAAGGTGTTGGCAAACGTCGCCAGGATGCCGGCGACCGCCTCTTCCGCGCCCGCCTCCTGCATGGTGCGCCGGAATGCGGCGAGGTCCACCCGTGGCGCGGGCGAGTCCGCCGAGTCCGTCGTCGGGGCGGTCCGGCCCTCGATGGCGGCGAACAGATCGTGCGCCTTGAACGGCTTCGCGACGTACCCGGTCATGCCGCGCTCGAGGCAGCGCTCGCGCTCGCCGCTCAGTGCATGCGCCGTGAGCGCAATGATCGGGAGCAGCCGGCCCTCCGGGAGCGCCCGGATGCCCTCGGTCGCCGCGAACCCGTCCAGCTCGGGCATCTGGATGTCCATGAGCACCACGTCGTACCTGACGGCGCGCACGGCGTCGACGGCTTCGCGCCCGTTGCTCACGACGTCGACTTGATGGCCGCGCTTGACGAGCATGGCCGTGGCCACCTGCTGGTTCACGGGGTTGTCCTCGGCGAGCAGGATCCGCAGGGTGTGGCGCGACTCCGCGATCGAGTGGCGGGTGATGAGCGCGGGTGCGGCACCGGCGGGCGGCGCTTCCGTGAGCACGGTGCTCACCGCTTCGATCAGATCGGCGCGCGCTATGGGCTTCGTGAGATAGGCCTGGATGCCCATTTGGCGGCAGCGCTCGCCGTCGCCGCGTTGTCCCGCGGAGGTGAGGATCAGGAGTCTGGTGGCTGCCAGCTCACGATCGGCCCGGACCGCGGCCGCCAGCTCGAAGCCGTCCGAGTCGGGCATCTGAGCGTCCAAGATAGCGAGGTCGTAGGGAACCCCCGCTTGTGCGCCGCGGCGCAGCGCCGCCAGCCCGGCGTCGGCGCGCGCCGCCTCGTGGACGGCGATCCCCTCGGCGCCCAGCATGTCCCGGAGAATGCGCCGGTTGGTCTCGTTGTCATCCACCACGAGCAGCCGCCGCCCCCCGAGCGACGTCGTGGCGCCGCCGGCCCGTGCCTGGGGGGCGGCCGCCTCGACCGGGAAGGCCAGCGTGAAGCCGAATTCGCTGCCGCGGCCCACCTCGCTCGTAACGGTGAGCTCGCCGCCCATCAGCGCCACCAGCCGCCGCGAGATCGCGAGGCCGAGTCCGGTGCCGCCGTAGCGGCGGGTCATGGACGCATCCGCCTGCGTGAACTCCTGGAAGATCGTGGCCAGCTGTTGCTCCGAGATGCCGATCCCCGTATCGCGCACGCGAAACTGCACCGTGGCCTGGTCGCGGTCGCGGCGCACCGCGCTCGCGGACACGTCGACCTCACCGCGCTCGGTGAACTTGATCGCGTTCCCGATCAGGTTCATGAGCACCTGTCGCACGCGCGTCGGATCTCCGCGCACGAGGTGCGGGACGTCGGGCGGAACGTCCACCGTGAGCTCGAGGTGTTTCTCGCGGGCCCGGACGGCGAGCAGGGTAGCGGTAGCGTGTACGACTTTGGGGAGATCGAACGAGATGGTTTCGAGCTCGAGATGCTCCGCCTCGATCTTCGAGTAGTCGAGTATGTCGTTGAGGATGGTGAGCAACGCTTCGGACGAGGAGCGCACCAGTTCGAGCGCGCGCCGCTGTTCGACGCCGAGGTCCGTGTCCAATACCAGCTCGACGAAGCCGAGGACCGCGTTCATGGGCGTGCGGATTTCGTGACTCATGTTGGCGAGGAAGGCGCTGCGTGCCCGCGCCACCCGCTCCGCCAGGTCGCGCGCTTCGCGCATCGTCGCCTCGGCTCGCTTGCGCTCGGTGATGTCCTCGTAGCGCACGATGATGACCTCTCCGGTGGCATCCTGGGCGTAGGCGGCCGAGAGCCGAACGGGAATCGATCGGCCGTCGCGATGGCGGCGCTCGATCTCGGCCGTCAGCATCTCGCCTTGCCACACCCGCTGCTCGAGCTCCCCCGCCGCTACCCGCTGATCCTCGGGCACGATCAGCTCGTCCAGGAGATGGCCGACGGCGTCGCGCGCCTCGTAGCCGAACAGGGCGGTGAACTGGCGGTTGACGTTGCGGATCCGCCGCTCTCGATCGATCACGGCGATGGCGACGGGGGCCATCGTCAGGAGGGTCTCGAGGTAGGCGTGCTGACGCGCCAACTCCTGCGTGGACACGTCGAGCAGGGCCGTCGCCCGGATGCGCTCCACGAAGGTGCGGTGGGCGCGGGAGTGCACCCGGTCCATGCTCGAGGCGAAGGCGGCGATCAGCAGGAGGGCGATGACCTGGAACCGGGTCTGGCCTTGCAGCAGGATCCCGACGGGCAACGGGGCCAGCATCGTCACCAGCAGGTAGCGAAAGCTGCGCCGGTCGCTAACCAGCGTGCTGGTAGCGCCAGCGAGGATGCCGGCGAAGACGACGAGGATGAGGGCCGCTTCGTCGGGGTGGAGGGCGGGAATGGCGGCGGCGGCGCCGACTCCCCAGGCGAGCCCGACGCCGGCGACGGTGAGGCGCACGCCCCGGAGGGCTTCCTCGGGCGGCGCCGTCCGCTTGACCACCCGCAGCCGCCACAGCGTGCGCAACCCGGCGGCGGCGGCGACCGCGCCGACCCACCCGATCGTCAGATCTCGGGGCAAGGAGTCCCACACCAGCCCCGCAACCACGAGCACGAGCAGGACGTGCAGCGCCTCGGCGAACGGCCCGCCCTTGAGCAACTGACTGAGCGTTGCGCGCTGCAACTCAGCCTCCACGCGCGGTTGCCGCTCAGCGTTGCGGTCCACAGGATCAGCGGTCATGACCGTTATATGCGATAGTCCCGGGTGTGGGTGCAACATGGAGGCGCGGGACGTTGGAGTTAGGGCGTTTTTGCGGCACGGAGGGGCGCCAGTGCGACACTTTAGGGCGCCCCCAGCACCCCGTGGCGCACGATAGCTTCGTCGGTGTACCCCGACAGGTACAGGACCTTGATGCCGGGCCGACGCTCGGCGACGCGGTCGGCTAGGTCGCGCCCACTCATTCCCGGCGTTACAACGTCGGTCATAAGCAAATCGACGCGCCCCGGCTGGCGCTCGAGCAGTTGGCTCCTATCGGGGAAACGCTGAGGGGGAGACTGCGTTAGGCGAGTCGAACCGGTGCTTCAGCTGGTGGCGGCCGTGCGGTCTCGCGCCAGCAGCGTTGCGTCGAGCCAGTGCGCGAGTTGCTGAAAACGGAAAGGTTTGGGGAAGACGGTGCAGTGATGCATCTCGAGCCACGGTCTGACGTCGGGAGCATCGGGCTCCGCCGTCATGAAGGCGATGCGTCGCTCGAGCTGCGGCCATCGATGCACAATAGCGAGGTACAAGGCGAGCCCCGACATCGTCGGCAGCCGGACATCGAGCAGCACCGCGTCCACGGGACGAGAGGCGAGGATGGCGTACGCCGCGTCCGGCTCTGCCGCCGTGAGGACGCGATACCCGAGTGGTGCGAAGACGCTCTCGAGCGCCCCACGGAGCGTGGCGTCGTCATCGACGATCAGCACCGTGCGGGGAGTGGCGTCCATGGGCTTCATGATGGTTACGGCCGGGTGAAAGAGACGTGACGTCCGTCACTTGGGCGCCCGCGTAGGACGGAATCCGCCCGCGGGGGCGCGTAGGTCGTGCGGGGCGCCTCAGCTCTCCGCGGAAATGAGGCGGACGCGGACGGCGTAGCGCACCAGTCCAGCGATCTCGTGGATGTCGAGGCGCTTCATCGCCTCCGCCCGGTGGGTCTCAATGGTCTTGACGCTCAACTTGAGCCGCCGGGCGATCTCCCGCGTGGAATACCCTTGGGCGAGCAGCCGCAACACTTCGAGCTGGCGGGGGCTGAGCCGGTCGGATGGTTGGCAGGAGTCGAAGGGCCGCGGTCGAGTTGAACTGGGCGAGGGAATGGTCCGACAACACCACGTCGGGAGCGAAATCGCGTACGGCACGCACGAACGCGTCTTCGGTGTCAACGCGCTGGGTGACGGCATCGAGGCCAGCATGACGGAGCTCAAGCGTCACGAGCTCCGCGTCGGCAGGGCTGTCCTCCAGCAGGAGAATGCGCAGGGTTGGCTGGCGCATGGCGCCGCCAGGTTAGTCAATGACGCGACATCGGACTATCGGGGAATGCCTGACGCTCGGGAGACATCGTTACGGATGGACGTGGCGACAGCGGCGCTGCGCGCGGCCTAACGCGGCGGCTCGTTCAAGAGCAGCCAGTACAGCCCTACCTCCGACACGGCGCGCGCGAACGCCTCGAAGTCCACCGGCTTGACGATGTAACTGTTCGCGCCCAGCCGGTACGCGGCCGCGATATCGGGTTCTTCACGCGAAGAAGTGAGGATGACGACCGGGATGCGGCGGGTCCGGTCGTCGGCTCTCAGGCGCCGCAGCACCTCGAGCCCGTCGACCTTCGGGAGCTTCAGGTCCAGCAGGACGACCTTCGGCACGACACCGATGTCCCGCAGGGGGTGACTGCCGTCGCCGAAAAAGAAATCCAGCGCCTCGGCGCCGTCCCGGGCGACAAACACCTGGTTCGCGAAGTTGCGCGCCTTGAAGGCGCGCAGCGTCAGCTCGGCGTCGGCGGAGTCGTCCTCCACGAGCAGGATTTCCACTTGGTGCTGGTCGGTCATCGGCCGTCGCGATCGACAATGCAGACTCCCGAGGCAGGACTCGAACCTGCGACCCGTTGCTTCAGCGAGCAGGGCGAGCCACCCACGGAATCTGCATCTGAGGCTAAACCACCAGAGCACTTTCCGCCAGCCGGGAGGGCGGCGAGCGAAAAGGTGCCCCCGAAACCGTCACCGAAACCGTCACCGCGCAGGCGACGCGGGTGAGCTGTGGCGTCGGCGATCGGTCCGCGACGCGGAGCGCTCTCATGGGCTCAAACATGACGGTCGCATAGCGGCGTCCACAGACCGCGGTGGAGGTCTGGATCAAAGGCCACGAGGCGACGCTGGCTGCTTCAAATGCGGAAGATCACGCGGTCCAGCGCGTACTTTCCGCCGCCCAGAATGACGAGGGCGAGCGCGGTGATCAGCAGCATGAATTCGAATTCCCAGCCCGCGGTTTCGCCCGTGAACTTGCGGTGGACTTTGGTGATGAGGAACTGGAGCGCACCGAGCATCGCGATCACGAGGCCGAGCGCAGCGAGCTGGGTCAGGAAGCCGACCAGCACGCCGAGGCCGCCGGCGGGTTCGGCGATCGAGAGGATGCGGAGGTTGCGCAGCATGCCGGCGGGCATTTGTGCGGAGGGTTGCGTGCTCCACAGCTTGCGCTTACCGAGTCCGTGGGTGAGGAACACGGCGCCGAGGGCGATGCGGAGGGCGAGCAGAGCGAAGTCGCTGAACTGATGGAGTGAGAAGAAGAAGCCCATGTGGTCTCCAGCGAGGGTGGTGACCTCGGTCAAGGCGCGTAGCCGCTCGCGCGCTGAATCGCCTCAACGGGTTACGCGTGCGCACGCCTCGCGCACCCAGTGATAATAATTACTGGAGGCGCGCGGCAAACATTACGGCAAACCGGAGTCGCTCGAGCCCCACCGTCATTGCCTGCACATCCGTTCGCCTCCACGTGCAATGGCCCGCGCGCTGCGCTTCTCGCCGCTACGGTCCAACGAGACTAGGAGTCGGTGCACGGATCCCGCCTGCGCCGCGTCGGCACGTAGTGCACGAGGAAGAGCGGTTCGAGTAAACTGGAGCCGAGGCGCCACCAGGCCCCCAAGCCACGGAGCCGTTGCAGGTACACGTCCTCTGCCACGCTGACCGTGAAGGCGTCATCGCCGTGCGGCCTGAACCCTGAGGGGGCGGTAGTGTGCGTCGCGCCCGACCGCGAGTGATTGTAGTCAGGATTCCCTGGGTGGTGAGATCGAAGCAGTTTGGTAGTCATCGCTGGGCGCGTTCAGGGGCCCGGTGGTGTTGGAAGCCCAGTGAGCTGCAGTTGCTGCCCCGCCATGTCACGGTTGATCCAAACGACACGGTCACCACACATGATCGCGTCCACCGCATAGGGCTGCTGCGCGAACGACGCTGCATCCGAGGTCGCGACTTGCGTTCCCGGGAAGTAGTAGAAGCAGCGCTCGCCGTGCGGGTGGCTGTGGATGACCCCCACGGTGCCAGCCCACCCTGCATCCTCGCACGTCTGCCGGGGGAGGACGCGCGTGGGTGTTGACTGCGCGGGATCCACGTCCGCGGGCGCGATGCGCTCCACGATCACCGCGTCGCCTCGAATCGTGCCGATCATGCAGCCCATGAACTCGGTGGCGTAGGAGCGGTACTGTAGGAAGAGGTAACGCCGAGCTTGGGCCGACAGGAGGAGTGCGCGCGCCCGCATAGGTGTCATGCCCACTGGGCGTCCCGGCTCGGGCTGTAATGCGAGCGCTGCTATGATGCCCACCACGCTGACGGCGGCGCGGACGACGCCGGAGCGTCTCAGACCCTTAACCAGACTCCAGAGCGGAGCGACGACACTTGGCACCGCCGAGAGGCCGGCAGCCGGGTGCGACGTTGCGTTTACAACAGTGCGGAGTGCCATTGACAAGGGCAAAGGATCGCGAGCCGCGCGGCGCGAGCCAATAGCGCGTTCGTACCACCTAAGTCAACACTCATCACGGCGAATTACCGCACTGATCGCCGAAATGCAGCAAGCGACGGTGCGCGCGAGCTGGGCGGGCCTATTCGAGGAGCCCACGCTGCTGCGCGTGGGTCACCGCCTCAAGGCGGGTGTGTGTGCGGAGCTTGTGGTTGATGTGGTGGAGATGGTTGCGGAGCGTCTGGGCGGAAATGCTCAGCTTGCGGGCGATGGTCGCGGAATTGCGGCCTTCGGCGAAGAGCTTCAAGATGCGGCGCTCCTGCTCGGAGAGCGGCTCGACAGGCGCGTGATGGGACTGGTCGCCGGCGAGCGAAACGAGTTGTCGGGCAATCTCGAGCATGCGGTAGAACCGCTCCTCGTTGCGTCGGCGCTGGTCGACATCGCGCTCCAGCCGCACGAAGAGCCGCCGTCCCGTGCGCTGGTTGTCGAAGACGATCGTTGAGACGTTCACCCAGATCCGGTCCCCAGACCGGGTGCGTACCTCCAAGTCGAAGTTGGGGATTCCGCCAGACGTTCCGTCCCGGTGACGGGTGGCCGCTTCCGCGCCCCCCGCGAGCGCGGTAGTGCCCAACGTGTCGCGCGCCTCGAGCACGTCGTCGATGTTGCGATGGAGCACCTCGCTCGCCGCGTAACCGAACAGCCGC
>Ga0209376_1001182_pt1 | contig 26891 bp, 23 predicted proteins | sample GraSoiAngelo_134_FD_185891 | JGI IMG/M metagenome (GOLD analysis project Ga0209376, IMG submission 185891) | Grasslands soil microbial communities from the Angelo Coastal Reserve, California, USA - 14_0929_05_30cm (SPAdes) (version 2) | ecosystem: Environmental > Terrestrial > Soil > Grasslands ... | reverse complement strand
GACATGGCCCTATTCACGCTGTGAAGATCAAACCCGATGTCTCCGACGGGGATGCGCTCGACTCCCACCGCGTTCCCTGCCCGCCCGACCGATCGCTTGAGCACCATCAACGTTTTCCCCAACCCGTTCCAGCGGCTGCGGAGCCGTTCCAGCATCAATTGCAGGCCGGGACCGGCTGCGGCGAGAAACCCACAAGGCGTGAGTTCCAAGGTGCTGAGTTCCGCTAAAACCTGGCCGTTCTGCACGAGCAGTCCGCCATTGGGAACCGGAAGGGTCTTGTACAGACAGTACACCGAATAGTCTGCGAAGGAGCCGAGCGGTCGGCCGTTCACTTCGCTGAACAGGGCGAGCGCGCAATCCTCGATGAGGAGCAGGCCATACTTCTGGCACAGGGCCGTCAGCTCCTTCATCGGCTGGGGCCATCCCAGGTAGTGGATCACAAAGAGTGCGCGCGCACCGGAACGACACAGTTTCGACAGCGCGTCCAGATCGGGTTCCAGATTGCGAAGGATCGGGTAAAAACGTATAGTGGCCCCGGCTGCCCGGATGGCCCGGACTTCGTTCCCGTGATGGAACGCCGGCACTAAGACCGGTTCATCCGGCTTGAGGCTCAAGACGCGAAACAGATGGTAGACCGCATTTCGGGCCCGATAGAAGTAAGTGCAATGGGCCGCGCCCAGCGGAAATGGAATGGCAGTCGTGGAACCGGACTGAAAGAACGCAGTCGGATTGAGCCCTTGCCAGGTTGGGACGTACACGGCTCAGTTTCCTCTTGACCCAGAGAGCATAACCGCGCCCAGTTTGGGGCGTGGATCGGTGCTCGGAGCCACTCGTCCGATTGAACGCTTCGCGCGAGCCCAGGAGCAGGCCCGGCCAAATAACAGGTCGCGGAGAAACCACCAGCCGACCCGGGGAATTTTTCGGGCGTGTGAGAGACGATAGGGCAAAAAGCTCGCGCCATACGGAACGTACAGCCGTACTGGGACGCCTTCTTCATCGGCGATCTGAAGGACCCGCCGAGCTGGCAGGCCGAACAGCATCTCAAGTTCACAGGCGGTTCCGGCCGCCCGGAGCCTTCTCAAGGCCACCCGCGCGAGATGCTGATCATGCGTCGCCACAGCGACGTGGGATGCCCCCCCTTCCAGTCGGTCAATGACTGCCAGGAACCCTTTCCGCGGGTCGCGGTCCGGTTCATCCGGGTCGGCCCACTGTCCCTTCACGACACGCACGTGCAGTCCCAGAGCACTGGCGCGGTCCGCGTCGCGCAGGCTGCGTCGCCAGCGTCCGGGGAGCGTGCAGCCGAGGGTAGGATAGAAGGGCTGGATTTGGGCGAGGAGGGAAAACGTCGCCTCCGCCGCCTCTGGCCAAAGCGAATCGAAGACCACGGTGATCCCACTCTGTCGGGTCTGGTCCAGGATTTCACGCAGCAGGTCAGAGGAAAATCCAAACGCCGGCCCCTTCACGGAGAGTGAGCAGGGTAGGCACTCTGTCGTCACAGCGTGAAGGGCGCCCCTATACGTATCCATGATCGTTCCAACCGAATCATCCGAGCGGTTCCAGTAGCCGAGCGTGCAGACACCCCCCCGTTGGCACACTGCGCGACAGACCGCCAAGGCATCAGCCAGGTCCGGTCCGGCCACGTAGGCCTGAGCGGCCCGTTGCAGCAACGGGTGCCAGCAGGTCCGCTTCAAGGAGACAAGCATCTTGTTCATCGGATGCTCACCAGAGCCTCTTCCGCATCATCGCCATGACGTCGGTGCCGAGCGCCGCGAACCCCTTCCTGTTGGCTGGATAGGCTGCCAGTGAGAGGCAGGGGCGCACACGTTTGGTCCAGGCTTCTATCCACGGCTCGGCGGTGCCGAGAAACTCATAGGAGCGTAATCCGCGCACGGCGGCGTATCGCACGGTCTCTAGCAATAACAGGGCTCCGGGAGAGCACTGGGCAAAGGCTTCATCATAACCGATCTTAAGGAGCCACCATCGCTCCCCATACTCCACCGCGAGTTGCATGGCCGCGGCCTGTCCGCCAATCCGCAGGAAGCAAAGACGGAGCATTTTTTTCCGGCAGGCTTCGGCCGTGTACCGCCGGAAGAACGTCCCTTTTAAGGCGTCGTGTGCCAGGGCCTGTCCACAGCGTCCCTTCCAGCCGGCTGCTTCCACGCGGAACGCTTCCTCCAGCAGCGGGCCCAACTCGTCAGGGGTGGGCGACAGTACCTCGGACGCGACCTGTCCGATGCGTTCCGCGATCCGTCGGGCGCGCCTGAGACTGGCGCGACGGCTGTGAGAGAGCTGGTCTTCCGGTTGCCTCCAGCCGGCATCCAGCGGAATCCAAGGACAACCCGGGGCGGGGCGGCAGGGCACGACGCCTCGCCAGCGGAAGGCGCGCCTGAACACGGCGGTCAGCGGCGAATTGGCGGGGACACGTTTCAGCGCGACCGGGATTCCCAACTGTGCAAGACCCTCTACGAGGCGCACGAGCGCAGACGGGTCCACAAAGAGAAAGTCCGTCGACTCGTACAGTTCATTGACACCCAGCAGTTCCAGCCGGTCTGGCTTGCCCTGTCGCCTGACCAGCGGTGCGATGGCGATGATCTCCGGCGGCTCGCCCAGGACGACGACATGCAGCTGGCCCTCCCCTGTGAAGGTCGAAGCACAGGATCGGATCCACGCCAAGTCCTGCATGGGCGTTCCGGAGTTTGCAGCAAGCGCGTCGCAGGCAGGCTCGAGCTCATCGAGGTCCTCGGGTGCCTGAATGATGCGGATCGCGGCTCCTCCAACACTGCACAGGCCTGGCGCCACACGTTCCTTGCCCCGATGGTGGTCGGGCAATGTGACGGTCTCATCTTTTTGACACCCCGCGGCGTGGAATAGGCGAGAGATCGCATTGCGCATCCTGGAGAAATACGTCGCGTGTGAAGCGTTCACCGGGAAGGGAGGTTCCTTCTGTAATGGGAACAAAAGAAGTACGCCGGGCAAACCAGGAGCTAGGCCGGAGCGGGCACCTTCAGCTTGTGTCTCCGCACTTCTGCTCTTGCCTTCAGCTCCACCAAGATATCCCGCAAACGCGGGTAGAACCGCGATTGCCGGACGCTCGGAATCAGGCGGAATTTGATGTAATGGAGCAGACGCAGGCGCAACAGTCTTGGAAAGACGAACAGGCAGGAGTGCGGCCTCGTCGCGAGGGTCCATTCAAGCTTCCATGACTCAGCGGTTCCCAGGAAGTCATGTTCAGCTAGGCTATGGTCGAAGGCGTCGCGGAGCACCAGGTAGCACAGCAGGTTCGAGGGAGAATACGGAGCATAGGCCGGATCGTAGCCCGGCTTGAGCAAATAAAGCTTGTCTCTGCAGAACATGGAGTATTGAAATGCAATCCTGTGATGATCGAGGGTCAAGAAGTGCAAGCGCAGCCAGCCGCGCTCTGCCGCTCGCTCGGCCAACTTCGTATAGAACTGCTGCACCTCGGGCCGACAGCAAATCGCGGTCCCGGCAGCTCCTTTCCAGGCTGCCGCCTCGAGCAACAGGCCATCCGTTAGCGCGCTTGCCACGTGTTCAATGGTCGCGATCGTCTCGACCCCGACCTCCCCTCGCCGGCTGAGGCGTTTGAGCCGATTGCGGAGGTTGGAACGATGTTTCTGATCGAGCCCCTTGACATAGGCATCCCAAGTTCCGTGCAGCGGCAAATAAGGGGAATCTCCCGAGAGCCACAGACCGCTGAGAAACCCTCCTCCAGCGGCGAGTCTCGGTAATTCCTCTAAAGTCCTGGAGCCTGCGGGCAACTGACTCAAGCTGAGGACATCCCAGAGGGCGCTGCAGGAGAAAAGGTAAGTCCAAATAGCGCCGTAAGCCTCATCCTGCTGGCGCGCTACGATGAAGTCGAACCGCGGGGTATGCACATTGGAGATAAACTCCAGCCGGCGTACTTTTAAGCCGTACATCCGCGCCCGGCCCAGCATGAGCGGAGCGATGGCGATGATCTCCTGCCCGGATTTGACCAGGAGCACAAACAGCTCCTTTCCCGCCCCGAAGCACTCCCACCAGGTACGGATCCATTCGTGGCGGAGAAAGGGATGGTCGATGCCGGCGTCATCGCACAGCCTGTTCCACAAAGGCTGAAGGGCCAGGAAGGTTGAGAACTCAGTGACCCTCTCCACCGACAGCGGTGGACCTGCAGTGGCCTTGGCTTCCTGAAGGCCGCTGCACGCCCTACGTGGCAGCCCCAGGCTCTCCTTTAAAAGCGCAAAGCCCATTCGCCTTCCAGCCTCGTCAGGTACGCGTCCCCGCGGAGGATAGTCTGCACGATCTCGTTTTTGCGGGAATGCGCCAAGACCCAGAAACCCCTATGGTGAAAGAAGCAAGATTGGTCGGATAGCTCCTGGATAAGGGAGGGCTCCAGGCGCCCTGACAACGCGGCGACCCCATGGCGCCAGGCATGATGGAACAGGTGCGCCAAGATTTCCCTCGTCCATCTTCTCTTCGCTCCGATTTGGATGACCTCGCCGAGGCCGCCGGGATTCTGGTAATAGAGATACCAGCCGATCCGTTCTCCCTCGGCATTACGAACCAGGACGGGATGCAGCACGCCGTGCCCCGACTTCTCAGCCAGGACTTCCAACATCCAGGTCAGAGACTGGTCGTCGTATTCGGGTCGCAGGGCCCAGTCGCCCACGCATTCCGACAGGCAGGTGAGTAGGGTCCCTCCGGTGAGCACCTCCCCCACGACCGAAGGCGCCGATTGCCGGAACGGGCTCAATGGGAACCGGGCCGCCAAGGCGTCGGCCGCACGACAGAGGGGACCAAAAGCCCACTTCACCGGCGTCAGTAGTCGGTGCCTTGTGCAACGGGAGAGCCCAAACTGGCATGGTCGCAACAGGCGCCCCCAATACAGGCTATAGAGAAGCACCGTTGTTCCCCCGAGGCTCTCGCAGAGTTTGCGGGTAGCCATGCCCGCCTCGTCGGCAAGGGAGAGGTCTTGGGGACCGGAGAGGAATGTTTTGGCCAGATGGACGGCGATCATGCCGGAGCCGTCTCCGGGTTCGACGATGAACTGGGAGCTGACGGCGGCCGTGAGAGGCCGGCCGCGGAGCGACATGGGGCGTGGCACCACACCGAGAAACCCCAGGATGACTCCCCTGGAATTTTCATACACGAGCGAAGGGATCTGGGGATCGGACCAGGGATTGGTCAGATACACGGTTTGAAAATAGGCCGGGTAGGATTTCGCTGCCGGCCGACTGGGACCTTCGTCCGTACGAAACACCCGTCGATGCAGGTCAGCGACCTGCGGAATGTCCTTCTCCTCAAATGGTCGGACGTGCCCCATCGTCACCTCGGTCAGCGCCAGTCAAGCCGAGTGATCTGGCTGAACGTTCTTCGTGAGAAACTCCGCGATCTTCTCCACGGATCGAAACGTGTCGAACTCGACCTCCTCCAGCGACACCGTAATCCCGAATTCCTGTTCCATGTAAAGCAGTAGTTCCACGAATGCCAAGGAGTCGAGCGCTCCGGTCTCGAACAGGTCCGTGTCAACGGACGGAATTTCGATATGGACCCGTTCAAGGAAGAACTTGAGGAGGCGACCCTGCAGGGGTGTGGGTGCATTCATCTCACAGTATACTTGTTCAAAGTTTTGTGTGTTCGGTCGCTAGCAGATCGAACCATAATTTGTCGACGGGACGGCCGTCGATATAATGACATTGCCGTTGCCGGCCAATGAACGTGAAGCCCAGCCGCTGCATGATTTTGACGGAGGGATTCCCCTCCACGATCGGGGAGTTCACCGCGTGTAGCCCTAGCTCCTCAAACGCGTAGGTGAGCATCGCAGAGCAGGCACGGGTGCCATATCCGCGAGCCTGAAAGGACTTATCTCCCACGAGCCCCCAGACCCGCGCCGTTTTGAATTGCCGATTGACCTCGGTCAGCCCCACTACCCCGATGGGGACATCGTCGTCATCGCTAGTGAACACCCGAAGGACCTCGGTGGGGCGCTGGGTTATGATCTTGAGCCACGCTGCGCTGGGGATCTGCTTGCCGTCACCGAAGTCCAACCATTGGTAATTCTCTTTTTGGGATATCCAGCCGGCGACAAGCCGGAACAGGTCCGGGCTATCGATGGGTTTGAGCTTCATGGGCTCGAAACTCCTCTTTCAGTTTCCGCCGGTCGATCTTGACATTGCCATTGTGGGGAAGCCGCTCGAGTGTCATCCAACGGACCGGGATCATGTACCCGGGCAGCGCCTTGCTCAGCTCTTCGCGCAACGCCACGGGGCTGAGCTCCCGGCCGGGAGCGGGCACATAGGCGCAGCAGATGACCATCCGATCGAAACCCTCGGTCTCAATGGCCACGACCGCGCATTCTTGAATAGCGTCGACGGCGTTGAGGGCCGCTTCGATCTCGCCAAGCTCAATGCGATAGCCTCGGCTCTTGATCTGTGAGTCCGCCCGCCCCAGGAAATACACCAGGCCGTCCTCGCCGATCTTGGCCAGGTCCCCGGTTTTATAGATCCGGTCCGTCTGGTCGGGACTATGTGGGTTGGGGAGAAATGCCCGGCGTGTCTTTTCCAGGTCCTTCCAGTATCCCGGACTCAACCCGACCCCGCGGATGTACAGATCACCGGCCGTATTAGGCGGAAGGGGGCGGAGCTGGTCGTCCAGCACCAATAACTCTTCCCCGTCGCAGGCGGATCCGATTGGAATCGGCGCCTTCTCATCAGTCGGGCATCGGGGCACAGTGTAAACGCTGCTGGCGATCGTGGTCTCCGTCGGACCGTAGAGATTCGTGAACTGCACGTGAGGGAGGCGTTGCATCCAGTAGATCAGCGCCGGTGTGGGGAAGACCTCGCCACACCAGAGAAGGCGTCGAAGGGCGGGGAAATCCCCCTGGCTCACGGTGTCGAACTTCGCCATGTAGTTCAGGACCGAAGGCACTGAAAAAAACTGCGTCAGCTCCGCCCTCCGAATAAAGGCCACCAACCTGTGTGGCAGGAGGTTGAGCTCCGGGGGCACCAGGTGTAGTTGCGCGCCGGCTGCAAAGGTCCCGAAGATATCGAAGAAGGAGAGGTCGAAATGGAGGGGCGTATGCCCCGACATGCGATCCGATGGCCCGAGGCGGAAGTACTGCATCGCCCATTCGATAAAATGGATGACGTTGGAATGGGTAATGATCACGCCTTTGGGAATCCCTGTCGATCCAGAGGTGAAGAGAATATGCGCGGGATCGCGGCGCGTCGTCTGTACGTCCACAGGGGCCGTGGAGCATCGCTCGACCTCTTGTAGGGTGAACTCCGGTTTGAAGTGGTTCCCGCTCGCCGGCTCGTATGCGGTCCACCCCACGCGAATGGAGTCCCGGAACCGGTCCTGCCTCAACAGCTCGTCCAAGAGGCCCGCCACCGGGCCCCCAGCTAGCACCCACTTGTTCTCGCAGGAATCGAGCATGAGGGCCAGCCGGCCTGGCGGGCTTGCAGAGTCGAGGGGCACATAGATGCCGCCTGCCTTGTAGATGCCAAGGATGGCGGCGATCGCCAGGGGGGATTTCGGCATGAGCAGGCAGACCCGATCCCCCTTCCGGCATCCTCCTTCGCGGAGGGTCCTGGCCAGTTGATTGGACAGTCCCTCGAGTCGGGCATAGGTCAGGCAGTCGCCCTCGCCGATGACCGCCTTCGCTTCAGGACGCCGGTCCGCTTGGGCTGTTACCCAATCGTGGAGGAGTTCTGGCATTTTAGTGGCTCGATTGCCCGGCTGAAGGCCTGCTGGGTATGGCCAAGTTCTTCGGCATTCGGAGGTACATCCAGAATGAAGGTGCGATACCCCTGTAAGACGTACGCCCGGAGTTCCTCAGCGACCCGTTCATAGCTTCCCACCAGGTAAGGGCACGCGGTCTTGTAGTTCTGGAAGGGGACCAGCCAATACGGGCTCTGCGCCTGGGCCGCCTCCATTTCGGACAATTGCTTGTGCCACGACGAATCCGACACCTTCATTGCCAGTTGATGGGCGAGCTGGCCCCGACGATCCTCGGGAAAATAGGCGTGGGCAGCATCCCAGGCCTCCTGCTCGAGCGGACGGCTGATGATGCCTATGCGGATTCCTGACTCCACGGTAGGGTCCGGCCGCGCGTCCACGTACTCGCGCGCCGGTTTCGGATAGTGGATTGCGATTGCCCCCGTGGCCTTAGCAGCGGCCAGTCCCGCCTCCGAGGAGCCGGATAGCGTGATTCCGGGGAAAAGATCGGCGCTGAGGGGAGGCACCATTTTCAACTTGGCCGCCTTGTAAAACTGTCCATCAAAGGTCACGGGGCTCGTTCCTGCCAACAGTTGTTTGATGACCATCGTGTACTCGACCAAGCGTTCATAGCGCTGGTCGTGCGGTGTGGGGTCGTTCAGCGCCTGCAGATCGTTCTTGAAGCCACCGGCGACCATGTTCAGGTAGAGGCGGCGACGGTAGAGGAATCCTAGCGTGGCTACCAGCTTCGCCACCGTATAGGGGTGCATGTAAACCGGTTGGACTGCCACGAGCGGGCAGAGCCGGTCGGTGTGCTGGATGATGAGCTGTGCCACCAGCCAGGGATCGACCAAGGAGTTATCGGTGTAGACGAGGATGCCTTCGCACCTGGCCCGCTCGCTCCACTGAGCGACCCTCACGACCTGGGCAACATAGCTGTCTCTATCGAAGCCCGTGGAGGCGGGGCATGTGGAGAATATTTGAATGCGGCAGGCCCGTTCACCATGTCCCGTCATCTTCACTCCTCAATCGTGTTGCAGCTGACAGCCCGCGAACACGCGCCGATTGCCTGAGACTGCTTGCGTTCAAGCAGGCCGAGGTACAGCCGCTCTGTCTTGCTCACCATCTGCTCTATCGAGAAGTGTTCAGCGACCCGATCACGCCCTGCCCGTCCGAATCGCCTGGCAAGACCCGGGTCCTCGAGGAGCCGGCTGATGGCATTGGCCAAGGCATGGGGGTCACGGGGCGGCACAAGCAGCCCTGTCCTTCCATCTTGGACAACTTCGGGATTGCCTCCCACTGTCGTTGCGACTACAGGCACCCCTGCAGCCATCGATTCGAGCAGGGTATTGGACAATCCTTCGGAGCTGACACAGGGGAGCACTGACACGGTCACTTCGGACAGGAGCTCCGGCACATCGAGCCGGAACCCTGTGAAGACGAGCCGCTGGCTGAGTCCCAAACGATCCGCGCACCGCTCCAGTTCTTGCCGATACTCCGTCCCGTCATCCCCAAGCTGAGTATCCCCGATGACTAGGAAGCGTGCCTCCCGGACCCGGCTGGCTACCAAGGCCGCCGCCTCTAAAAAGTACTGGATCCCTTTGAACGGAACCAAACGAGCAAGGACAGCGATCACGGGGGTACGCTTAGGAAGTCCGAGCTGCTGGCGCGGCCTGCTACCTCTCGTGTTCGGGGTGAAGCGGGAGACATCGATGCCGTTTCTTATAACGGTGACTTTATCAGGATCATATCCTTCGACTATGAGCCACTGCCGGATCGCTTCGGCGTTTACCACAATGCAGTCTGACAGACGACAGAGTAATTTCTGCACAACGAACTGAGTACGGGTCAGATAGCCCCCCGTGTCTCGAATCGATGCGACGACGACAGGCGCGCCAGCCAGCCGCGCGGCTGGAATGGCAAAGATGTTGGTATAAAACCCATATGTGTGAACAATGTGGATCTGATTGCGTTTGATGTATTGAGCGAATTTGACCTGCTTGATCACGGTCTTGTAGTCGTAAAGGGAACTGATTGGGTACTCGACCAGCGGTTTTCCACTCTTTTCGATCTCTTTGAGAAGTTCCCCCCAGCGCCTGAGGCAAGCGAAGTGCGATTCGAATCTGACAGGGTCGAGGGACAGGCCAAGATTGATAACCTGCCTCTCTGTTCCGCCTATGGCAAGGTTGGTGATGAACTCGAGGACCTTAACCCTGCTTGGTTGCATACACCAACTCTTGAGGTTTCTGAGGGCTGGACTGGTGATCGAGGGTATTGCTCGATTCCGCTTCGTACGCGACTTTGACAGCAAGCGCGAGCCCGGCAAAGTAGTAGCAGCAGAAGTCGTAAGCGTTTGGATCGAACAGCGCAGAGATGGCAAAGGCAATCAGGCTGATCTGGATTCCTTCAGCGAGATAGAACAGTTCTCGCAAGGCTGGGACTCCGGCGGAGCGCGTCTGAACGGATATGGCGGATTTCATGGAGCTGACTAACAACATGAGAAACAGTACAAGCCCGGGGATACCGAGTTCTGCCGCATACACGAGATACACGTCATGGACGTCCAACAGGTAGCGGCCCATCGGATCCCAGTCAGGCCCTCTCTCCTCGGCGAGAGCGAGTGCGTTCATCCTCAGCCCCACGCCGACAATTGGATTTTGAACCGTTACCTGGGCCGCGGCGACCATATCTCTCCAACGCGCCTGGGCCGAGCCGGTGGGGTCCGCCTCTTTATTGAGGATTGTGCTCACACGATCAAAATAACTCGACGGCAAGAGTGGCAGGCAGATCAGTGCGACCACAAGTGCTGCGACTGCCCACCCTCCTTCATGCCGCTTGTGGAACTTCCACAGATAGAGGGCAATCGTCATCGCCAGGGTCAAGAACCCTCCGCGAGAGAAGGTGAGGATCACAGCCACAACCTCCAGGAAGATGATCATCAGCAGCCCCGTGCGGACAACTGGCCTCCGAGTCACCAGAAAGAGTGCGGTGCTCAAAGGCAGGATCAGATTGAGCACCAGGGCCAGACCGTTGGGATTCCCCGTCAGCGCTGCTTCGTAGCCGACGATACGGTCAGATCCCGGAATGAACCTTCCAGCAATAAAGTTGTTGATCGCAGTCGTCGTTATCGGGATCGTCATCAGCGTGAGCGCCCAGGCAACCTGACGGAGCCGTGGGAGTGTGTTCACGGTGTGGCTCAGGAGCCAGAAGATCGCAAGCGATTTGAAATAGGTCTCGAAAAGAAATGACAGGCTCTCACCGGGGCGGAGGGAAAAGGGAATTGTCAAAACGACCCACGCGATTAAGCACGCAGTGATCCGCATCTCGCGCGTGCGCATGATAATCGGTTGTCCTCGGGTGAACTTATCAAACACGTACGTCGTGATCGCGGCGAGTCCCGTGAGCAACGCAATGCGGAAGGGAGCAAGCGCCGGAAAGAATGACTGTGGCGCAAGCAGCAGAATAAATGTGAATGTCATCATCGCCCAATACGGCACTGCGCTCCCCGAGACCTGAGGTTTCGCCGCGTCGGCTGGTGTCGACCGAGGACCGCTGGCGACTTCGAAATCTGGTCGCCACCATTCCGCACGAGCATGATCAGTCATTGGCGACTCCTTCGACCAGAGAAGCAATCGGTGACACTTCGCTCACAAGTCCTCGTGTCACAGAGCGCCTGCCTCAGTCGAGCGGGACGAGGCGGCGTTCCTTGAGGAAGGAGAAGATCGCGTCGGCCGCCTGGCGATGACCCGCCTCGTTCCAGTGCCCCAAGATCACAGAGTGAAAGCCGTGCAGGTAGGTCCCCGTCCGCTGGTGATACTCCCGGAGAGCCGGCATCAGTCCGAGGCAGACGATGCCGTGCTCCTCCGCGAACTCTCGCAGGCGCCGGTCAGGGAGCTCGAAGTCAAAGGGGAGCCCGTACTTCTCGTCCAGTTCCCGCTGCAGCTCCGGGTGGACCTGCTCAGCGTTGGAAAGGGTGACCAGGACAAAGGAGGAGCCACGCCTTTCCACCTCGCGCGCGAACTTCAGGAGCAGCTTCTCCGTGATTTCCCAGGCCTCTTTCCAGCGCGACGTCGGCTCAGGCAGATATATGTTGAGGTCCGAGAACTCATCAAGTCCGGTCGTCCGTGCCTCCGGCGTCGCATGCGCCTGCTTGAACCGACCCTGCCTGATCCCCTCGCGCAGCAGGTACGCCCGGTCCCAGATCAGGCTGGCGAGATACGAATGCCCCTTGACCGCGACGAACAGGCGACGCAGCACCGTCATGTGTTTGCTGTAGTCGTCCAGGGTCGACCGGTCCAAGACCAGTTCCCCATGCTCGTCAAGTGCGAAGTAGAAACCGACCTTCTCGAGGTTCAGTACCCTGGAGTTTTCGAGGATGTCATTCCCCGTCAGGAAAGCCACGATGACTATATCGGGGGAGTAGCGGACCCCGTCGTTGAGGTAGCGCAAGTATTCAGCGGCCGTCCCGAAACCCGACTGGCCCAGAGCTAGCACCTCGAACCGCTTCGAGTGCGAAGCCGTGTTGAGCCTCGCCTCGAGCAAGGCGGGAAAGGCGACCTCGAGCGGGACCTGGAAGGCCTCCACGTACGAGTCGCCCAACACCAGGATGCGATAGGTGTTTGGCGGCTTCTCCCAGGTCCGCTCGAAGTCCCGGAAGCCGTGTGAATTGAAATACCCCTCCGAGTATCCCTCTTTGCGGTTGACATAGTAGGCGCCGGGAACGAAGCTGGTTCCTTTCTCGTTGTCAAACATGATGGCATTGCGACTGTTCACCTTCGCCACCGCTAGCACAGCCTCGAGCACGAGACAGAGCACCGCGAACTCGAGGAGCCAGACGATAGCGATCTTTAGACCACGAGGCATCCTGCGTCGCCTCGCCTTCGCGAGACCGTCTTGCCGCGCCAGGGGATGGTCTGCCGCCCTTCTCGCTGTCGCCTCTCGAAGCGCAGTCGACGGCGAGAGCTTCTGGCCCCCTATCGGGCCGGTCGGCCTCGATGCTTCAGAACAGGACATGCTAAGCACCACCCTGGCGCTTGATGAGCTGGCTGTCCAAAAGATAGCGTTCAAGTGCCGCCGCCACCGCTTGATGGCCGCGCGGGCTCAGGTGGGTGTTGTCCCATTGAATGTAGACGTCACGTGTCGACGCGTACGCCTGCTGGAGCACAGGCAGAAGATCGACCGTGGGAATCCCCACACGTCGTGCGATCGCCTCCATTCGGCGCTGCATATGGGCAGCGGGATCTGGGTGGCGCACCTGCCCCGGCATCGGGAGGATGATCAGGATCGGCACGAAGTGATGGATGCGGGCGAGAGACGCGAACGCTTCGAGGCTGGCGGCCACATCGCTATAGGACTGTTCCAGATATGGGCTCGTTCGGCCCTCGTAAATCATCTGTTGATGCGTCCAGCCGAAGGATGGGAAGGCCTTGAACAAAGCGATCTCCAATCGCTCTCGGAGAAAGGACAGCACGCGGCTCCGCTTCAGTTCGCGAAGGACACGTAAGAGGGTAGCGTTGTAGTACTGGTTCGAGTCGCCCACCGGCAGCGGGATCACGAGGCGGGGCCTGGGAAACAGATCGTTCCAGCAAAACGACAGCATCACGATGTCCGGTCGGACCCGGAGTCCTTTGTCTTCGAGCAGGTCGACCTCCTGCCACGTCGAGTAGCTTGCCACCGCCGCGTTAATGACGCGGACCGCTCCATATCGAGGGGCCAAGGATGCCTCGAGTTTGCGCGCGTACGTGTCTTCCGCGGCGACCCCCAACCCCTGGGCGATTGAATCACCGAGGGATAGAATCCGCAGTTCCCCATGTTTGGCCAGCGGCACTTCCCGCTCGTCACGGAACCCCAGCGAATTTGTCACATAGGGCTTGTCGATCGTGAAGGTTCGTTGGTTCGGCTGGCTGTCGTAGATCCTCCTCGCGGATGGCTCTACCTGTTGCTGAGGGTGGTAGAAGATCAGCCCCGGTGGCAGGAAGAACACCGAAATCGTCTCCGCCAAGGCGAAAATCGCCGCGAACTCGAGGAGCCAGACGATAGCGATCTTCAGACCACGAGGCATCCTCCGTCGCCTCGCCTTCGCGAGACCGTCTTGCCACGCCAGGGGCTGGCCTGCCGCCCCGCTCGTTGTCGCCTCCCGAAGCGCAGTCGACGGCGAGAGCTCCTGGCTCTTTACCGGGCCCGTCGGCCTCGATGCCTCAGAACAGGACATAGATAAAGGGAGCGACCGCCGAGCTCTCTCCGAATAAGACAACGACGCCCATGAGCAGCAGCACCACGACGATAGGCGCCAGCCACCACGTCTTGCCTCGCCAGACAAACCGGAGCAATTCGAAAACGGTGTCGAGGTTTTCGCGGACCCCGCTGTGACTTCTGTTCATTGCTTTCCTCCTGCCTGACCTTGGTCGCGTCTCTTCTCGATGACGAACCGGTCCAGCACCAGCAGATCCATGCCGCTCCTGCTGAAGGTGCTGAAGGCCTCCTGCGGCGTATTGACAATCGGCTCACCCTTCAGGTTGAAGGACGTGTTCAAGATCACGGGGACGCCGGTGGCCTGGCCGAACGTCTCGATCAACCGGTAGTAGCGCGGGTTGGTGCCCCTGAAGACCGTTTGCAGCCGCCCCGTGCCGTCCACGTGGGTTGGAGCTGGGACTATCTGGCGTTTTGATTCTTTCACGTCCACGACCAGCAGCATGAATCGAGCCGGGTAATGGCGTTCCGGGTCCTTCAAGTCGTAGTACTCCTCAACACGTTCCACCAGCACCGACGGCGCGAAAGGCCGGTAGGGTTCTCGGAACTTGATCTTTGTGTTGACGATGTCCTTCATGTCTGCGCGGCGCGGATCGGCGAGAATGCTGCGGTTGCCGAGGGCCCGCGGACCCCATTCGAATCGCCCTTGAAACCAACCGATTACCTTCCCTTGCTGAAGCGCGTCGACCACGCGATCGATGAGGCGATCGTCATCCTCGACGTACTCATGGCGGATGCCGTTCGTGTCGAGGAAAGCCTTGATGTCAGCCTCAGAGTGGTCCTCTCCGAGGTACGCGTGCTCCATGATGTACTTCCGCGGATGGCCAAGGATGGCGTGATAGACATACAGCGCTGCGCCGATGGCCCCTCCTCCGTCCCCTGCCGACGGCTGGACATACAGCTCTTCGAACGGAGTCTCCCGGAGGATCCGACCGTTCGCCACGCTGTTCAGTGCGACACCGCCGGCCATGCAGAGGCGGGGCAGGCCCGTCTTGGCATACAGGGCCCGGGCCATGGCGAGGAGCGTCTCCTCGGTCACGAGCTGGATGCTAGCGGCGATATCGGCATAATGCTGGTTCTGTCGACAGAGTTCTGTGTAATTCGTGGGCCTCTCACCAAAGTACGCCGGGTATCCTGACGATTCGGTGAAGAAGTGACTCTTAGGAGCGCGCGGGGCGCCAAAGAGCCGCTCGAACTTGCCGTTGAAGGCGGTGTCGGGGGAATGGTGGTAGGAGAAGTAATCCATGTCTAGAGAGAAGCCCCCGTCGTCGTGGAGCCGTAGAAGCTTCCGAACATCATCGGCGTACTTCGGCGTCCCGTACGGCGCCATCCCCATGACCTTGTATTCGCCTTCGTTGACCTCAAAGCCAAGAAAGGCCGTGAAGACGCTGTAAAGGAGGCCCAGCGAGTGGGGGAAGCGGATTTCGCCAAGCAGCTCGATGTTCCTATCGCGTCCCACACCGAATGTCGCGGTCGCCCACTCGCCGACGCCGTCCACGGTCAGGATGGCGGCGTCACTATAGGGCGAGCAGAAGAAGGTGCTGGCGGCGTGCGAGAGGTGGTGACTGCTGAAGAGGATCCGCTCAGGCGGAATCCCAACCCGCTTCCTGATCAGCCCCTTGACCCAGAGCTTCTCTGCGAGCCACCTCATCATCGATTCGCGGAAGACGCGGAAGGATTGTGGATAGGTCCCCAGCGTCGACATCAGGATGCGGTCGAACTTCACGAAGGGCTTCTCGTAGAAGACCACCCAATCCAGATCCTCCCCCCGGAGCTTGGCGGTCCGGAGGCAGAACTCGATCGCCCGAAGAGGAAAGCTCGCATCGTGCTTGATCCGAGAGAACCGTTCCTCCTCGGCAGCCGCTGTCACGATCCCGTCTTGAACCAATGCGGCCGCGGCGTCGTGAAAGAAGCATGACAGTCCTAGGATATTCATATGCCTTTCATCCCTGCGGCGATCCAGAGTGGAGGGCCTATTGCACTGTGGTGGCGGTGAGTCCGGTAGGTGTCCTATATTCTTCCCAGCTCTTGATCTGCAGATCGCCAACACATTTACGGGCGAGCGCTTCCACAAATCGCTGAGCAAGCTGGATATTAGTAATGAGAGGGATAGAAAAGTCCGCCGCCCGGCGTCTGATCAAGTAGTCGTTGGTCAGTTCTTCTTCTTGATAATTCTTAGGAATATTAATGACGAGATCGATCTTGCCTTGACTCAAGTACTCGATGGTATTAGGACTTGTCCCCTCCAACGGCCAGTGCAACACGGTTGCCGATAAACCGTTCGCCCGTAAAAATTCAGCCGTGCCCGAGGTTGCATAAAGGGTTGCGCCGAGGTCCTTGAGGACCCTTGCGCTCTGCAGGAAGGCTGCCTTCGCCTCGACAGGTCCAGTAGAAAGGAGGACGTTCTTTATCGACAGGGGGTATCCAACGGCCAACAGGGATTTCAGGAAGGCCTCATCAAAATCATCCCCCAAACAGGCCACCTCGCCAGTCGAGGTCATTTCGACGCCTAAAATTGGGTCAGCCCCCTCCAGCCGGGTAAACGAGAATTGGGGGGCTTTGACCCCGACATAATCCAGATCGAGGAAGGATCCATTGACCTGGGACACATATTGCCCGGTCATCACCCTGGTCGCGATATCAATGAAATTCGCCCGTAGGATCTTCGACACGAAGGGGAAGCTCCGGGATGCGCGCAAGTTGCATTCGATCACTTTGACATCGTTGTCTTTGGCGATAAATTGAATGTTGAACGGCCCGTGAATCTTGAGGGCTTTTGCGATCTTCTTTGCCATCTTCTTAATTCGGCGCATCGTCTCTATATAAAGTCGCTGCGGCGGCAGCACCAGCGTGGCATCACCGGAATGGACGCCAGCGTTTTCTACGTGCTCCGAGATGGCCCAGACGACGAGGTCGCCATGATTGGCCACCGCATCTATTTCCACTTCCTTGGCATTTTCAACAAACTTGCTGATCACGACGGGATGTTTTCGCGACAGCTCGGTCGCTTTTGCAAGACACCGTTCCAGCTCCTTGTCGTTACATGCCACGCTCATAGCCGCCCCACTGAGAACATACGACGGCCGAACCAAGACCGGATAGCCGACCTTGTTGGCAAACCATTCTGCCTCTGCTAACGATACCAGCTCCCTCCAGTCCGGTTGGTCGATCCCGAGGTCTTCCAGCAGCTTTGAGAACTTTTGCCGGTCTTCGGCGATATCAATGCTCAGCGATGATGTGCCAAGGATTCTCATGCCGGCTTCGTGGCATTGCATGGCAAGATCGTTTGGTATCTGGCCTCCCATGGAGAGAACGATGCCCACTGGGTTCTCCCTCGCGTAGATCTCCTGCAGGGTTTCAAAGCTCAATTCATCAAAATAGAGCTTGTCGCACTCATTATAGTCAGTGCTCACTGTCTCCGGGTTGTAATTGACGATGATCGTGGTGTAATTCAAATCTCTTAGTGTGCGCACCGCGTTGACACAACACCAGTCGAATTCCACCGAGCTTCCGATACAGTAAGCACCAGAGCCCAAGACCATCACGGATTTCTTGTCGCCAAAGCGAATGTCGTCTTCTGTGCCGTTATATGTGAGATACAAATAATTAGTTTGCGCAGGATATTCGGCGGCGAGGGTATCAATCTGCTTCACGCAGGGGCCGATATGGCACTCTATGCGCTGTTGCCTTATCTCGGACGCTTCTGATCCTGTAAGCCCTGCAATCTGGAGATCCGAAAAGCCCATCTGCTTGGCTTCCAGGAGCAGCTCTGGTGTACAAGTTTGGTTTGCAAGATGCCGTAGACGTTTCTCCATGTCGACGACGGCTTGCATCCGAGAGAGGAACCACTTGTCAATGCGAGACAGTTCATAAATTCTCTCTACCGGATAGTCTCTTTTAATCGCCTCGGCGATGGCAAAGATCCGACTGGGTGTAGGCTCGCTGAGCTCCTTCTCAAGATTGGTGAAATCGAGGTGATCGTTGCCAACCAGGCCGCACACCCCCGTTTGGAGCATGCGAAGAGCTTTTTGCAGCGCCTCTTCGAAGGTGCGGGCAATAGCCATGACCTCGCCCACAGATTTCATCGCCGACCCAATTCTTCTCTGAACGCCTCGAAACTTCTGGAGATCCCAGCGGGGAATTTTGACGACCACATAATCGAGAGCCGGTTCAAAGCAAGCCTGGGTCACCTTGGTAATGGGATTTTGCAGCTCGGTCAGGCTATAACCCAATGCCAGCTTGGTAGCGATATACGCCAAGGGATACCCGGTCGCCTTTGAGGCCAATGCAGAACTCCTCGAAAGACGGGCGTTCACTTCGATCACACGGTAGTCGCCCGAGTTAGGGTCGAGGGCAAATTGGATATTGCACTCCCCAATGATGCCTAAATGCCGAACGACGCGGATGGCAATCTGGCGAAGGAGGTGATATTCACTATTGCTCAGAGTCTGACTCGGGGCGACTACGATGCTTTCCCCGGTATGGATGCCCATCGGATCGAGATTTTCCATGTTACAGACGGTGATACAGTTATCGTAGGAGTCACGCACGACCTCGTATTCGACTTCCTTCCAGCCTTTGAGGAACTCCTCAATAAGAATCTGTCGACTATGGGCAAAGGCTTTGGTGGCTCGATCGCGTACCTCATCTTGATTCACGCACATCCCGGAACCAAGCCCACCGAGCGCATACGCAATCCGTAACATCACAGGATAGCCGATCTCATCGGCCACACGGACTGCCTCGCTCACGCAAGTCGCAGCCGAGCTTGCGGGGACCTTGACACCGATCTCTGTTAGCTTCTTGACGAACAACCCGCGATCTTCGGTCTCTCGGACCGCCTGGATCGAGGTTCCCAGAACTGTTACCCCATACTGTTTGAGGATCCCTGTCTCCGCCAACTCCAGGCCACAATTCAGCGCCGTCTGTCCCCCAAAACCGAGCAGGATGCCATCCGGCGTCTCTTTGTCGATGATCCGTTCCACAAAATGGGCATTGACCGGCAAAAAATAGACCTTCTCGGCCAAATGGTCGGAGGTCTGAATCGTTGCAATATTCGGATTGACCAGGATCGTCGAGATACCTTCATCTTTTAACGCCTTGATCGCTTGGCTTCCGGAATAGTCAAACTCCCCGGCCTCGCCGATCTTGAGTGCAGCGCTCCCGAGCAAGAGGACCTTTTTCGGCTTGGAAGGCATCAGAGGAGACTCACGAATTCATCAAAGATGTAGCCTGTGTCGAGCGGGCCAGGTGCCCCTTCAGGGTGGAATTGCACACCCATGAACGGTTTTGAGCAGTGGCGAATGCCTTCATTCGTGCCATCATTGGCATTGATGAACCAGGGTTTCCATTCTTGCGGCAGTGTGTCCTGAGCAACGGCATAGCCGTGGTTTTGCGAAGTCATGTAGCACCGCCGCCTCTCAACGTCGATACAAGGTTGATTGTGACTGCGATGCCCAAACGCGAGCTTGTACGTCTTGGCGCCGGCGGCTAAGGCGAGAATCTGGTGCCCCAGACAAATCCCTAGGATGGGACAGCCTCTTTCCATTGCTCGTCTCACCGTACGGATCGTCTCCTGACACATTTGGGGATCTCCCGGGCCGTTGGAGATAACCAGGCCGTGGAAGTCTTGGTCGAAGAAGTCATAATCCCAGGGGACCCGGAGCACGCTGATACCACGCTCCAACAAACTATGCAGAAGGCTATTCTTACAGCCACAGTCGATAAGCACCACGAGTGGTGTTCCGTGACCATACCGTATGGGCTGCGTGACGCTGACCATGGACACCACGTGGTCCGTGTTCGGATCGTAGAAGTCCTGCATCGCCTCCGAGAGAATGATTTTCCCCAGCATGCTCCCCTTTTCCCTCAAGCGCTTCGTGAGCATTCGGGTATCGACGCCATACAAGGCTGGCACATCATGTTCTATCAGCCAATCCCCGAGGCTGCTGGCTGCATTCCAATGGCTGTAGTGGAGGGAATAGTGGGAAACAATGAGACCTTCAATTTGAATTCTCTCGGACTCAAACGCCGAATGCACCCCATGACTACGGGGGACCCCGTAGTTGCCGATGAGCGGATAGGTCAGGACCAAGATCTGCCCCTTGTACGAAGGATCGGTCAGGGATTCTGGGTACCCGACCATGGCGGTGTTAAACACAACTTCGCCTGCTGCCGACTTCGGAGAACCAAAGGAGTAGCCTTCCCAGAGAGCGCCGTCTTCCAGGATCAGCGTGCCCCTCTTGATACCTGCTCGCACGGATGCCGACTTGAGATCGAGTACCCTCTCCATCCTTCCCCTCTTAGAACTGGCGTTTGACCCAGTCCAGGCTCGGAGTCGGGCGCTCGTCTTCTGAGAACCACTGCCAGGAAGCACGTCGGCCCAGGTTCAGTGGATCGTGAAACAGCCGGACCACGAGCGCGAACGGCGCGAGGACGAGGAAGTAGATCAGGGCCAAGATGAGCCACGACTGGACGTAGCCGATCTTCCTGGCAGTGATCAGCCAGCGCCGCCAGAGTGCGCTAAACATAATACTGGCCTCCCTGCAAGCCAACGAGGATTTGCACGATCCGTTTGGAGGCCTCGCCATCCCACAGGGGCGGCCCGCCGTTTGACAGCGGTGGGTTGTCGAGGGTCCGGAGAGCCTCCTCTACGATCCGGCCTGGGTCGGTGCCGATGACCCGGTTGGTGCCATGCGTGACCGTGACCGGGCGCTCCGTGGTGTTGCGGAGGGTGAGACAGGGCACCCCGAGGATGGTCGTTTCTTCCTGAATACCCCCTGAATCGGTCAGGACCAAGCGAGCGCGGCTCATGAGAGCGATACAGTCGTAGTAACCAAGTGGGTCGAGACAGGAGATGCCTTTGCCTGGGAGGGACTCCCCAGAACCCTGTCGAGGCCAGAACAGATCCTTTTGCTGGAGGAGTTGTGGCTTGACCCTCGGATGGACGGGGAAGATGATCGGCAACTGCTGCGACAGTACCTGAAGAGCCTCAAGCAGTGGCTTTAGTGTCGCTGGGTCATCCACATTCGAGGGGCGGTGAAGGGTGAGGACCGCGTAGTAGGACCCCTCTACCAGCCCCAGTCGCCTGAAGATCGATGAGCTCTCCCACCGTTCCTTCGAGCTCCGGAGGGTGTCGATCATGACATTGCCGACGAAATGGATCTTCTCCTCGGAGATGCCTTCGCGAAGAAGGTTTCGCTGGCCGCTCTCCTCGGTGACGAAGAGAAGGTCCGAGATGGCATCGGTCAACACTCGATTGATCTCCTCGGGCATCGTGCGATCGAAGCTCCGGAGTCCGGCTTCGACATGAGCAACCGGAATCCCCAATTTGGCGGCTGTCAGAGCGGCTCCGAGTGTCGAGTTGACATCGCCGACCACAAGGACCGCGTGTGGCTTGACGATCTCCAGGATAGGCTCCAGGCGTCGGATGACTTCGGCTGTTTGCGTCGCGTGCGAGCCGGAACCGACACCGAGGTTGATGTCCGGTGGCTGAAGCTCCAGCTCCATCAAAAATTGGTCCGACATCACTTGGTCGTAGTGTTGGCCAGTGTGGATGAAGACCGGGTGCATTGAAGGATAGCGCCGCATCTCCTTGATCAAGGGAGCGATCTTCACGAAGTTGGGACGGGCGCCTGCGATGACGACCATCTTCATGGTTCTATCTCCGTCGGCGCTCTGAGTCGAACGATGAGAAGCATCGCCCCACTACCAATAAGGTCCAGGAGAAAATCCTTCATGGTGGACTGCCTCCCCGGCACGAAGGATTGATGCCACTCATCGAGGGCCGCTAAGACCGCGGTCACGACGAAGGTAAGCACGAGCAGTCTCCACGTGACCTGCTGCCTCCCCTCTGTCCCTGAAAGGGCCCGGAGCAGGCAGAAGGCCAGCCCGGCGAAGAGCGGAATGTGGAAGAGGTTCGAGGCGAGTCCAATGATGGGATTGCGTCTGAACCCGAGATCAGGGAAAGAGGAGAGCCAGTAGATCCCCACCAGGTAGACGACGAGGAGAAGGGCGTACCGGAGCCAGGACTCGATTCCCATCGGCGGCCTGGGCACGTTGGTTCTCCGCATCGGCAACGGCTCGTCTTTCACAGCCTGGTGATTCGCCCCTCCGGCGCAGGGATCCCGTACGTGACGCTACGCGTGTCAACGACGAGCGAGGCGAGTTCCACGATCCGTCGGTAGTCGAACTCCGGATGGTCAGTGAGGATCAGCACGCAATCAGCTGCTGCAAGACGCTGATCGTTGAGCTCCACAGCTTTCAGCTCGATCCCGTCAACGACGACTGCGGGAACGTAGGGATCTGCGTATGACACCTCCGCACCGTGCTCCCGGAGCTTCACGAGGATTTCGAGAGCCGGCGACTCCCGGATATCGCCGACTCCACGCTTGTAAGCCACGCCGAGCGCCAGGATCCTGGCGCCGTTCAGGCAGCGCCGCCGCTCGTTCAGTGCTTCGTCCACCAGCTCGATGACAAAGTTCGGCATCGAGCGGTTGATCTCTTGGGCCAGGTGGATGAAACGGGCCTCGTACCCGTTCAGGCGCATCTTCCAGGCGAGGTAGTTGGGATCCACGGGGATGCAATGCCCGCCGATCCCTGGCCCCGGATAAAACGGCGTGAACCCAAAAGGCTTCGTGGCGGCCGCGTCAATCACCTCGCGGGTGTTCATGCCTAGATGGCGGCACATGAGGGCGAGCTCGTTCGCCAGGGCGATGTTGACGTTCCGGAAGACGTTCTCGTAGAGTTTGGCCAGCTCGGCAACCTTGGGGCTGGAAACCTCAATGACCTGATCGATGATCTGACGATAGAGGAGGGCCGCCAGCCGTGAGCACTCGGCTGTCATGCCCCCCACCACCTTCGGCGTATTGTTCACCTTGAAGGTCGTGTTCCCTGGATCAATCCGCTCCGGTGAGAAGGCCAGGAAAAAGTTCTCACCTACCTTGGCCCCTCGAGCCTGGAACATCGGAAGGAGAAGCTCCTCGGTCGTCCCCGGGTAGGTCGTGCTCTCAAGGATCACCAACTGGCCCGGCCTAAAATGTGTGGCCACCTGTTCCGCCGCCGCGACCACGAACGAAATATCCGGATCCTGGGACTTCCGGAGCGGTGTGGGCACACAGATCACCACCGCGTCGCTCCGCTCCAGGACGGTGAAGTCGGAGGTCGCCTCGTACCGGCCACGATTGAGCAGCGTCATGAGATCTTCACTCTTGACATCAGGGATGTAGGATCGGCCGGCGTTCAGGGCCGTGATCCGGTCGAGGTCGGTCTCGATTCCGGTCACGGAAAACCCTCTGCGACCAAACTCGACGGACAAGGGGAGACCCACGTACCCCTGGCCGATGACGGCGAGTCGTGCCTTGTGATTTTGGATGCGGTCGGCCAGATGTGTGTCAGTCATCAAGCACTCCATCGCGCTCTTCCGTCATGATCCTCCAGATCCGAATCGGGCCCCTGAACACGATCCTATCAAGGAACCCGCGCCGCATTCCCGAGACGAGAGACTGCCCTTGATGTTCCCGAGCTGACAAGTTTCAACCCCTTGTGGACACCACAGGTTCCCTTGGTTACCGCTTCGGCTCTTTGTCCGTTGCGCCCTTCCTGCCAGAGGTTGAAGATTAACAAGGCCCAGATGTTTCGGCTGTAATTGGCCCTGCCAGCGAGGTGATCGCTGACCAGATGCGAAACGGTTTCAGGATTGAAGACTCCCTGGGCTCTGATCCTGGTTGGAGAGAGGTACTGGTCGAGAAGCGGGCGCAGTTCCTGTTTGAGCCAGACTGGGACAGGAACATTGAAACCACCCTTGGGCTTCTTAAGGGTCTGTGGGGGCAGCATCCCTTCCATGGTCTTCTTCAGGAAGTGCTTCAATTTAAGGCCGGGCATTTTGAGACGACCCGGCAGGCGAAACATAAACTCAACGACCCGGTAATCCAGAAGGGGTACCCGCACCTCAAGGGAATGGGCCATGCTCATACGATCCACCTTCACGAGAATGTCATCGGCGAGGTATACCTTCGTGTCCATATAGAGAAAGGCGTTGAGCGGGTCGTGATGGCACACTTCCTCGGAGTACCGTTCGAAGATGGGATAGGTGTCCAACGAGCCCCCAAGAGCATTGAGGATGTCGTCGGACAACACAGCCCGTTTAAGGCCGTCGTCAAAGAAGGCTTTCCAAGCATAGTGCCGGCGTCCTGGTTCCAGCAGGGCGTTGTCCACGAAGCGCCTGGCCTTGAAATCGAAGCTCACCTTGCCGTCAGAGACAGGTAGATGGCGCACCAGGGCCGGCAGCAGTCGACGGGTGAGAAAACCCGGCAGGGTGTCGTAGAGTCGGGCTAGTTTGTCAGCCTGGTAGGTGATATATCCGGCAAAGACTTCGTCGCCGCCGTCGCCCCCCAAGGCCACAGTCATATTCCGTCGGGCGAGTTGCGAGAGATAATACGTGGGGATTGCCGATGAGTCAGCGAAGGGCTCATCAAAGTAGTTAGCGAGCTTGGGTACGAGCTCAGCTACGTCCGGGATGACGGTGAGCTCGGTGTGCTCAGTCTCGAAGCGCTTGGCGATCAGGCGCGCATCCGGCAGCTCGTCGTAGGATGGTTCGTGAAAGCCGATGGAGAAGGTCTTTATGTGGCCGTTGTGAACACGACGCATCAAGGCAACGATGGTGCTGGAATCCAGCCCCCCGCTGAGGAACACCCCGAGAGGAACGTCCGAGATCAGGTGACAGCGCACGACGTCGGTGAGCAGTTCCAGGAGTTCGGCCCTAAGGTCCGCCGACCGTCGGTGGTCCACCGCTGAAGGCTGAACCAGGCTCAGGTCCCAGTATCGGCGAATGGTCATCTGCCCACCCTGCCAGATGAGGATGTGGCCGGCTTCTAGTTTGCGGATCTCCCGATAGATGGTGTACGGGGCCGGGATGTAGAGTAAGGACAGGTAGTGGCTCAGGGCGTCTAAGTCTGTCGTCGGCTGCAGGCCATCAGCCAGGATGGCTTTAATCTCTGAACCGAAGAGCAAGCGGTCTGGGAGGTGAGAGTAGAAGAGAGGCTTGATCCCCAATCGGTCACGAGCCAGTACCAATCGGCGCCGCGTCTCGTCCCAGAGTCCGATGGCAAACATGCCGTTGAGGTAGCGGACGAAGTCCAGGCCATATTCCTCGTAGAGGTGGACGATGACCTCGGTGTCGGTACGGGTGTAAAAGCGGTGCCCACTGGCCTCCAGGTCCCGCTTCAGGTCGGGGAAATTGTAGATCTCGCCGTTGTAGACCGTCCAGATGGTGCGATCCTCGTTGTGGACGGGCTGCCTGCCGGTGTCGAGATCAATGATCGCCAGCCGGCGCATGGCCAAGCCGACATTGCCGTTGAGGTAGAACCCTTCGTCGTCGGGACCTCGATGTACGAGGGTCTCGCACATGGCGACAAGCGCCTCGCCCTCGACGGGACGATCCTGCTGCTGGTAGAGCTTACCTACGATGCCGCACATGGAATGTCGTCATCCCTGCACCAGGGTGTTCCGGTCCTGCCGATTCAGGACAGCCTCTCCGTGATGACCATTCTCTGACCCACGACCTGACAGCACGGTCATGGCGGTCTCGAAGAGGATGCGGAGATCAAGCCAGAGCGACATGTGCTTGATGTAGTACAGGTCGTACCGCAGCTTCTCGATCTCTTCATCCAGGTCCGTTGCGTACCGATAGCGAACCTGTGCCCATCCCGTGATCCCCGGCCGTACCATCGAGCGGAGGGAATAGTACGGAATCGGCTCGCCGCACTCGGGAGCATTTCGCGAGACCAGGACCAAGAGTTCAAACTTGGGAACACGTTGCGGTCGAGGACCCACCAGGGCCATGTGACCCTGGAGGATATTCAGGAACTGGGGAAGCTCATCAAACCGGAACTTCCGGAGCCATCTTCCAACCCGCGTGACATGATTATGGTTGTCCTGGAACCAGAGGGCTGCATCCCCGTTGTGCGGGTGCATGGTTCGAAACTTGACCAATTTGAAGCGCTTACCGGCCATGCCCACACGATCCTGGACGCAGAATATCGGACCACGCGAATCGAGCTTGATCGCCAGAGCAATCAGTCCGAACAAGGGGGCAAGGCCGACCATACCGATCACCGCCACCAGGAGGCTGATCCCCCGTGCGATGGCCAGATGGAGACGGGACTTTCGGAAGTCCTTCCAAAAGATCAGGCTGCTCGGCGTGAGCAACTCGATGGCGAGCTTTCCGGTCAGCCGCTCGTAGACCTCCACGCCGTCTTCGATGATGATCCCCTTCACCCGCGCCTCGAAGAGCTGTTGGAAGGGAAGCTGGCCGCGCCGCTCAGCACCCGCTCCTTGATCATCTTGGCAAGCTGGTCGACGTCCTCCACCACGCCGAGGAGGATGCAATGTGGCCGGGTCCACAGCTCTCTGACGAGCAGATCTGCCAAGGGACCCCCTCCGAGCAGGACTACACGCTCGGTGATAGGGCGGCTCCGGAGGATCCTAGAGGCCATACACCATCCCAAAGACCGCAGTCGTTTCGAGCGTGCGAGCGTGATAGCCACGGCGAGGTCGCTGCTGCGTGAGGAGGCGCGATGAAGAAAGCTAACTGGAGAAGGTCCGGCCGAGGGTGGTCAGCAGTCGCCGCCCCCAGTTCTGCCGCTGAGAGGTGCCGTGGCGGCCAGGGCGGTAGTAGTAATAGTAATCGTTCTGCATCGGGCGATCATCGTTATTGAACACAAGGCCGAGTAGCTTAGAGGGATCTATCAGATTCAGCGCTTCCTCCGTCAGCCCGCGCGGGGTCTTATGGGTAGCCACCACCATCAGAAAACCATCGACCCACTTGCCGATGAGCCGGGCGTCGGGGACGAGGAGCAACGGCGGGGTGTCCAGGACGACATACTGGTACTGCCGACACGCCTCTTGGAGGAGCTCGCCCACCCGGGGTG
>Ga0209376_1001181_pt1 | contig 26902 bp, 40 predicted proteins | sample GraSoiAngelo_134_FD_185891 | JGI IMG/M metagenome (GOLD analysis project Ga0209376, IMG submission 185891) | Grasslands soil microbial communities from the Angelo Coastal Reserve, California, USA - 14_0929_05_30cm (SPAdes) (version 2) | ecosystem: Environmental > Terrestrial > Soil > Grasslands ... | reverse complement strand
GCAAGCAGAAATTGGTATTTTTGGAGGAACTGGAGTCTATGATTCCGGATTACTAAGTGAGAGTAAAGAGATTACTGTAAAGACACCTTTTGGAAAGACTTCAGATTCCATAATGGTAGGTGTCTACAATGGAAGGAGAGTTGCATTCATGCCAAGACATGGTAAGAAACACACTATTCCGCCACATCTTATCAATTTTAGAGCAAATATTTGGGCATTCAAAGAGATGGGAGTTAAGAGAATCATTGCACCGTCTGCTGTGGGAAGTCTAAGACAGGAGATGAAACCTGGAGATTTCGTTCTCCCATCGCAGTTTATTGATTTTACAAAGTCAAGAAAATACACATTTTTCGAAGATGAAAAGGTAATTCATATATCAGTAGCAGATCCGTTTTGCCCGGAGCTTCAAAATGCCATCAATAACGCGGCAAAAGCAATTAATCTTCATCTTCATAGAGATGCAACGTACGTTTGTATCGAGGGACCAAGATTTTCCACAAGGGCCGAGTCAAAATTCTACAAGAATACCATAGGAGCCGATATAATAGGAATGACGCTTGTTCCCGAATGTCAACTAGCTAGGGAGGCACAAATGTGTTATGCTTCAATTTCAACTGTAACCGATTATGATGTATGGGCAGATAAGCCAGTTACTGCAAAAGAAGTTTTAGAGACATTATCAAAAAATGTACAAACTACAAAAAAGATGCTAGGGGCAATGTTCGACTATATTCCACAACAACGAAGCTGTTCTTGTCATAAAGCATTAGAAGAGGCTCAGTTCTAGTCGTCTGCAAAGGAATCTCTTTTGATTCCTTCAGGAAGAGTGATGTCGCCTTTCACGAGCTTCTGTTGTAGCTCATTTATGACCTCATCTATGTCATATCCAAGCTTAACAATCTCTTTTTGAGTGGATTTCGAAATTTTTGCGCCTATGTTTTGCCCACCTATACGTCCAAATGCTATAGCGCTAAACTTGAACAAGTGATTGTCAATAGTGAAAGTACCAGTTATTTTGGCAGCCATCGGGCTGCCATGGACATTATTAATATTAACTTGTAGATTCATGCTGTAACTAGATCTCTATAGCCTTATTGACAGAGTTTTCGATTAAGAAATTCCAGTGTTTATCATCCTGAATTTTAAAATCTTGTACCTTTAGCATTATGATTTTTTCATCTAAGCACTCGTGTTGAATTTCGTCTTCTTTCTTAATTTTAACAAGCTTCCATTTTTCTTTATGTTTTTTTAGATTACATAAAAGAACAGTCCATTTCTGATCTGAAGAAATTTTTGGCATGCCAACATAATCAACTATGCTTTCTATTCCCAGTTGTTTTTCTTCACAAAAGATCTTTTTGCACTTTGCACAACGCCATATGTCAACAGAACCTATAGTTCTTCTATCAAAATTAAGATTTGTTACTCCAAAGTAAACTATTTCATGTTTACAAGACTCTTGATCAGACGACATCGTTCCTACTCCCTATGTAGGTCTATTTAGTTCTTGCATCATCATACAGTTTTTCAAGAACAATTGAAATGTTATCTATCAAAAGATTCTTCTTAAATGGTATTTTTTCTCTTTCACACATCCTCCTATACATATTGACCACGGCAAACCTTGGGTGTGTTGACTCGAATTCAGTTTTTGTGATATCGATAAAGCCTCCTGCATCAATTAGACTCTTTGCTATTTGTTGTGCATCTGATTCTGTTATGTCTAGGTTCTGCGCTATATCACTAGCAGTCATTCTCCCTTTTTTTACGATCAAAACAAATGTCTTTGCCTGTAAAGTAGACAGTTTAAGTTCTGAAACAAGTTTTTCCTCAACAGTATCTATGTTAATACTCACAGTTATTCAGACAAAATTTCTCATAATTAAAGATGCTAAAATTATAGTTGAAATTAAATATAGAGTACAAGGAGTTTTACTATGAGGCTAGTAATCGGACTAACTGGAAGCTCTGGAATTCTGTATGGTGTAAGAATGCTTGAGGTTCTAAAGCGATGCAAAGTTGATATTCATTTGATCATGACTGAATGGGCAAAAAAGTGCCTTTCCCTAGAAACTGATTATGATTTCAAATATGTAAGGTCTTTGTCGGATCATTATTCTGACGATTCCAATATGGCGGCAAGTGTTTCAAGTGGTACTTACAAAACAGATGGCATGATGATTATTCCTTGTAGCATGAAAACTCTTTCTAGCATAGCAAATGGTTATGAGGAGACCCTTGTGGCTCGTGCTGCAGGTGTAACAATAAAAGAATCACGAAAACTGGTAATAGTTCCAAGAGAAACACCATTAACAAGTATTCACCTAGAGAATATGCTTAAACTTGCCCGAATAGGAGTCGTGATTCTTCCTGCTATGCCTGGGTTCTATAACAAGCCGAAAAGTGTGGACGATGTGCTCAATCATGTCATAGGGAAATGCCTTGACCAGTTTGGTATTGAACACAACCTGTTCAAGAGATGGGAGACCACTTAAACTCATTCTGTAATGTCTCATCTGAAATAAGAACTGAACAAATTTTATTGCCAGACTAAATTCTTACAAATTGCTACGAGTGTTTATATTTGGAGAAATGGTTGATTATACAGAACAGATTGACAAGCTACAAAAGTAGATACTCTAATGACAAATCATTTGATTTCATAATACCTCTAATGGTATTGTTATTTTTAGGTGTAGTCTATATTTTGTCATTACGGTCATCAGACGGATATGTTAGTTTCATCCTCATAGGAATAACTGCAGCAATCATGATTTACTGGGTAAGAGTTCTTAAGAAAATGACAAAGGAAAACCAACCGCAGTACACAGCAAAAGAGGTAGATACAAAGAACTGGGTCTACGACCTCATAAAAGGCGATAAGGAGATAGTATTTGTTGCAGAGGTACCAGGACCAGAAGATCAAGTCACTGTCAGACTAATTGATGGGATCCTATATATTCGAGGATCTGGACATTTTTCAAAAGAAGTTCCAATTGAAGCAACACCTGACATGGGGATAAACGACTTCAAATACAGAAATGGTGTATTGACCTTAAGAATAAAGAAATTAGAGACTCTTTGATTCCTCAAGTTTTGCAGGCAGATACTTATCAGTAATATTTGTGAGACCATACTTTGAGAATGCCTCAAGTTCCGCTTTTCTTTTGAGTTTAAGAAAGACCTCCAATTGTTTCTTCCAAATTCCTTCTTGATACCTTGGATCTTTTTGTAAATCATAAATTCTTTTGACGTCAGCCTCTGTCATAGGAATGGTTGGAAGCTTATATTTTTCAATGTCAGTAGCCCATACCCCCAACCACTTGGCATCAGGTACGGTTAGCTCTCTTAAATGGGCAGCATTTGCTGAACCTGACTTGATAACCATTGCAATGTGTTCTCCATACACATCACCATCAGCCAGAATAACTACAGGCAGACTCAGTTCACTGTTTAGTCTTCGTAAAAGGTTCCTAGTTGAACGAGGTGCTTGACCTGCGGTGTCTACTATAATGGCTTTGAATTTTTTGTGAACGTTTTCTTCTACGAATCTAGTAAAGAGACCTCCTTTCTCAATTGCAATAACCAATTCTGCACTTGTATCCACTAATTCTGCACTGCTTAGACTTGGACCTATCAGGTAACCATCTGGATGATCTGAGAGATTGACTCGTTTTCCTTCGTAGCCCCGTACTGTATATTCTATTGTTAAATCTCCAAAAACGCTGCTTCTTTCCTCAGGAAAGATATGAAATTCTTCACGTGGACTTGAAAGAACTGCTTCTAAATCTACTATAATATTATCTGATTCTGGTTGATCCTCGAAATCTATGCTAAATGCTTGTGATGAATAATAGATATCTCTTAATGTAGATGACTTGCCTTCCTTCACTAATCTGTTTACAAAAAAGGCAAGCCATGCTAACTGTGTGTAGGAACGTAGCTGTGACATATTTCTAGCGCTTCTTATGGCACTGGCACTACCAAGAATATACTGCCTAAGTTTTTTGTCATAAACAATATTGTTAACAGATCTGCTTGGTATCACAAATTGTGGAAATTTTCCCTGGTCTAGGTCTTCATAGATACCAAGGCCATGTTTTTGCAAGAGCGAAAGGAGTTTTTGTTTTCTTGCTTCAGCTGTTTTAGCTCTAGATTTGTTCCTCAATCTCACTTCCCATCCTTACAAGCTGTTTATAATTTGGTTCTTTTTTCTTTCCAGATAATTCAGTGGCAAACTGAGCGATAAGTGGCACATACTTTGTGTATAGATTGGCTCTCTTTTTTGCCATATCAGCCATTCCTTGTCTTGACATGTGAACCGCAAGTTTTCGTGCAAGATATTGTAATGCATTTTTTAATTCGCGTTCAAGTTCAGGTCTGTCAGCTACATTTTCCTTTCCTACTGTTTTATATGGAATTCTGGTTGAGCAAATATGGGATACAATTACTAGAGGCGGCTCACCTTTTACCTTGTATCTGCTCCAATCTGTTTCGTTAACCACTTTCAAGACTACATCACTTCCTTCGTCGTAAAGAAGTGGAATACGATTAGCAAATCGATAAACCTTCAGGCCAGTTTGTGGTATGTCACCTCCATAAGCAATTCCCATCTCAACAATAAATGGAAATCCAGAGTAGGCAGAAGCACTGCGTTGTATTACAGCTGCGAATTCAGGATTAAAAAATTTCATGACTCCTTTGGATAGAGGTTCTTCGCCCAGTGGTGCTAAACAGCTAGGGTCAGGCGCTAGAAATTCATCGAACTTTTGTAATGCATCAGCTAACCTGACCAATTCATCGTTTGTCATACTACCGATTCTTTTCTCGGGTTTAAGTTTAGCAAATTCACAGAATTTTTCTGATGTTGTAGGCCCCACCCTTTGAAATCTTTTTGTTAGGAACGTAAGTAGTGTCTCGCCCTGTACGGTGTTTGCAAGCTGCTTGTAGTAAGTACTTTCAGGATCTAATTCTACTGCGTGAGATTGCGACTCACCAAAATCCCAATATACGACTTTTTTGTTTGCAATGTCTACATCATCAATTCTTATTTTTCTTAACATCTCAAAATCAATATTTAGAAACGACATTACCGCTATTACTATTCTTATAGACCTTGACAAGTCAGACCATCTCTTCTCTGCTCTATCAAGTATATCTTTAGGAGAAGGATTTTTCTTTTGCATTCCTAATTCTTTTCTAACTTTCTCTATCATTTTATTGTCTACAGTAGGAATCTGATAATGAGTATCAATGATCATTCTTCTAAGCGTTTCAACATCAACACCGTGGGGATGAGGTTTGATAACTGTGGGCGGAGGTGGCATTTCTTTCACGATTCTAGGATAGTGGAATTTTTCACCCGCAGGATCTTCAAATGTTATAGAAGCATATGGAGTAATGAGAGATGTTTGAGACACATAATCTCGTATTTTTGTTCCGGCCTTAGAATAATCTCCTTCAAGCACTATACTTACTGAGAGACCTGTTTTAGCTGCTTCCTTTGTTGTATGTTTCAAGATTACAGGTTTGTTTTTCTGAATATCAAGTAACATCACAAATTCATCAAGAGTTTTTTCATCCGCACAACTTTTTACAGTCACTGGTTTATTGGTCGTGATTTGGCCATATAGTATAGCCATGGTTGCACCCAGACCAAACATTCCTCTAGCTTGTTTCAAACCAAATTTAGAGCCATATAGAACCGTACCAAATGCAAGTGGGATGTGTTTAGGATCTATTCCAGGACCATTGTCTTTGACAGTCAACACATAGTGCTTAGGATCAGGTTGTTCGGAATCTACTGCTTTTATTGAAAGATGAATATCAGGTAAGATTCGCTTCTGGTCACATGCATCTAGTGCGTTTTCTACGAATTCTCTTACAGATGTATAAAGTGATCTAGTTGGATTACTAAAACCAGCTAGATCTCTGTTTCGGTAAAAAAACTCGCTTGGAGAAATTTGGCTGAAGGTTTCCTTATTTGAAGACATTTTCACCCTCCCAAAGCTGTAGTTTTTCTATTTTCAGTCTTCTTCTTGAATCTTGAAGGTAGTTGTAAACCTTACCATGGGTACTACCACTTGAAAGCGAAGTTATTGCATGTACAGCAGAACGCAGTTGACTTCCTTCGCCAATTATAGATACTGTACGACCGTATACAGATATGCTTGCACCACTGAGTTCTTCAATATTTTTTCTTACTCTACCACCCTCGCCTATTATTCTACCTTTTATTCTTTCAATTTGCGACGAGGATTTACCAGCAAATTCACGTAAATCAATTATATGTAAAGAGTTTTCACCTTCCAGTAGACGCATGGATTTTTCTGCAGAAAATCCTCGTCCTATAGCCATTACGATCTCTTCAGCCTTAAATGGAATCATGCTTTCAACATCACCCATTCCTCTTATGATAATCTCGCCTGTTTTGCCATCAACCAATAAAGAGACTGAACATATTTTTTCTATCTTAACCTTGATTTTTCCTGACTTTCCTATTAAAACCCCAACTCTTTCTAGGGGAATCATAATTGTTTTTTCAAAAATCATTTGGTTAGCCTCTCAAACACATCAATGGGGTTTTCTACTGTCAAACCTCTCTTGACAAAGAATTTAGTTATATTCTTAATATCTCTTTCAAGAAATTCTTTTGCATTAGGATGTCCTATATATACCGCAGAGCCAAAATCAAAGATTATCGGTTTATCATCTATCTTCTTTGCAAATTTTTTTTGAATACCATCAAACAATATTATCAATTAAACTGACTTGGTAAAATCGATTACGCTAGAAGTCTTTTGGAAGATAACCGTTTTCTCGTAACCAGTCAACTTGTGATAATGTGTATCTCCATGTGATATCGCCTCGATCCTCTGCTCTAAAATCCCATGGAGCAATAGTTACAACGTCGTTGTCGCGAATCCAGATTTTTCGTTTTAGCTTACCTCTGATTCTACCCATCCTTGTTTTATCATCAACACATTTTACCAGAACATGATCACTGCCTAGAAGCTTTATTACTCTTCCAAGCAATTCGCCCTCTTCAGGTACCTTCATTTCTTTTAGTTCACTTTCATTTAGTACTTTGCGTTTGCCCAAAATTCTCAGTGAACGATCAGTTCAGTGCGTATATAACTGTTGTATTTTTAAAACTTGAAAACTAAAAGAAATGGAATGCCATCAATTTCTTTTACACCTTTTGAAGAACCTATACCAAGCCCTACGGAAAGGGCAATTGTTTCTTTTCCAACCATGTTAATTATGGAGGATTTTCGTAGTAGAACTTCTGCTTCGCTTTGGTCAACAATACGTTCAGCAAAATAACTCTTACTGATATTCAAAGTAAATTCAGATTTCTTGACTGTCTTTCCAACTAGGTCAGCATCACATATGTTCAGCATTCTATTATGTTGATGGTTGACAATTCTTACAGCAAACGCCATTACGCATATTGACCCTTCAAAGATGATTTGGCTCCGCAAGCTTCACACACAAGAAAAGTTACCCTGTTTAATCTCTCTACCCTTGTATCAGGGCTTTTGCAAGTAGGACATTCCACGTATTCTTTTAGGTATCTTGCCAATAGCGAAGTAAACTCGTGTGGTTCTTTCTTACCCACAAAGACCGCCTTATCACCTGCATACTGGGCAGGAGTAGCAAATTCCTTTGATAGATATTGGAGAACCTTTTCAGGGTCTCTTCTCAGAATCTTAGGAAACTCTGGGAAGTTTCTAAAAAACGTCCTGTTTCCCTGCCACATAATGTCCACCTTAGGAAGTTCAAATCTGGCGGCGTAGACTTTCCTTGTTTCAGATACTTTGTCTTGTATTTTTTTAAGCAATTTTTCGTATTCGCTTTTTGTCAACTTAACTAACCTAAGCAACACTACCTATATTGATTTACTTCAAAAAAGAAGAAAGTGGTTCCTAAGACTTTCCTATTCGAAAGACGTTAGTGCCACATTTTGGGCATGTCCCCTTTACCGCAGGTCGGCCATTCTTTAGCTTAACTTCTTTTGGATTTGAGATGTCGACTTTCTTCCTGCATTTTACGCAGTATGCTTGAGTCATTTCAACTTTTTACGAAGGAAGTTGTATTTAGGAAGGCGCTGTAAAAATTATTTCACTATACGCTAGAGGCCGTTAAATTTTTACAATTACCTTTTCAGGTCTCTAATGGAGAATTTTTACAAAAATATAGAATTTGTTGATATTTCTTACGTTGAAAGGATCCAACTTGAAGAAATTACCAAAATTGACCTTTTGAATCGCCAAATTGTCATTCAGTTATGCTTTTAAAAGCGTTGAAGAGAGTCATTTAAATGGCAACCAGAAAGGGCGTTGTTATTACTGCCATAATACTAGCTGCCATAGCTGCAGCGAGTTTTGCAGTCTGGATGGTTCCCCAGAACAGAGGTTCTTCTATTGTTGTCTCAGATTATAGAAGTGAGCTTGAGAGTGTAAAAGAGCGACATGCGTTAATTGTGACAGAAATGGAATCTGACCTCAAGGAACTACTTGATAAAACCCTCTCTCCTGACGACTTTATTAGTAAGGCTCAAACCTCGTCTGGACAAGTTACATCTCTCATAACAGAATTAATAGAAAGCAATCCACCAGTAGAATGGAGAGAGAGTTATCTCAACTATGACGAATCTCTCAAAAAGTATAACGAATATCTAACGGAGGCAATCTCATTAGCAAGCAAGATGAAGGATGGAATGTCTCAAGTTGGTTTGAATGATGAGATTACGAAAATGGACTCCTTAAAGCAAGAGTCCTACTTGCTAGTTGTAAAATCTAATGAGACACGCCCATGAGAGGTTATCGATTTAAGTCAAATTTTTCTTAAATTATTGTTAGAACAAATAGAAATTACATTAATTAATAGGAAACGCGATTTTGTCTATATAATGTCAACGAAGGAGGCAAGTTTACAGAAAGAACCAACGGGAGGAAAGACCAGCAGATTGCTTGTAATTTGTGTTGATAGAGATGATGATGTTGGAAGTAAGGCAGGTGTTATTACACCTGTTGTGGGACGCAATGCCTGCATTGAGGCAGCACAACGATTAGCACTGGAAGATCCAGAAGATGCAGATTCAAATTCAATCTTTGCTGCAGTAAAGACATTTGAAGACCTCATAAGCAAGGGGTATCAAGCTGAAGTTGCAATAGTATCTGGCACAGAAAATAAAGGAGTACAAGGTGATGAAAAGGTTGTTTCCCAAGTAAAAAGCATAATAGAAAAATTTTCGGCAAATGGTGCTGTTATTGTATCTGATGGTGAAGATGACGAAAGTGTAATTCCAATAATTCAGAATGTTTTGCCTGTTGTATCAGTTAAAAGAGTTGTTATGCGAGTAAGCAGAAGTGTAGAATATTCGTATGCAGTATTTGGAAGATACCTTAAAGCCATTGCTTTTGATTCAAAATATTCAAAGTTCTTCTTGGGAGTGCCAGGAATTCTTCTGTTAATAGGTGGCATAGCAACTGTTCTTGGAATGACCAGAGAAATTTTTGCAGTCTTGGTTAGTGTCCTAGGCGGAGCATTTCTCATAAGGGCTTTTGATATAGATAGAGCGTGGTCCCACTGGATAAAACCTACACCTGCTGGATTCATACGAATCTTCACACTTGTAGCTGGAATTCTTTTGATATTAGCTTCGGTAACTGCCGGTCTTGCTGCAGTAAATCCAGAAATAACATCTGCAAAACCTGATAGTATATTGAAGTTGGTTATGAATAAGCAAACAGTGGGCTTATTCGTATCAGGAATGCTGCCGTTTCTTTGGATGGGAATAGGTTGTATGTTCGGAGGATCATTGCTTAGTAGCTGGTTCAAGGGAAGTATAAGATCGATTACAGATGTGTTAAGAATAATAGCACTTGCGGCCCTTTATCCAATTGTATCCCAGTTCACTACAACAATGATAAGAGATGAGAGTCCATTTACTCTCATACCTCCATTGCTAGGTGGTCTTGCAGCAATACTGATATCTGCGTCACTGCTCTTCCACAAATACAGAAGGAAGAAGGGTGGCGAAGTATTATCGGAATAAAGGACAAAGCTCTCCAGTTTGGAGGTCTTTATAGTATCTACTCCAAAAGGCTTGAAAAAGAAATCCGTAATGGGGACATACCAAAACATATTGCAATAATCTTGGATGGAAATAGAAGATGGGCAAAGAGGAGTCTCGTTTTCAGAATAGATGGTCACTTTCGTGGTGCTGATGCAGTAGAAAAGCTGTTGGATTGGTGTGAAGAGCTAAATATCAAAATAATCACTCTATACGTTCTATCTGTAGAAAACATGAATAGAGATGATGACGAATTGCATTATCTTTACGATTTGATAAGCAGTAGATTACACAAATTATACAATGATCCAAGAATCCATAAAAATCGTATGCGAGTAAAAGCGATTGGACGTGTTGAGCTACTTCCGGATTTTCTAAAAGAAATTCTAAACAATCTTGAAACTGTGACAAAAAATTACGACGATCATTATCTAAACATAGCAATAGCATATGGCGGCCAGAACGAACTTGTTGATGCAGTAAAGAAAATTGCAGGTAGAATTAAGGAGGGTTCGCTTGATGTAAATGACATAGATAAGGAGATAATAGAGTCCTGTCTTTATACTTCTCATCTTCCCCAGTCATCTCCTGATATGATATTAAGAACTTCAGGTGAGAAGCGACTCAGTGGTTTTCTAATGTGGCAAAGTGCCTACAGTGAGCTTGTTTTTATGGATGTCTACTGGCCCGAATTTAGAAAGATAGATCTTATGAGAGCCATTAGAACATATCAAAAAAGAAGCCGTAGACTAGGCAAATAGAAGAAAGAAATACTTGGGAGATTAAGTTATTCCGGAAACTATGATAGAAGAAAGATCTGCGGGAGCAATTCTTTACCAAGAATTTCCTTCCGGTAAGATTTATTTACTTCTGAATTATCCTTCGGGTCATTGGGATTTTGTGAAAGGAAATATCGAGAAGGGTGAGACACTAAAACAAACGGTTCTACGGGAAGTTAAAGAGGAAACGGGCATATCAGATATCAAATTTGTGAGTGGTTTTGAGGACAAGATAGAATACCACTATCAACGAAATGGGGAATTGGTCCACAAGCAAGTTGCCTTTTTCCTAGCAAGGACTAATACAAGTGATGTAAAACTTTCACATGAGCATCTTAATTTCACGTGGCTTAGGTTTAATGATGCTATGCAGAAGCTGACTTACAAAACCGCGCAGAATTTATTAAAAAGAGTCAAGGATTCAGGATTCGAGAGTTAGCTTTTGGAATTTTCTTGCTTGATAAATAGGATTATTTGAATTAAGAATTGTTCTACCTATAATTAGATAATTGGCTCCTGCATCTAGTGTTTTTTTAGGATCACCACCCTGAGTTCCTACACCTGGAGAGTATATTTCACAATTACCTCGTATTTTTTTTCTACATGACGTAATTAGTTCAGGAACAGTTGCGCCAACTACAACACCATCTACATGTAACGAGTAAGACCATTTCAAGAACAGTTTGTGAAGCATAAGCGTCCTACCAGTAGAGTCTTTCACTCTTAGTCCGTAACCCAATTTTGCTTCATGATGGCTCATGTGTACAAGTGTTATTATTCCATGTCCATCCTTGTGGACAGATTTAACTAATTCCTTCAAGTTTTCCGGTCCCATTATAGGGTTAACTATTACGGCGTCAAATCCACATTCCCACAGTCTTTCTACAGCAATCTTGTTTGTGTTTCCAATATCATTTAGTTTTATGTCTGCTATTGTTTGTAAACCCACATCGTGCGCAGCTTGGTTTATTTTTTCAAGGCTTTTCTTGCCTAGTGGCAAGATCACATGAAAATTAAGTTTGATCGCACAAAGATACTTGTTCAAATTTTTAATGTTAGTCATTGTTCTACTTTCCAATTTATCCACTCTATTTTCATCTAAATCATTTGCAAGAATTACCAAGCTCTTGTCTGAGGATGAAGCTTTCATTCGTTTTCTGAAGTCGGTCATAGTTTGACTAGAGGATGTTTATCTTTTAGCTTTATTACCTTAAGGTATGAGTAACCATGATCGCTTAGGGAATTTACAAAAGTCGGTTCAGTTCCGTCCTTGCTGGAATACTTTAGGAATGGTTTTGTAGGTTCATAGTCAAGTCTAACATGACAAAAGTAGGAGAACTCGTCAGACTCGTTAAAATTCATAAACAATCCTACAAACCATCTTGTTCCATCCGGGAAAGTGAATAAGGGAAATGGAGATTCTTCAAATCCATAGCTTAGTTTTATCAAACTGGTAATATCCTCGAGTTCAAGGGATTCATACATTACATCCTTGTCCATGTTGGTTTCTGGTTTTAGTGTGTTTGGTAACGATTTTACTCTGACAATTGGGGAGTAAAGGTAGGTAGGATTTGTTATTGTATTTACAATGTCACAGTTCTCTTTGCCTGCCTTAAGTTCGTATGAGAGATAATGTCCAGTTTTATCAGTTTGAACATAATAGTTAACTGGTCGTTCTTTGAGTACATCCATTTGCACAGAAATGACGTTTCTTTTATCAAAGTCAAATGAGAAAGAGGTACGCGGAATTCGTTCTAAAGCACAAACAAGCCTTGAAAATTCTATCAGATCATAGACTTCAATGTAATATGGAAACTTTGCCATGTAGATTTCTTCCAAGATCATCCACATTAAAAGTAGTCGTTTACTATTGCTCTCTTCTATCTACGATGTCATTAACATCTGGACCAGTACCAATCAGAGTTACTGGTACTTTTAGTTGATCTTCTATAGTTTTTATAAAATATTTTGCAGGAGAGCTGAGATCAGAGAATGACTGCATGTGCGCACACTCAGGAAATACAACATCTAGTTTAGTAAGTGCAATTTGAGTTGCGCTGTTTAGCATAATTGCCCTTTTAGCAAGATCAAAATCAAAATCAGCTGCACGTCTTTGTCTTCCGGTAACAGTACCAATCTCCTGCCAGCCTTTTATTATGGCCTGTTCTGGGCTGATCTCATTTTTCAGAGGTCCTCCTCCTACTCTGGTAACGAACGATTTGAAAACAATTACTACATCATCAACATTCTTAGGTCCAATTCCGACATCTGCACATATCCCTGATGCAGTAACATCTTTTGATGTCACATATGGATACGTACCGTGCCAGAGTGAGAGAAATGTTCCTTGCGTGCCTTCTACAAGAACTTTTTCCTTTCTTTCAAGTGCAAAACTGATTGCATTAGGAATGTCATCAAGATAAAGCGCCAGAGATTCCACGTCCTTTGCAAGCCTTAATGTCCTCATTGCCCTATCTGCATTAGCAGGACCTGTTCCTGTGCCGGTACTACCGATGGATTCTTTTAATCTTCCTTCCGAATCAATTTTTTTATGAGATTCTTCAATTATACCACATTGATAATCAACAAAAGATCTGTCCTTTACTCCGAATTCCTCTATCTCCTTTAGAAGTACGTCAGTACTTACAACTACCCCTGGCCCTATAAGCAATCTCGTGTTAGGATTCAAAAATGCACTTGGTAACATTCTTACTTTGTATTTTTTGTTATTATGTTCTATAGTATGACCGGCGTTTGGACCTACGCCACCTCTTACAGCTATTGAAGGGTTGTCTTTCATCGCAAGGTAGGAAACTATTTTTCCTTTACCTTCGTCACCGTAAAAACCGCCGACAGTAACTGTAGAAGGCATACAGGGAGAGCATAAGCGGAGATATTTAAGCCACATCTTAACAATACAATTTTAGTGTAGAAGAATCGTTCCAAGTTTTGTATGTCACAACCAAATTACGCAGGAAATATCATAGTGAATTTAGCGGGCCTTCCTGAATTTCTAAGAAAGCCGATCTTAAAAAAAAGATTGTTAGAATTTTTTTCAATGTCACAAGAAGATAAAAAAGAGATCATAAACAATGCATTACATGCTGGGCCTACCATACAGTTCGATAAATTCTCAACCTTGTTCAAAACATGGCTTGAAATCTTATGTAACTTGTCCGAAGAACAAAGAACAATCATGTTTTCAACCTATATAATGGAGATTGTAAATCATCCTGAAAAGATAGTATTGTTTAATCTAGATGGAATTTTAGAAATCTATATGTCATTATCTCAGGAACAAAAGAACATACTTTCAAGCAATATTAAAAAAATAGTTATGTCTCTTGATGAGGAGTCTCGAAAGAAAATCTGTCTGATCATTCCTGAAAATGCTAGGAAGGAAATAGGAATTTAGGTAGGCGTGTCTGGTTTTCTTTGATTTTCATCTGCAAAATTTATAACATCGCCTTCTGGGGTCATGACACCAACAAAGACTTTTTCGTATTTTTTTAGTAGCTTCCTGTGATCTGGCATAGACATATCAAGTTTCATTTCATTCATAACCATGACTCTATATTGTTTCCATTCAGACCAACATTCATTGCAACAAGGATATACGGAAGATATGGGATCGAGATCAGCTCCATCTGGAATTTCTTTCTTACATTTTGTGCAGACTCTTGTCATAGCAAGTCAAGTAGAACAAAGTAATTTATTCTTTTAAGAAGAGATATTAGGATTGAAGTACAAGATATCGTATGAAAGTAAAATGCCCTCAATGCGAAGAAATAGCTGAGCTTGGGGACGATTTTTCGTATGTTAGATGTTCGCATTGTTCTCTTGATATGACATATGGAGAATACGTGAAATTCATAGCCTACAAGGATGCCAAATATTCTGATATTTTGGGAGATTATGCAAACGATAATGAAGGAATTACATCTGGAACTCTTGATGAATGGTAGAAAAAAATCTACTGTAAGACTTAATTAATTTTAGAGGCTAGTGCGCATCGTTGGAATTTGTACTTGAAACAGCTCTTAACCTATTAGGTTTTCTAGTTGGCCTTGTGTTAGGAATTTTTGCATATATTGGATTCAAAAATACCGGGAGCCCGACACTATTCAGATTAAATATCGCCTTTTTTTCGATTGGTATAGGATTTGGTGTTGTTGGTTTTGGATATCTCACAGAATCTTTCATCCTAAATTACGTAAAGGTCGATATGTGGATTCAAACACTTGGCATAGGAATCCAAACAATAGGATACTTTTTCATTGCATTTTCTCATGGCATAAAGTCCTTCTTCCCAAAATCAAGATATTTCAAATCCATAGCAGTGCCTCTTTTCATCATACCAGGCAATTCAATTGAGCATATTATAAGGTCAATTTCTTTTATCCTATTGGTATATGGGACAATTGAGACCATAATGTCCTACATGGAAAACAGGAAGAAGAGTACTATTTTTGTAGCAGCGGGTCTTGGTCTGCTTGCAATGGGCGAATTTCTTGGATGGTATTCTGTCGTTTTCCCACAGTCTGTCCTTTACTTCATTTCTATTTCTACAAAAATAGCTGGATTAGGCGCATTATTCATACCAATTTCTCAAGTACCTCTGAGAGGTGTAAGGTTTGGCAGCAACATATAGAACACATATGAGTATAATAGGTGACATACTTGCTACCACTAGAGACGAAGTTCCCGATGAGTCGGGGGCAAGTGTAACTTATCTCATACGAAAAGCAAATGTTTCTTACAGTCGACTCTCAAAAATTTTGGAAACACTAGTACAACAAGGACTCCTAGAGCAGACAACGTCAGAAAGGGCGTGCAAATATAGAATCAGTGAGAGAGGGCGAGAGTTTTTGCAGGCCTATCGTGGGTTTAGAGAGTTTGCAGACTCCTTTGGACTAAGAATTTAACCGTCTTTCTCGTCTTCAATTTCTTCGTCCTCGTCTTCCTCATCGTCTTCAAAGTCATCCTCAAAGTCATTCTCAAACTCGTCAGACATGTTAGTTAGAGAAGATATTTCCTATAAAGGATTTACAAAGTTTGCAGACAGGTATTAATCCATACCTACGTAGCTGGCTCTATCCAGCCGCCACATGAAACACAGATGTGCATACCGTCTTCATTCACGTAGGTCTTTCCTCCAGGAGTGCATTGGCATTGAGAAATTTCTTCACCCATTGTTCAATAGTACACATTCAATCTTATATTATTTTTATAACAAGAGATAATTTACTAGATTCCATCAAAGAGCTTCGTGAACGTACAGTGTAATGAAGAAGGAATCAAAGTGGCTTTAGAGGCAATAAAGAAAGGCGGCGTAGTTGTACTACCTACTGATACTGTGTACGGCATAGGATGCGATCCATATAATCATGAGGCAGTCAAAACAATATACAAGATAAAAGGGAGAGAGAAAACAAAACTACTTCCAGTTCTTGGTTATTCTAAAGAAGAGATCGAAAAGATCGCCTTTTTTGATGAATTGTCAGAAAAAATAGCAAACAAATTCTGGCCGGGAGCAGTGACATTGATTCTAAAGGTAAAGAAAAGAGAAATTGCAAATTCATTAAATCTAAAAGGCAAAATTGCGGTACGGGTTCCCAATCACTCCTGTTTATTGTCACTTCTTAAGGAATGCAAGCTACTCGTTGGAACTAGTGCAAATCTTTCAGGTCTTCCGCCCTTCAAAGATTCAAGTGAAATACCCAGCAAAATTTCTGGCTACGATGTTCTCCTGGATGGTGGAAAGATTTCTGATTCTGCAGAATCTACCATTGTAGAAGTTATTGATAACAAATTAGAGATAATACGAGAGGGCAAAGTAAAAGAGAAGGAGTTAATGAGCATATTGTGAATCTAATCGTTACATGTAATCGTCATCTTGAAGAGGAAGCTTCCAATGAGATCTTAAAAATCCTCTACAATTTAGGAGACATTTCACCCATGATAGAGATTTCTTCTTTTTCAGGAATTATTACCATAACTACTATACTTGATCCGCTTGCTGTCGTAAATGAAATTAAAAAGAAAATTCTTGATGAACCGTGGTGTATTAGATTTTGTCGTCGGTTCATACCAATTCAAGAGACTACTAAAACAACTATTGAGAGTATAGCAAGTTCTGTACAAAATCATATCAATATAATGAACCCCAATGACACCTACAGAATAACCATTGAAAAGAGAGGTTCAGACTTGTCATCTAAGGAAGTAATAGATTCTATTGCAAAAAATATTCAAAATAAGGTATCACTAGAAAAATTCGATTGGAATGTAATTGTAGAGATTCTTGGTGGAACTACTGGCACATCTGTGCTCAAAGAAAATGACATAGTAAGTACATTAAAAATGAAACGCGATTTAACGGAATAAAACTGCTGACCTTTCAGCCAAGACATCCTCAAGAGGAGTTGTAGATATGATAGAATCAAGCTCTTTTCTAGTTATTGAAAATTCCTGTTGGATAAACTTAGCATTATTCGCAAAAGTCCAGTGAATTATCAGCATGTGCTTGATTTCTCTGAATAACTTATCTATTGAGGATCTTTTTCCAACTATTACTAGTACGTAATCTATGCCTTTTTGTAAACCTACTTTAGTAATAGCATCACTTATCTGTCTTGTACATGCAAATCTCATTATAATATCAGTCTCCATTTTATTAGACAGTAATTCTCCGGCTTTTTCGGCTGCAAGCGATAAAGTAAGAACCTTTTTCACATGTTTGAGATCAAGGATGTAATTAGATTGAATGCCTTGTATTACTAAGTTTGGATATTTACCACGTAAAACTTCAAGAAATGTGACTGGATCGTCCTCAGTTTTTTTCAATTTTATTAGTTCCACGTTTGTGTTAACAATGACATACCGTTTTCTATTCAATCCGCCTCCATGTACTAGTGGAATTATGGTTATTATATCTCCGTCCTTAAGATTTGTGTTCTGGCCTTGTAATGCAGAAGAATCTACTCCATTTACCGCAACAAGAATATTTTTCATGTCAAAAGTAGGATTCCTAGGAAGGATTTTCTGAAGATAGTTAAGAAGGTCGGACACCGACATGGGATCGCTTTCAATGGTCAGACTGTCACGTGAAAATGATTTTTTTGCTCCTCCAAGAAATTTGATTGTTATCATACCGTAAAACAAAAGCCTGTTTTATATGGAATTTTTGATTTAAGATGTAGTGAAAGTTAGTTTAGTATTTGCTCTTCCATTTCAGTTTCGTTGATAGGTTTGGTTTGTGTTGCAGCTTCTGATTCTTTTTCTTTTTGTTCTTCTAGTTCTCTTCGGAGATACGAAGTTATGTAACCTGCTATTTCGTTTTTGAGCCCCTTAGATCTAATTATTGCTACTTCATTTAATATCTTTTTGTTGTCATGAAAATCAGTACCAAATTCCTTCCGATGAGCAGCTAATAGTTCTGTGGAAATTCGTCTGATTCTATTCACATTCTCGAATGGTGAAGGGGTTTTTTATACCTATACGCCTAGATACGAATTTGAGTTCGCTTCTGTAATGGCCAACATTTCATCATAAGGTTTGTGGAGTACATTAGATACAGAAAAGAGAACGCTGGGAAGAAAAGTTATCTGCGTGGTCTTCAGTCCAAAGCATTTTGAAAATCTCACAGGGCCATCAGTCTCTAGTAAGATTTTGCTAAGATCGGTCTGAGATAGAAGAACCTGTTTATCATGGGAGTAAATCATTGCTGGACCATAAGAAACAAAGCAGCCTAGATCCATTGCTTTATTCAGTTGCTTTTTGTTTCCCGCAAACCAGTGAAATAAAACTCCTTTAAGAGAATATGATGTGAGTATATGGAATATTTCATCAAGTGTTTTCCTTGAATGAATAGATACTGGTTTACCTAATTTCTCAGCTTGTGAAAGCATTTTGTCGAAAACGAAAAGCTGTCTATTAAAACAGATATTATCGGAAACGTATGTTCTATCAAGTCCAATTTCACCTATTCCCGAAATTCGTTTTGCGTTGTTTTCAATGAATTTCGTCATTGGTTCTAGATCATCATTTGCCTTTTCTGGATGAAGACCAACAAATGGTAGAACTAATGGGCTTTTTTTACTCAATTCAAGCGTTGACATTGAGCTTGTATAGTCTACCGAAACGCAGCACGCCCTTATTTTCATCTTGTCCATGGCAACTAGTATATGATGCGTGTCTGATGCAAATTCGTTATCAGACAGATGAATGTGGACATCAGTAAGCCAACTCATAATAGATCATACTTTAACCACAAAATAGTGTGTATAAATCGATCCTTGCATAGCTTTTTTTCTACTCAAAGTCTTTTATGATGGGTTCTTAAAATTAGAATATGACAACATCTGAATTCGGTCTTTCCGTGATGTATAGGATTTTGAAAAAGGCTGGCGCTGAACGCGTAAGTGATGAATCTGCCAATGAGTTACGAAGAATATTGGAAGAGATAGGAGGCTCGATTGCAAAAAGCACGGTGGAAATGTCAGTTCATGCAGGTAGAAAAACGATCAAAGCAGAGGATGTTAGATTGGCTGCAAAGCAGTTTGCAAAATTCTGATCTAAAACATTTAATTGCGCATTGGAAACTTTTTTGATTACGGTGAGGTGGCAGAGTGGTTATGCGTTCGCCTGCAGAGCGAATTTATAGGGGTTCAAATCCCTTCCTCACCTTGATTATATCATAATAACCAACTTTTCTAAAAGACCAACATGTAATCAAATTAACTTGGCAGAAAGAAGCAATGGATTATTAGAGTATATACCAGGCGCTAGACCTTTTTTTCAACAGAATTCTAATGGTCAGCCCCTAGAAGGATTCGCCGAAAATATCAGAGTCAGCATTAGAGAATATGTAGAAAGTGCTCAGAATGAAATTGAGAAAGGACATAATTTTTTGCAATGGGTGTTGACGCGAGTGTTTGAGGCAACAGAAGATGACGCAACTGATGCAATAATCGATGGACCGAATGATCTAGGAATTGATGCTTATCTACCAGTAGACTTTTCGGAGGGTAAAATCTATCTTTTTCAATCCAAGTATGGGAGCTCCCATTCTATCGAAGCTATAACAAAGTTCAAAGAAGATGTCAAGAGACTTCCAAGTAAAGATATTTCAAAAATGCGTCCAGAACTTGCTTATTTAGTTACTCAAATTTTGGAAAAAAATCTCAAAATTGAATGTGTGTATGTTACCGACCAAAAAGTAGAAAATGACGATTATGACTCTATTGAAGTATATGATATAGATGTAATCATACAAAAACTCTGGGATAGAATAAAGAAACCAGCTGCTGGTAAAAAGGCATCAATTAGATTAGAATGTAAACTTAGGTATCAAAACACATTACTTGGGATTCTAAAGCTGAGAGAACTTACGAATTTTGTCACCAAGAATAGGGATTATGTTTTTGAATCCAACATTAGACAGTGGATGCAATTCAAGACAACGGTAAACAAGGGACTACGAGAAACTTTGCAAGAATTACCACACAAGTTTTTCTATTACAATAACGGAATAACGATTGTAGTAAGTGATTTTGAGGAATTAGAGGATAGCTCCATAATGCTATATTCGCCTCAGATAGTCAATGGTGCACAGACGTCAAACTCAGTACTGGATCACGCTAAACGTACACATAATCTGGATGGAAGCATAACGGTAACAATCATCAAGGCTGCAGATGAGCTTGACCAAAATAACATTACAAAGTACAGAAATTCACAGAATGCGGTAAGAGGAAAAGATCTGGTGTCTTTAATGGATTTTCATAAATCTATCAAATCTCAGATGGAAAATCTTCATTATTTTTATGAGATTCAAGGAGGCTCATTTGATAGTAAAACAAAATCCCAACAAAGCGAGTTTGTAGGTGAACAGCTATACAACAGGTACTTGCCAGATAATCACAAAAAAGCAATAGTAGCAAAAGACGCAATTCAAGCATTTGTTGCTGGAATAGAGCAACGGCCTACAGAAGCATATAGTTCACCAGCTCAGTTTCTACCAAGGGGAAGTAAGTATGATGAAGTATTCAATGAGAAATTGAAAGATGATTACAGGCTTCTTCTATATCCATATCTTGTGAAAGAATATGCCAAGATAGTATTGAACTATGGTAAGAAAGGAGGTCATAAGACTAAGAGATATGCTACTCTATTCTTTGTTGCTGTTTATTTCAAGATCCTTCATGAAAAGATTTTACTTACACACGACGATTTCAAGGAGGATATCTCAAAATTAGAACCAATATTCAAGAGTATTAAATTAAATCAAAGAATTCTGAAACTTACCGATACAGTTGTGACAAAATTTCTAGAAGATACGGTGGTAGATGATGAAATGTTAGCAGCAAATACATACCACAACTTTTTCTCACATCATGTATGGCAAGATTCCATGATCCGCGTTATTGAGAAGAAGATAAAACATGAGGAAGACGAAATAGACAGTATTCAAACATTAGTGCAAGATCTTTTTTAGAATTTCAATTTAGATTTGCGGCAGAAGGGTGACCGATAGGTCTCTTGCAGGAGGTCCGCATCTAGCCATCCATTCTACCGCGGCCTTATTGTATATCCGCTAGTATTTAACATGCTTTTTATAACGAAAAACAACGAATTTGATTAACTTGGGAGAAACACAAACATGCTCTTTATGTAGCAGACCTTTAGATCATGTATATCATCCAATGGAAACTTGGAATGTAAAAGGTCTTTTATGTAGTAAGTGTTACTCGAAAAAAATTTCTGAGTATTACCCAGGTACTCATGATAGAGTCAATAAATCAAACTAAGAACCAGCCAGTCTTTATCTGATCTTTATTTTCCTTGTCACCGATGCCCGTAGCATATCTCCATATGTACGGAACGTTAGTTTTCATTTTTACTTTGATTTCAAGTAAAGATTCTAGCTCAGAGTTTATGTTGCCAGAAGGAATACTACAAGTTTCACAAAATTTGCATTTTGTATCTAGGGTAACTGGAGAACTTTCAATTACAGGATATGCGCGGCAGGCAAGTGGTCTGTCTTCATATATTTTACACCTATATCCTCCGTGAGGAGATCGTTCTTTGCTTTCTGTATCAAGAAACGGGCATGTGTTACCATTGGGTTCTATTCCCATTAGCTGATAGGCAAGGGTCTGATCAGGTTCGCCAGATTTCTTGTATGACGTGCCAATCCTAGGTAGAATAGTGATTTTGATGTGATGTTTTTCTGCTAGAAGTTTGACTCCATCTGTTTCCTCGGGTAATATTAACACCCCTACTTTACCAAATTCCATTTTTGGGTAATACTCTCTTTCCACACAGCATTTAGAACATCCTTCTACACAAGAAAAATCCAACATTATTTAGATACTAAAAAGCCATAAAATCCCTTCTAAATGATCGTTCAATGCTCTGTCTGTATGAGAACAATAGGGAGTAATACCCTTATATCACCAGCCAATATATTGATTGAAGATGGTTACATATAGAACCAGTATGCAGATAGTAAAGGATTTACTTACTGTCACTGAGGAAAGCGGTGCTAGTGGAATTAATGTAACAGCACTTTTAACAAAGGCTAATTTATCGCATTCAAGACTTTCAAAATTTGTAGAAAACCTCACTGGAGCCGGTCTGATAAACAAGATCGAATTTGATGGCAAGAATACCTTTGTTATCACTCCAAAGGGTAAGCAATACTTAGAATCATATGAGAAATTCCAGAGTCTTGCAGACTCGTTCGGGTTAGAACTATAAACAGCTGGTATTCTTTTTCTATATTTCAGATCAATTTTTCAAAACGTAAAAACTACAATGTCTTAGAGAGTGGAAATTTAATAAATTCTGTAATTTTAGTTAGGCATTATCTTCCAAAATCTAATTTCACTAATTGATTTTATATTGAGAGTTATGAAATAACCGACAGATCTATAAAGGTGTGGATAGGTTTATGACAGAGGGGAGTAGACGTGACAGAAATTTCTGCGTGGTGGAAGGGACTGGCAAAAGAACTTGAACTTGATATAGAAACTCTTGATGAACAAATGATAATAACAAAAGATTCTGAATCTCAGTAGATTTTATTATGTATAGATTGTTGAAACTATTTTGTAGATATGTAATTTAAGATAAGCCTCGAGCGGGATTCGATCCCGCGGCCTAACGCTTACGAGGCGTTCGCTCTACCAGGCTGAGCTATCGAGGCATTGGTTCGCAATGTCATCAGAGTTTATAAAAAGCCTTTGTGCTTTGGACTCGTTGAAGGTATCAATTTCTGGAGTTCGCGGAATTTTTGGAAATGATCTTAATCTCAATGACATCGTTTACTATTGTAGAAATTTTTCACGTCTCATCAAATCAAAAAAATGTGTTGTAGCGTGCGATACTAGACCGTCAAGTAGTGTTCTGTCTAACATGGCAGTCGCTTCTTTGATGGAGAGAGGCGTTATGGTTTACAATTTAGGAATAGCGCCTACACCAGTAGTATTCAAAGAATCAAGAAAGTACGGTGCCGGTCTGATCATAACATCGTCTCATAATCCGTTGGAATGGAATGGACTGAAGTTCATTGTAGATGGTAGAGGTATTAACGAATCAGAACTAGAATATATGATTAAAGAAAAACCTTTTTCAAAAGAGAAAATTGGTACTGAGTTAGAAGCTGATTCAGATTACATAGACAAGGCAGTGGATTTAATTGGAAATGTGAAAGGAGCACCAAGAATTGTCATCGATGTAGGAGGGGGTGCTGCCTTTAAAGTAGCACCACAGTTGCTCAAAAGATTAAGATGTAATGTCAAAGCAATAAACGAAAAACCTGGTAAATCTTCTCGTGGGCCTGATCCAACATACGACAAATTGCTAGATCTAGTACACGCTTCAAAAAGATCTGACATTGGATTTGCTTTTGATTTAGATGGAGATAGGCTTGTAGTGGTAAAGGACGGTAAAAAACAAGCTCCTGACGTAACTTTAGGTTTAGGAATTGCAAAGGCTCTTGAAATGCGATACAAAAAATTTGTCCTTAGCATAGACACTAGTGTTTCAATTGAGAAATTTATCAGAGAAGAGGGAGGGCAGACCAAGAGATCAAAAGTTGGAGAAGCCAACGTTGTGGATTTAATGATAAAGACAAACTCTCAAGCTGGGGGAGAGGGGAGTAGTGCAGGATTCATTTTACCAAAATTTAACATGTGCAGAGATGGTTTGCTTACAAGTGGCCTCATAGCATCAATGATAGGAACTAAGCAATTTACGGACATGGTACGATTCATGGGGGGATATTTCCAACTACGAACTAAGATGAATGTTGACACTCGATTTCATAAAAAAACAATAGGGAGTTTGTCGAAAAAAATGAAAAAGCAATTTAGTGAGATAATAACAATAGATGGTATAAAATGTCTAATAGATGAAGACAGTTGGGCACTTGTCAGACAATCAAATACTGAACATATCGTAAGAATATCAGCAGAATCTAACAGTTTGAATAAAGTAAAGTCTATTGAGAAACAAGTTTCTAAATTGGTTAAGCAAAGCTATGAAGAGGCCAGACGAAGTAGAAATCATTAAGCTGTTTCAACGACGGTTTGGAAAGAAATCTAGATTTGTCGCTGAAGATTTAGAAATACTCAACCTAGCCGACACCAGCTTTGCCGTAAAATCTGACATGCTAGTTCAAAGTACGGATGTCCCACTAGGTATGAGATTACAAGAAATATCTAGAAAAAGTCTAGCAGCGTGTGTAAGTGACTTTTCCTGTAAAGGAATCAAACCCCGCTATGCGACAATCGCCTTAGCAATACCTCGAGGACTCAGCCGACATCAAACAAGCGAATTGGCAGAAGGTTTTGCACGATCATCTAGAGAATTTGGAGTGCAGATAGTCGGTGGCGATGTAAATGAAGGTAAGGAAATTATCATCGATGTCTCTATGTTTGGAGTAGGAAAAAAGATGCCCCGTAGGGGAGGCGCAAAAGTAGGAGATATTATTGTGACATCGGGCCCTTTTGGTTATAGTTCTGCAGGTCTGAAAATCATAGCAGGTAAGACATCTGCTAATGCCCAATTCACAAAGAAATGTAAAGAAAAGGTTTTCAAGCCAACTCCCAGGCTAGAATTTGGCTTAAAAGCGGCAAAATATTTTTCGTCCTCTATGGATTCAAGCGATGGGCTTTCCATAACACTCAATGACATGAATAAACAAAGCCAGAAACGATTTGTAATAACTAATCCTCCCATAGAGGATGATGTAGTTAGTTTTGCAAAGAAAAATAAAATGGATCTATACAATATTGTCTTTTGTGGTGGGGAAGAATACGAAATAGTTGCTACAGTACCACCTAAAAATTTGCAAAAAGTAAGGAATCTTGCGAAAAGGTCTAAGACACAGCTATATGAGATAGGTTATGTTACAAGTGGTACAAAAGTTGTGCGTTTAGAGGGAAGCAAAGAGAGAATTGTAAGAAAGTGTGGTTGGATTCATCTTAGATCCTAATGTTTTTTAAACCCGTCAAAGAGTTTTGAACTGTTGTCTGAACAGGAAACTAAGGAAAAATGGGGCGTAGCTCACATTTACAGCAGTTATAACAATACTATTGTTCACATAACTGACTTGTCAGGAGCCGAAACTGTTTCAATCAGTTCTGGAGGAAGGCATGTTAATGCTGATAGATACGAATCTTCTCCTTATGCAGCTATGAAGTCAACTGCTGCAGTAGTTGAAGCTGCTCATGACAAGGGTTTCACTGGGCTTCACATAAGAGTAAGAGCCGTCGGAGGAGTAGGTTCAAGAGTTCCAGGACCTGGAGCACAAGCTGCAATCAGAGCATTAGCTAGAGGAGGTTTTAAGATAGGAAGAATCGATGATGTAACTCCTATTCCACATGATACGACTAGAAAGAAAGGCGGAAAAAGAGGAAGAAGAGTTTAGTCTTCTATCAGCTTCACTTTTACTTTCGCATTTTTGTATTCAAAGAAATTCGTCATGAAATTTACAAATTTTTCCTCCGGTTTTTTTCCTTTGGAACGTGTAATTTGATCTCCAAGCTTCAGTTGAATGGCAGACAATAACTCAGTTTTCACTAGTATCTTAAAAAATGCCCAACCAAACCTTTCCATGGGATTACTAATTAGAAAACCATCTTTCACACCACAAAGGGTTTGCAGGCTATCCATAGCGGAGGAAACAAGTTCTCTATCAGTTTCGTATTTGGTTGTTGCAATTTCAAGAATAGTTGACCTACCATTCATAAATATGGCCCTCATTACAAATTATAGTCAGACGAGATTTCATCTTACTGTTATCTAATTGCACCAGAAAAAATTTGCTTGTCTACTTAATATACTTGTTAGGGATTTTCATCAGTGGGGGTCTCTTGGGATTCTGTGTACCGAACTCCCTTTATTTTATCAGACCAAGATACCAACTTTCCATCTTGTTCAACATTTATGGTGGTTTGTACGCGTACTCTAATTCCTAAAGAACGAAAAAGCGTCAATAATTTACCACCGTCAATTATTTCAGTAATCTCGCCTGCTTGAATAAGCTCTGCAAGTTTAGCTGTTACAAGTCTAGTCTCTTCTGGAAATTGGGCCTCTGCATTTTCGAGGACTTCAAGACCTCTGTGCCCCAGTTGTTTAACGACAATTTCTCTTGTAGACGTTGTCACAGGGATTTCCTTTGGTTCCTCAGATCTTTGTCTTTGAGAGAGGTTTTTTTGCATCTCACGTAGTCTTTTTGCCTTCAAAAGCTCTAATTCCTTATCTTCTTCGGTCATCCCTTGATTACTCCAATAGGTACAAGCCTAACCACTTTTGTTGCGATTCCAAGATCATGCGAAACGTTGGCTACAGCGTCCACGTTCTTATATGCCTCTGGTGTTTCTTCTACCACTCCTTCCCTTGTAAGAGCTTTGATGAAAATTCCTTTATCATCTAAGGATTTTTGTACTTGGTTTTCAGTGAAGCTACGTCTTGCTGCTGATCTGGACATCATTCTGCCTGCACCATGAGCTGTAGAACCAAAGCTTAGATC
>Ga0209376_1001175_pt1 | contig 26988 bp, 20 predicted proteins | sample GraSoiAngelo_134_FD_185891 | JGI IMG/M metagenome (GOLD analysis project Ga0209376, IMG submission 185891) | Grasslands soil microbial communities from the Angelo Coastal Reserve, California, USA - 14_0929_05_30cm (SPAdes) (version 2) | ecosystem: Environmental > Terrestrial > Soil > Grasslands ... | reverse complement strand
CAACTGCGTATGAAGAACTCACGCCGGCGGGTAGTAATCACAGGGCTGGGCGTCGTCGCCCCTAACGGAATCGGTAAGGAGGCCTTCTGGGCGAACCTCGTTGCCGGTAAGTCCGCCGTAGACTACGTTAACGCGTTTGATGCTTCGTCCTACGCTTCCAAGGTAGCAGCCGAGGTAAAGGAATTCCGGGCTTCCGACTTCATCAGCAGTCGAAAAGTACGAATGATGGCACGGTTTTCTCAGTTCGCGGTTGTCGCCACACAACTCGCTCTTGAAGATGCTCGCCTCTCGATTACCCCCGCTTTGTCAGGGGACGTGACAATCTGCTACGGGACTTCCGTCGCGGGCCTCGAGCTTGCTGTCGCCGGGGTTTATGACTTTACTCAGAGGGGTGTTGGCGTAATAAAGCCCTCGACCGCCCTTGACTACCCTCCACACGCAGCGTCCAGCTACCTCTCAATCGAGTTTGGCATAAAGGGTCCTGCTCTTTCCGTTTCTTCCAACTGCTGCACCGGAATAGACGCTATCCAAGTGGCATCGTCCCTGATAGCGACCAGCAGGGCAAAGATAGCGCTTGCCGGTGCCTGCGACACGCCCATATTCCCGCCCATCTTTGATTCCTTCTGCATGCTTGGGGCGCTCACAAAGCGAGACGACGCGCCACAAAAGGCCTCCCGGCCATACGACCAACTCCGCGACGGACTAGTGCTGGCAGAAGGGGGAGCCACGCTGATTCTGGAAGACCTCGAGTTCGCTCTTGCCCGCGGCGCGCATATTTACGCAGAGGTGTTGGGCTACGGAGCCGCGAGCGAGGCTGCTGGGATGCGAGCAACTGACCAGTCAGGTCAAGTCATGGCCCACGCCATATGCGCTGCCATCAAGAGTGCCGATCTGCGTCCAGGAGACATTGATTACATCAATGCGCACGGAAGTTCGCTGCCGGATTTTGACATTGTTGATTCCAACGCGTTCAAACATGCTCTTGGCGCTCACGCTTATCGTGTTCCCATCACATCGATCAAGTCAATGATCGGGCAACCTGTGTCTGCGGCAGGCGTGCTTCAAGCGGCCGCCGCGTGTCTGTCCATCCAACACCAGCTCGTTCCGCCTACGATCAACCAGGAGTTTCCAGATCCTCAGTGCGATCTGGACTACGTGCCCAATATGTCACGAGTGGCCAGGGTGAGGCACGTACTCATCAACGGCCACAGCTTCGGTGGAAGCGTTACCGCCCTAGTTCTAGGTCGTCTCGAGACGTGAGGCGGGCCAGCCTATGCCTCTGACCGTCGACGCCAAGCTTGTTGGCGCCACCATCCTGACTATCGCTCTTGTCGCGCTAGCCTCATTCGTTCTCTTTCACAGTCCCAAGGCCACTCTCAATCGTCGCTTCGGAATCATGGGGCTCACCACCGCCGGCTGGATCATTACGATTTCGCTTTCGCTTGCAGCCAAAGACCCATGGCACACAACCTTGCTAGGCCGCACTGGGTTCGCATTTGCGAGTGCGATCCCCTTCACGCTCACCTGGATGGTAGACGCCCTATCAGGAAAACAGGCCAGCGCTGCCCGCACTCCGTTGCTTCTCTCCGGTATCATGTGCTTCGCGTTCGTCCTCGCCTCGTTTTCACCGTGGGTAGTCGCCGGCGCAGTTCCAGGCGCGCCTACGGCCAACTTTCTCTACGGCCCGCTCCACCGCGCCTTCGGCATCTACTTCCTCCTCTCGTTCGGTTCTGGCCTCTACTCGCTCTGGATAGCAAGCAAATCCGCTACGGGGATTAGTGGACTTCAGCTGCGATATCTGCTTCTCGGTATCTCGCTCACGGGCGCTGGGGCGATCACCACGAATCTCCTTGTACCCCTCATCTGGAACACGTCTCGCTACAGTGTAATCGGCCCGTACTTCGCTCTGATGTTCTTCTCGTTCTCTGCCCACGCAATTATCCGCCATCGTCTTATGGATGTTAAGGTTTTCGTGCGCAAAGGCGTAGTTTACTTCTGTGCCATACTAGTCGCGTCACTTCTTTTTCTCGGTGTGGCCACTCTGACCACTGGGCTCAGCGGGCACACTGCTACCGATCCGATACCGCTCACTGCCGCCATCGCGATTGCCGCTGTGGTAGCTCTTTCGTTCCAACCGCTGAAGGGCTGGATCCAAGACTCGTTCAACCGATACCTGTACCGCGAGACGTATGATTACCAACGAACGGTGCGTGACGTAAGTAGGCGCTTAAGCACAATTCTCGATCTTCAAACGCTGCTAGACTATGTTACCGGGACCACTGAACGCGTATTGAGGTGCGAATCAGTTAGGCTGTATCTAGCTGACGATCAACGACAGGATTATCTCTTCCAGATCGCGAAGGATCGCACTGTCTCGCCTAAGCCGCAACCGCCCATTCTCTCCGCCGCCTCTCCGTTGGTTACATTCCTAAGAAAAGAAGGCCGAGCGCTGGTCCTAGAAGAAACGAATCGGAAGCACGGCAACACACAGGAGGTCGTACAGGAACTGAGGGCGCTTGGTGGAGAGATTGCCTTTCCGTTCCTAGACGAGAATTCGCTCCTCGGAATACTCATCGTTGGGCCAAAGCTTTCTGGCGACCCGTATTTCTCAGACGACATTGATCTGGTTTCAACTCTCGCCAGCCAGGCAGCCATTGCTATGCAGAATGCGCAACTCTATCGACAAGTAGTCCTCGCAAATGAATACATTGAAAACATCGTCGAAACGATGGAGAGCGCTGTAATCGCCGTGACTGCTGAGGGAACAATTACCCTATTTAACTCCGCTGCAGAGCAGCTGACCGGATTGAACGCCGCGAACATGAAGCGCCATCAACCCGATCGTGGTGTCTTCCTTCATGTTTTGCCACCTGAGGTTGCCTGGGCCTTAGCCTTTGCGGTCAGCGGCTCCTGGCAGCCACGGGACGTCGAAGTCACGATCAACCACGGATTACGCGGACTTCTGCATGCCATCCTTTCGACTGCGGTGTTGCACGACGACCAAAAGCGTATTACCGGCGCGCTAGTGGTAGTGACTGATCTCTCGGCCGTCAAGGCTCTAGAAAGAAATCAGCGGCGGGTCGAGCATTTCGCGATCATGGCGCGCTTCTATGCTGGACTGGCGCATGAGATTAGAAATCCGCTCGCAGCGATCTCCAACTTCATTTCCATGCTCCCCGATAGGTTCGATGATCCAGAGTATCGCGCCACAGCAGTGAGGCTCCTGCCGATCGAAGTAGCTCGCATCGTTCGTCTAGCCGATCGACTCCGCCTGATGGCCCCTAGTGAGGGAGGTAACCTTAGCGTTATTGCCATTCCGCCTTTACTAAATGACATCGTCGCGATTCATTCACCAGCGGCGCGAGAGCAGCGCGTCAAGATTGTCCTCCAGTGTCCGGAAGAATTGCCGAAGATCCAAGGTGATCCCAGTCAGTTGGTGCAGCTCTTCGTTAACCTCCTACGAAACGCTATTGAAGCCATGCCGGATGGCGGCTCAATCAGTATCGAGGCGGAACACGTCTCGACCCAAACCGTTGCTGACCGCGTGATTGTCCGTGTCATTGACGAGGGCCCAGGCATTGACCCGGCGGTTCGAGCAAAGATCTTCGAGCCCTTCTTCACTACAAAGCCCGCCGGTACCGGACTCGGGCTGTCAATCTGTCGCGAAATAGCCGATTTTCATCGGGCCCGGCTGACGCTCTTCCCACGAACGAGCTTTGGCGGAACAGTCGCGGAAGTTGAATTCCTTTCTTATTTACCGGACCCGACGGAATGATCCCACTCTCTCTTTCGCTGGTCGCCTTTGTCGCGTTTGCTCTCGCGCTCTTTGTGTGGGGCGCTCGGGCGGACAGCGCGACGAACCGTTCCTTCGCGCTCTTCACCCTCCTCGCCGGGTTTTGGATAATCGGAACAGCGGCGTTTTACTACGGTATCCAGCTGGCGTTGCACGCTCGCTTCACCTTCGCTGCGGCCAGCTTTCTTCCCGTCGCCTTACTCAACTTTGCGCGCCACTATCCGACGCTCTCGCGGTGGCCCACAAGACGAGTTATCGGCGTGAGCGTCGCTATTGCTTCCCTGTTCGCCACGATTTCGCTCACGACAGACCTGATTGTTAAACGGACACTAATGACCCCGTCGGGGCCAGCTCGAGATGTTGGCCCCGCCTACCCAGCATTCGCAGTCTATTTTCTAATCGCGTGGATTATGGCTCTCATTGTGTTCCTAGTGAAGTTCCGCGGAGCACGTGGTCTAGCACGCCTCCAACTGTATTATTTGGCCACTGGGATTTTCATCAGTGGTACGGGCGGAATCATCACGAACCTTCTCGTACCGCTTCTGACCGGCGACTCCCGATACAGCTGGGTCGGTCCTCTCTTCGGCTTGGTCTTCGTCGCCCTCGTGGCGCACGCGATCATCCGGCACCGGCTGATGGACCTGCGGCTCGTGATCCATCGCGGCCTGACGCTGGCGATCGCGGTGCTGGTGTCGCTGCTGCCGGTGGCCGTCTTCATCACCTTCGCGTGGCCGCGGCTCTCGCTATACCTCGAGACCCACGAGCTGGTCGCCGCGCTCACCGCGATTGCCCTCGTCAGCCTGCTGATCCCGTTCATCCGCGACGTCGCGGGCCGGGTCCTGGACCGCTACGTGTACCGCACACACGCGAACTATCAGCGCACCGTGCGGGAGGCGAGCCGGGCGCTCACCCGGGTCCTCGACCTCAAGGCGCTCGTCCCCTTCCTGACCGACACCGTCGCCACGTCCACCCGGTGTGAAGGGGTGGCGATCTACCTGCGCGACCGGCACGGGTTGCGGCGCGCCGCGCGCGAGCCGCGGCCCGTTCAGGGGCACTTCGAGGCGCCGGACCAGGCGCCCACCAGGGTCGTTGCGGCACTCGACAGCACGCGAGACCTACTCGTCAGCGAGGAGGTGATGCGCGAGCGGCCGACGGAGGAGCGGCGGCAGCTCCACCACGACCTGATGCAGCTCAACTGGTCGCTCGTCCTCCCGCTGATCTCGGAGGATACGGTGATCGGGCTGATCGCCGTGGGGCCGAAGCTCTCGGGTGACCCCTTTTATCCCCAGGATCTCGACCTCCTGATGACGCTCGCCAACCAGGCGGGCGTGGCGGTCAAGAACGCGCAGTTGTACGCCCAGGTCGTCCTCGCGAACGAGTACATCAACCGCATCGTCGCCACGATCGAGAGTGGCGTCGTCGCCATCGACGCCGCCGGCCAGATCGCGCTCTTCAACCGCGCCGCCGCTCAGCTCACCGGGCTCCCGGCGGCGGAGACGCTCGACCAGCCCGTCACCGTGCTGCCCGCGTGTCTGAGCGACGCGCTCCAGGGCAGTGTCGCGGCGGCCCGCGTCGTGACTCAGCCCGAGGTCGAGCTCTCGGACGGCGCCAGGACGCGACCGATCATCTGCACGACGTCGCCGCTGCTCGACGCAGCCGGCACCGTGCTCGGTGCGGTCGCGGTGTTCAGCGACCTGACGCCACTGAAGGAGCTGGAAACGGGGCGCCGGCGCGCCGAGCGGCTCGCCTACTTCGAGATGCTCGCGTCGGGCATCGCGCACGAGATCAAGAACCCGCTGGTCGCGATCAAGACCTTCGCCCACCTCCTGCCGCGCCGCCACAGCGACGAGCGGTTCATCGAGGATTTCGGCCGGATCGCGACGCGGGAGATCCTGCGCATGGAGCGGCTGCTCGAGCGCCTGCGCACCCTCTCGCGCCCGAGCGACCGGCTCCGCCAGCCCCTCGATCTGCGGGTCCCGGTCACCGAGGCGGTGGAGACCATGCGAGCCGCCTTCGAGGAGAAGAACCTCGTCGTCACCGTGGTGACGCCCCCCACGCCGTGCATGATTCGCGGCGCCCACGCCGAGCTCGGACAGCTCTTTCTGAATCTCTTGATGAACGCCCACGAGGCGACGCCGCCGCGCGGCATGCTGCGAGTCGAGCTGGCCGTGACCGAGACGCACGCGATCGCGACCGTCCTCGACACGGGGCCCGGCGTGCCGGCCGAGCTGCTCGACCGCGTCTTCGAGCCGTTCTTCACGACCAGACAGCGCGGCTCAGGTCTCGGGCTGGCGATCTGTGCCGCGATCGCGCAGACGCACGACGCCAAGCTCAAGGTGGCGAACCAGCCCGCGGGCGGTGCCCTCTTCACCGCCGAGTTTCCGCTTGCGGTCGCGGCGCCCGCGCCAGTGTCCGCATGAATACCGTCCTGGTCGTCACGCACGACGACGCCCTCCGCACGCGTCTGCTCGGCGCCCTCGACGACTACTCCGCCTTCATCGCGCAGAGCGACGCCGACGCAATGAAGATCCTGCGTCTCATCGACATCGACGTGATCTTGCGGGACTGCGTTGGCCTGCCGCGGGGTCTCGAGGCCTTCGCCGCGCGCGTGAAGGACATCCAGCCGTCGACGCTCACGGTCGCCATCGGCGCGGCCGCCGACGAGGACGAGACGGTCGACTTCCGTCTGCCCTCCGGCTTCGGCGCGCCGGACCTCCAGGGCGTGCTCCGCCACGCGGAGGAGAAGCTGCGGCTCGTCCGCGAGCTCACCGCGCTGCGCTCGAGCGGCACGGCGGCGGAGGCGCCGGCCGCGCGCGCCGACGAGCCCTGGGACGGCGCGGCGTTCGGCCGCGTCCTCAAGGAGTTCACCCGCGCCTTCGCTGCGGGCTCCCACCTGCCGCGCGTGCTCGAGATGTTCCTCGACGCGATCGGCGAGCTCGTCCGCCCGACGCGCACCGCGCTCCTCCTGCCTGACGCCGAGGGCCGGGACTACCGCGTCGCGGCCCACCGGGGGCTCGCGCCCCTGATCGTCGAGTCGGTGCGCCTGCCGGCCGCCGCGGGGCTCGCGCGCTGGCTGGCCGCGCAGGGACGACCCGCCCGGGTGCACGAGCTGACCGACCCCGAGATCGTGCGCGAGCTCAAGCTGCTCCAGAGTGTGCTCGCCGTCCCCCTCTTGGCCCACGGCGAGCTCGTGGCGATCCTGCTGGTCGGCCAGCCGATCGTCGGCTCGACCTACGGCCGCCGCGAGACCGAGACCCTCTTCGACCTCGCCACGCACCTCGCCACGGCGATCCGCGACATCGCGCTCCACAATCAGCTCAGGCGCGAGAAGGAGTTCAGCGAGCGGATCCTCGAGCACATGTCGAGCGGCGTGATCACGATCGGGCGCGACCAGCGAGTCGGGACCATGAACCGGCGGGCGGCGGAGATCCTCGACCTCCCGGCGCAGACGGTCGTCGGCGAGGACCTCCGGGTGCTACCCTCGCCGCTCGGCGACATGCTCTATGACACGCTCCGCTCGGGCCGGGCCGTCACGGGCGCCGATTTGCAGCTCGCCCTGCGCGGGCTCTGGCTCGAGGTCTCGACGTACCCGATCCGCGGCGACGACCCGCTGCCGCTCGGCGCCGTCCTCGTCTTCGAGGACCTGACGGCGCAGAAGGAGCTCGCCACCCAGCGGCGCCAGGTGGAGCAGACGCAGCTCCTCACGCGCGTCGTCGCCCGGATCGCGGACGAGATCAAGAACCCGCTCGTGTCGATCAACACCTTCATCGAGCTGATCGGCGAGCGCTACGACGATCCCGACTTCCGCAAGCACTTCTCCTCGGTGGTCCGGCGGGACGTCCGGCGGCTGGTGGAGGTCTTCGAGAAACTCGCGGCGCTCGTGACGGAGGGTGAGTTAAACTTCACCACGGTGGACGTGCATGCCGTCGTGGACGACGTCGTCGCGGCAATCGACATGGCCGACGACGGGCTGGGCAAGCCGATCCAGCTCGAGGTCACGCGCGATTCGGCTCCGCTCACCGTCAAGGTGGACGTGGCGCAGCTTCGGAAGGCGCTCTCGTACCTCGTCTGGTACCTCACGCACAACTCGCCCCCCGAGCACGCCCGCGTATCCGTCTCGATCGGCCGGCACACGGAAAAGGGCGGGCGTGACAACGTCCAGATCTACATCGGCTCCCGGACCGCCACCGTGCCGCCCGACAAGCTGCACCGCCTCTTCGACCCCGTGCAGATGGTCCAGGAGAGCCTGATCGACGTGGGGCCCGCCGTGAGCCAGCGGCTCGTCGAGGCCCTCGGGGGCGACCTTCGCGTCCGCCAGGCGCGCAACGAGCTCGCGTTCGTGGTGTCGCTGCCGATCGCCGCCGCATGAGCGCCATCGCTCCGCCCTCGACGCTCCCGCGCGTTCTGGTCGTCGACGACGAGCTCGGCCCGCGGGAGTCGCTCCGGATGCTCCTCAAGCCCGCGTACCACATCCAGACGGCGGAGAACGGCCGCGCGGCGCTCGATGCGCTGGAGTGGTTCCGGCCGGACGTCGTGATCATGGACATCAAGATGCCCGAGATCGACGGGCTCGAGCTCCTCCAGCGCGTCAAGACCGCCGATCGCACCATCGAAGTCATCATGATCACGGCCTACGCATCGCTCGAGACCGTCAAGCACGCGCTGACCAACGGTGCCTTCGAGTACCTGATCAAGCCCTTCGCGCGCAAGGACCTGGAGGATGTCGTCCGCCGCGCGCTGCTTCGCCGCCATGCCGAGCTCGGCGCTCGGGGCGAGGTGGTGCGGCTCGTGGAGGAGATGCGGCAGCTCTCGGCCAAGACACGCGAGCTCGAGGAGGCCGCCAGGCGGGAGGCCGTCGAGCAGTCCCTCCGGGTCACCCAGCTCTCGATCCTGCGCGAGATCTCCCGCACAATCGTCGGCGAGCTCGATCCCCGCGAGCTGGCCACCGGCGTCTCGGCGCAGCTCCAGGCCGCGCTGGGCTACGACCGCGTGACGGTCACGTCCAAGACGCCGGCGCGTGCGGAGCGCGAGGACCCGCGGGTGGTCATGTGCACGATCCGCGATGCGCAGGGGCCGCTCGGCGCGCTCGTCGCGGACAACCGCGCCTCCGGGCGCGCGATCGACCCGCGGGAGCGCGAGCTTCTCGAGATGCTCTCGGAGTACCTGGCGATCGCGCTGCGCAACTCGCGCCTCTACGGCGAGATCGCGGACACGAAGCGGTGGCTCGAGACACTCATCGCGTCGGCGCCATACGCGATCGTCTCGATCAGGGCCGACGATCACATCGACGGCTGGAATCCCGCTGCCGAGCGCATCTTCCGGCTCGGATCGGCGGAAGCCCTCGGCCGGCCCATCACGGATCTTCTGCCCGCCGCCGACTACACCGATGCCAAACAGCAGCTAATCACCGGGCAGGCGATGCACGAGTTCGAGGCCTCCCTGCCGTCAGAGCAGGGGCGCCCCACCGCCCTCGCCATCGCGCTCGCCGCCCTCCACGGGCGCCAGGGTGAGCTCAAGGGCGTCATCGCGATCGTCCGCGACATCACCGCGCAGCGCGAGGTCGAGCAGCAGCTCCACCAGACTGAGAAGCACACGGCCCTCGGGCAGCTCGCCGGCGGGATCGCGCACGACTTCAACAACCTGCTCCAGGCGATCCTCGGTTACGCGCAGCTCATGAAGCAAAACCCCGGGGACGCCGAGTTCCTCAACCGCTCGCTCAATGTCGTGGAGGCGGCGGCGCTCGACGGCTCCGAAACGGTGCGGCGCATCCAGACGTTTGCGCGCCTCCGCCCGGAGGAGCAGTTCATCGCTGTCGACGTCAATCAGATCGTCCAGGACGCGGTGGCGATCACCCGGCCCCGGTGGGAGGAGAAGATCGCTCACGACCGCCGGCCGCTCCACCTCCGACTCGACGTGGGGACAGTGGAGTCGATCCACGGCCGGCCCGCCGCGCTCACCGAGGCGATGACAAACCTGATCCTTAACGCGCTCGACGCGATGCCCGACGGCGGGACGCTCAGGCTCGCCACGCGCCAGGAGCAGGGCGGGCCCGTGACGATCACCGTCGGCGACAGCGGCGTCGGGATGTCGGAGGCCGTGCGCCAGCGCGTCTTCGAGCCGTTCTTCTCGACCAAGGGCGAGGCGGGCTCGGGCCTCGGGCTGTCCATGGCGTACTCGATCGTCCGGCGGCATGGCGGCGACATCCACGTCGACAGCCAGCCCGGCCGCGGCGCGACCTTCACGCTGACCTTCCCCGCCGCTCGGGAGCGGGCGAAGCCGGGTCGACCGGCGCGGCCGGAGACCGCCTGGCGGCGGGCCCGCGTGCTAGTCGTCGACGATGAGCCCAAGGTCTTGGCGACGCTCGCCGAGCTGCTCCAGAGCACGGGCCACACTGTCATCCCCGCGCCGAGCGGGGCTGCCGCCCTCGCCGCCTACGCGCCCGGCCACTTCGACGCGGTGCTGACGAACCTCGGCATGGCCGGCATGAATGGCTGGGAGTTCGCCGAGCGGCTCCGCGCGATGGACCCGAACGTGGCGATCCTGTTCATTACCGGTTGGGGGTTGCGCGAAGAGGACCAGGACCGTCTCGACACCCTCAAGGTCCGTGGCTGCCTCTTCAAGCCGGTCCGTCCCGGCGACCTCGACGCCGCGATCCAGGACGCCCTGGTCTAGGAAATGGGGGGCCCCGACAAGGCCCCCCAAGCCCCCCAACGCTCGGAGCACCCCGGCGAAGCCGTGGCGCTCCTCGATACTCCGACAGGCTCCTAGATCCGCTCGATGACGGTGGCGATCCCCTGGCCGAAGCCAATGCACATGGTCTGGAGCCCATAGCGCGCGCTGCGCCGCTCGAGCTCGTGGAGCAGCGTCGTCATGAGCTTGGCGCCCGAGCAGCCGAGCGGGTGGCCGAGCGCGATCGCGCCGCCGTTGACGTTCACACGGCGCATGTCCGGGTGAAGCTCTCGCTCCCACGCGAGCACGACCGAAGCGAACGCCTCGTTGATCTCGACGAGGTCGATGTCGTCTAGCGTGAGGGCGGCCCTCTTCAGCACGCGCTGGGTCGCCGGGATCGGACCGGTCAGCATGATCGTCGGGTCCACGCCGGCGAGCGCCGTCGCGACCACGCGCGCGCGGGGCCGGACGCCGAGCGCCTTCGCGCGCTCGGGCGACATGAACATGAGCGCCGCGGCGCCGTCGGAGATCTGCGAGGAGTTGGCGGCGGTCACCACACCGTCGGGCTTGAAGGACGGCGCCAGCGCCGCTATTTTTTCGCGGTTGACGGGCACGCGGACGCCCTCGTCGGTGTCGAAGACGGAGCCGTCTGGGAGCGTCACCGGCACGATCTCCCGCTTGAACCGCCCCTCGGCGATCGCGCGTCCGGCCTTCTCGTGGCTGTGCGCCGAGAACTCGTCGAGCTCCTCGCGCTTGAGCCCCCACGTCTCGGCGATCAGCTCCGCGGAAATCCCCTGGGGCACGATGTTGTAGCGCTCCTGCAGCCGGGGCGAGAGCGGCCCCTCGCCGGGGCCCATCGCGTTCGAGCCCATCGGCACGCGCGTCATGTGCTCGACGCCGCCCGCGATGACGACGTCGTACTGGCCCGCCATGACGCCCAGCGCGGCGAAGTTGGCCGCCTGCTGCCCCGAGCCGCACATCCGGTCGAGCGTCGTGCCGCAGACGTCCACCGGGAAGCCCGCGATCAGCGCCGCGTTGCGCGCGATGTTGAACCCCTGCTCGCCGAGCTGGTCGACGCAGCCGAGGATGACGTCCTCGACCTCGGAAGCGTCGATGCCGACGCGGGCGACGAGCTCGCGAAGCACGTGCGCCGCGAGGTCGTCGGGGCGGACGGGGGAGAGTCTGCCGTTCCTCTTTCCGACGGCGCTACGCACGGCTCCAACGATGACGGCGTCTCTCATGGCGGGCCTCCCGAGGTCATGACGTCGACTGAATCACGATTCATTCTACAGGAAACCGGGCGCCGCTCAACTGCCGCCTCGAGAAAGAGGCGAACTCTGACCTCTGCGCGGGCGTTTTAGGACGGCTGGGTTTGCTTCGCCTGGGCCCGGTACCGCTGCGGTACGGCGTCCCAGCGATCCGTCCAGTGCACGACGTCCCGTTCGTCGGTCCAGCGATAGAGTTGGCTGGGGCGGGCCGGCGACTCCTCACGTGGGGCCGGCGCTTCCGCCGGCGGTGCGGCGGGCGGTTCCACCGTTGGTGCGGCCGGCGGCGGAGGGGGCGGAGGATTCGGGATCCACACCCACGTGTAGGCTGTCGTTACCCCGTCGCCGCGGAGCTCGTACCGCCCCTCCGGATACTGGACGACGGTGGGCATGGGTGCCGGCGCCGGAGCAACGGCCACGTTCCCCACGATCGGGGGAGAATCATAGGAGGTCGGTGGCGCCGAGTACACGACCGGTGGTGGCGCGTAGATAACGACGGGAGAAGTGATCACGCCGAACGGGACAAAGGGGCGGAAGAAGCGGTGGTGGAGGAACGGGTGGGCCACAAAGGGATGCGACACGAACGGGTGGGTCATGAACGGCCGCGTGACAACCGGGCCGCCAGCGACCTGACCGACCGCAACACGACCACCGTGGAATCCGCCGTGATTGGCGAAGGCCGCGGCTGGCGTGAGCGCGAGGCCGAGCGTCAGGTACAGGGTCGGGACGAACGACGTCTTCCTCATGCTCACCCTCCTCCCACCGAGCGTTACCGCGAAGGTCCAGGAGGAGGTGGCGGCGGGGTTCCCGCTGGGGGAGGTGGAATGCTGGCAGGGGCGCTCGGCGGAGGTGGCGGCGGGGGCACCGGCTGCCGGGTGTACGCCGGCTGAGACCCTCGCGCGAGCGGGATCTGGTTGCCCTTGGCGTACATGCACTGCATGTAGGTCATGTCGTAGCGGTGCTGCACAGATTGGTTTGCGCCCGCGGCATTGCTCGCGCCCACGGCCGTCCCTCCGAGGAGACCCCCGCCCGCGCCGACCGCCGCCCCGATGCCAGGGTTCCCGGCGGCGGCGCCAATCGCGGTGCCGACTGCGGCGCCTACGGCGGTCCCGATGGCCGCTCCGCTGACTGTGCTTTGCGTGGACGCCCGCTGCGTCGTCGTCCCGGTTTGTTGCGCTGCCCACTGACGGCAGACCGCGTCATCGGCTTGAAACAGCTCAAAGTTCTTCCCGTCCCCCGGAAGCACCATCACGCTCGGCCCAGTGGGCACCGTCGCGCATGCCGTCAGGAGGACCCCGGTTGCCACGGGGAGGATGCGCCATCTCGGAACCATCGCTTCTCCGTCCCTTCTACTCAGGCCTCGGCGGGACCTTGACCCAGGCCTCCGAGCACGCCTGGACGTTCGGATAATAGTTCTTCGCGCTGGGACAGTAGTACCAGTACGTCTGCGGCGGCGGGGTCGGCGCAGGCGGCGGTTGCTGCTGGACGTACATCGGAGGCTCCTGAACGATGACCGGTGGCGGTGAGTACGCGTAGTACGGCGGCGGGTACCACCAGTATGGATACGGCGGGCCCCACCAGAACGCAGGTCCTGCGGCGATAAAAACGCGACTGTGCCCGCCATGGTGCCAAGCGTGTGTCGGCGTGGCAGCAACGAGAAGCAGCGCGATCGCCAGGAGAGAAGCTGACGCGATCCCTCTCATTCTTCCTCCCTCGCGCCCGATTAGACGGTCGGCACCCTCCCGGCATTTACCTTGGCGCCGGGCCGTCGGCCGCCCGGCTCTGGTCGGTAGGGTCTCATCACGGCCGTCGCGTCGTTTCAGCCAAACTCAGCGCGCAAGCGTGAGAGAGCGCGGCGGCTACGTCGCGCGCTTGACCTGGTCGGCGAGCTTGCAGAAGGCGCAGACCGTCCCGGTGGTGACCTGGCCGCAGCGCACGCACTCGCGGAGCTCGACCGCCTCGGCGCGCTCGAACGCCGCGCGGCCTTTCTCCAGAAAGCCGAACAAGAAATTGTGCTTCGCACCCGGTGAGGCGTCCTCCATCCGGCTCAGAATCTCCTTGTGGGCGATCGAGGTGGCCCCCTTGGCGAACGGGCACTCCTCCACGATGTAGTCGATCTTTCTTAAAAACGCGTACGCCGCCGTCTCGCGTTCAGAGAGGCGATACAGCGGCTTCACGCGCCGGGCCAGCTTCGCGTGGCTGGCCGGCAGCGCGGGCAACTGGCGCGCGAGCGCGTCGGTCTGCCAGTGCGTGATCGAGCCAAACAATGTCGCCGCTTCGTCGTCGAGGTTGTGACCGGTCGCGACGACGCCGATGCCGTGGTCGAGCGCGACGCGGTTCATGAGGTAGCGCTTGGAGAGACCGCAGCCCGAGCACGGGGGCCGCCGCGTGACGTTCTTGATGACGGGGACGGGCGCGCCGACCTCCTCGGCCACGGACCTCACGATCAGTGGGACACCCCGCGCGGCGGCGAACGTCTCGCACTTCGCCCGGGATTCGATGGAGTAGTCGAAGATGCCGAGGTCGAGGTAGAGCCCCGTCGTCGAGTACCCCTCGTCGAGCAGGACGTCCCAGAGCGCGAGCGAGTCCTTGCCGCCGGAGACCGCCACGAGGACGTGCTCGTCTTTCTCGAGCATGCGGTACTTCCGGATGGCCTCACGGACCTGATTCCGGAAGAAGTCGAGAAAGTCCGGAGCGCAGAAGGCGGCATTGTGGCGGCGCAGCTCGAGCACCGCCGTCCCACCGCACTTCCTGCACTTCATCGCGCGCCGCCCGACATGACCGGCCTCAGCTCGATGGTGTCCGCGTCGCGGACGACCTGGTCGGCGGTGATGAGCTCGTCGCCACGGATCACGAGGACCGTCTCCGGCAGGATGTCCAGCTCGCGCAGCACGTCTTTCACCCGGCGCCCGCCCGCCACCTCGACCTCGCGCCGAGGGTTTCGCAAGATGACCTTCACAGGCTCGCTCCGCGCGTCGCGCTGCGGCCTTCCACTCCCGTCACGCCTTCGGGAACCCCCGCGCACGCTTCACGTCGCGGATCTGCGCGAGATGGATCCCGTCGTGCCGGGTCTGAAGCTGCCACCACTGCGCGAGGTCGAGATCGCCGAGGCGAAAATGGTTGAAACGCAGCGCGCGTGGATCCACCGTCCCGAGCTTCTCCACGGACTGCCGGCTCCGCTCTCGCGTGGCCCTCATGGTCGCGATCAGCTCGCCGATCGCTTTACCCGACGACGGCCGCACCACCGGCGGCGCGTCCGCCGGCCCCGGCGGATCGGGCGGGAGCGGCGCGAACGTCGTGAGGTTGGCCGGCCACGGCGCGAGCGTTCCCCCAGCCGGGGCCTCCCGCGTGAGCTTCGTGGTGAGCTTGCCCGTCGCGATCTCGGCGAGCGTCAGATGGTCGATGATCTCGCCGACCGACCAAACCTCCGGGCTCGGTTTCCAGTCCGTCTGGCGCTGGGAGAGCCCCTGCACTTCTCTGAGGACCTCGGCGCGCACGGCCTGGAGCTCGTTCCACAGAGTCTCCACGGGCTTCGGAAGGCTCATCGAGGGACCTCTGGCAGTATACTCCAGGACGCTCTGGCTACTTCGCCGACGCGAGGACCATCGGGCCGGTCGGTGCCGGCACGCCGCCCTCCGGCTCGAGCGTGACGGCGAAGACCTTCACGGGCTTGCCGCCCTCCACCGGCTCCACGCGGTGCGTCGCCCGCCCCTCGGCGTCGACCCGGAAGACGCCCGCGGGCCTCGGCGCCCCCTCCCCGATCGTCCACAACTCGTACGTCTTGCTCGGCGGCGGCGGCGGCAGGTTTGCGACGAAGAGCTGGCCACCCACCGTCTGGTGCCAGATCACCCACCCCGTCGCCCCGGGGCTCGGGCCCAGGCCCCGGAGCGTCACCACCCTCGTCGCCGGGTCGCGCAGCAGGTCCGCAGCGCTCCGGTAGGCGGCGAGCTGGTCGTTCAGGGCGGCGATCTCGCGCTCCAAGCGCTGACGCGTCGCCGTGAGCTCGCGGGCCGTCTGCCCGAGCCGCGCCTCGTAGTGCCCGGCGACGAAGGCACCCGTGAACGCAGCGGCGACGATCGCTGCCGCAGCCGCGCCGGCGATCCACGGCAAGGAGCCGCGCCCCCGCTCGCGGCGCGGCGAGGCCGTGGGCGCCACCGCCGCGATCCGAGAGAGCAACGCCTGCTTGACCTCGGGCGGCGGCACGGCGGGCGGCGCCGAGCGCGCGAGCGCCGCCAGCGCCTCGTAGGACTCGCGCAGCGTGACCGCGCAGCGCGCACACTCCTGAGCGAGGTGAGCCTCGAACTCGACGAGTTCCTCGCCGTCGAGCGCGCCGAGCGCGTAGGCCGCCGCGAGCGTGTCGAAGGGCTCGTGGTTCATGTCGTGGGCCTGACGACCTCGCGCAGCCGCTCGAGCGCGAGCCGGATGCGCGTCTTCACCGTCCCGAGCGGCTGCTTGAGCCGCTCGGCGATCTCCGTCTGCGTGAGCCCCGCGTAGTACGCGAGCTCGATCACCTCCCGCTGGGCCGATGGCAGCTGCGCCAGCGCGTGCTGGACCGTCCGGCGGTCCTCCGTGCGCTCCGCCACGTCGCCGCCCGGGTCGGCGGGCGCGGCGGCGAGCGCGTCGTGGAGGGGCGCCACGAACGTCTCGCTGCGTCGCCGCATGGCCCGGATCCGGTCGATGGCCCGGGTCCGCGCCCGCGTCACGAGCCATGCCTCCGGGCTTCCGCGTGCGGGGTCATAGCCCGCCGCGCCCTGCCACGCCTCCCAGAAGACCTCCTGCAGCACATCGCTCGCGTCGGCGCGCTCCCGGAGAATGCGCTGGATGAGCGGGAAGACCAGGGGCGCGTAGCGGTCGTAGAAGCGAGCGAACGCTTCTCGATCACCGGCGACCATCTGCCTGATGAGCTCCGCGCCCGAGCCGGTCATCCTTGTCCGTCAATCTGGCATGACTACGGCGCAAGATCCAACGGTGGATCTACGCCCGTACAAATGGATCAACCGGCGCTACGAAGCCGTAGGTGGCGTCAGCGCGGCCAGCTTGCGGGCGGTTTGAAGGGCGACGACGTGCGCACCGACAGTCCCGACGGCCGCACGGCCATGGCGACCTCGTAGGTCGCCGCGTACGCGGGATCCGCGTTGAAGACGCCGACCCAGATGCCGGGGCATTCTGCGCCTAGCCCCTTGAGGGCGATGCCCTTCGGCCCGAGGCGCTTCGGCTCTGAGCGGATGACGAGACTCGTCTTCAGCGTCACATGCCAGGCGTGGTCCGACGGCTGGCCGCCCTCGGTCACCTTGATCGCGACTTCACGCGGTGTCGTCAGACCCGCCGGCCTGATAAAGAAGAACCGTGCCGTGAGCGGCGCCAACGTCACCTCGAATTGCTGATCGGCCACGCGATCCTTCTGATTGGTCAGGCGCTCGGTCCGCTCCGACGGATCGCCGATGATGGCGCTCGAGCGTGTGATGACCTCGGTCTCGTCTTCGTGCTCGACGATGCCGACGTCGGCCCAGAAGCCCGGCTGAGGGATGGCAGTCCCCATGACGTCGCCCACGAATGCCGCATAGGTCTCGCGGAGCCGGCCATCGGTCACCAACAGCTCGTAGAGCTTCCCCCCGAGCACCTCGGGCGCGACGGCGCCCCCGACCTGACTGATCGCGCGTGCGACGGCCGTCTGCACGAACGACGGCGACTGGTTCGCGACGTGCTCGAGGAGGAGAAAGTAGCCGGCGGCCAGCCGTCCCTGGTTGTGCTCGGCGCTCTCCCGGATCGGCACGGAGAGCAGGTGCGGGTACTCGGCGACGGTGCCCCGGAGCGCGTAGGCCAACGCGACGCCCGACGACTTCCACTCACTCCAGGCCGTGTGCGCGGCGGTCCACCAGCGCACGCCCGCGGCGCGCGGATCGACTTTCGGCACGGGCGTCGCCTCGACCACAGGCGTCCGGAAGCCGAAAGAGTCAGCGGGGACGCTTCCCGCCGTCGGCACGGGCCAGGGCGCCGGCATCGGCGCGGGCGGGGGCGCCGGCATCGGCATGGGCGGCGGCGCCGCGCGCGCTTCGCCACCGCCGAACGCCAGTCGCCCCCGCGCGGCGGCAGTCACCAGCGGCCAGCCGAACGAGCGGGCGACACCGGTCTCGATCTGCGCTGAGCGCTGCTCCTCGAGGGTGTCCCGCTCGACGACGAGCACGATGAAGTCCTCGAACGGTCGGACCGCATCCTGGATCCGCTGCACGCTCTGGCTCTGGCGATCGGACGCGGAACGAGAGAGCGTCAGCCGCACGTCGCTCGCCTTTGCCTGGCACTCGACGAGCGGGCGGAACACCGGGTCGTCCTGGTGGGTGATGCTGAGCACGCGGTTCAGCACGTCGATCGCGTGCTGCATCGCGGCCGCGATCTCTCCCTCTTCCGCCCCGGTCGGCGCCTCGGCCCCGGGTGACTGCCATCGCACCTCGATCAGCCGCTGCGACTCCTGAAAGCCCTTGAGCTCGTGGAGCCCCCGATCGACGTAATCGACCGAATCGATCCGGCCGGCGACGGCGCGCGTCGTGTCCGCGACGAAGACCTCGCCCGGGCCTGCCGCCGCGCAGATGCGGGCAGCCAGGTTGACCATCCCCCCGAAAAAGTCGCCGCCTTCCTGGATCGGCTCACCGGTGTTGATGCCGATGCCGATGGCGATCCGGGTTCCCGTCTGGTTCCGATTCGCCTCGGCCAGGGTCCGCTGGATCGCGACCGCACACAGGATCGCGCCGCGGGCGGTCGTGAAAGCGACCATGAAGCTGTCGCCCTGGGTCTTGACGACCTGGCCGCCGAAGGCCTCGAGTTGCCGGCGGACGATGGCGTTGTGCTCCTGGAGGACCTGATACGCGGCCTCGTCGCCGTATTGGTCGGTGTACTGCGTGAAGCCCCGAATGTCGCTGAAGAAGAGCGTGACGGTGGAGCCAAACGGCATCGACACCCCCGGGACCGCTTGGGGGCTCTCAGTCACCTTGTCTCTCTCGGGGCCGTATGCCATACAGCGGGATCCTTCGCGGCCGTCGCTTGATGGCCGGCCGGCTCTCCGTCCGCACCGTGCGCTCCATGCTCGACTCGCAAGACGGGCGCTCAAACGGGGACTTCTTCGATCTTACCACTCACCACGATGAACACCTTGCCGCTCACGCGGTTAGCGCGCACGGACTCGAAGACGCCGTGGCCGCTCGCGCGGCCCGGTCAGCGGCGCACGACGCGGCGCGCCTTGAGCTCGTAGCGGGGCAGGCTGTGCGGCGGTACGGCGGCGACCTCGAGGCGGATGCCGACGGCCTCGCGCAGCGCCTCCTGCACGCGGCGCACGCCGGCGGTGTCCTCGAGCTCGACCAGCACGCGGACCTCGTCGAGCTCGCCGTCGCGGAACACTTCGATCTGGAATTCGTCGATCATCGGGAAGCGGCGGACGACGCCCTCGATCGCCGCGGGAAAGACGTTGACGCCGCGGACGATGAGCATGTCGTCGAGACGGCCGAGGATGCCACCCTCCAGGCGCGCAAACGTCCGCCCGCACGCGCACGGCGCCGGGGCGAGGCGCGCACGGTCGCCGGTACGGAAACGGACCACGGGCGAGCCGACGCGCCCGAGGTTGGTGAGGACGAGCTCGCCGTCGCGCGCGGGCCCTCCGGTCATCGGGTCAATGACCTCGGCGATGAACTCGGACTCGCTGACGTGGAGCCCCGCCTGCTCGACGCATTCGTAGCCGTAGGCGCCGACCTCGGTCATGCCCGCATGATCGTACGTCCGAGAGCCCCAGCCCGCCTCGATGCGCGCTCGTACCGCCGGGATGCCGGCGCCCGGCTCGCCTGCGTGGACGGTGATCCGCACGCATCCCTTCGAGAGGTCCTGGCCGCGCTCGCGCGCCACCTCGATCAGGTGGAGCGCGTAGGACGGCGTGCACACGAGCACCGTCGCGCCGAGCGCCTGCATCCAGGCCAGTCGCGTCGCCGAGTCCTGCCCGCCGCCAGGGATCGCGAGCGCGCCGAGCGCGCGCGCGCCCTCGAAACCCGCCCAGAAGCCGATGAAGAGGCCGAACGAGAACGGGAAGAAGACGCGGTCCGTCGGCTCGACGCCCGCCCCGCGCAGGACGAACCCCCAGCAGCGCGCCCACCACTCCCACGACTCCTGCGTCTCGAGCCAGCGGATCGGCTGCCCACTCGTGCCAGAGGTCTGGTGGACGCGCACGTACCGCTCGAGCGGGTACGTGAGGTTGGTGCCGAAAGGCGGGTGCGTCGCCTGGTCCTCGACGAGCTCGACCTTGCGGGTGAAGGGCAGCCGGCGGAAGTCGTCCCAGTCGGCGAGGTCGTCGACCGACCGCACACCCGCGGCGCGCCACTTCGCGCCGACGAACGGATTGGACGCGAGCAGCTCGCGCGCCATGGCCCGGAAGCATCGCCACTGATGCAGGGACAGGCGTTCGTGCGGCAGCGTCTCCAGCGTGCGATCGAACACGGGTCGCAGCCCCGCGTCAGCCGCGCAGCTTGAAGCGCTGGATCTTGCCCGTCGCTGTCTTCGGCAGCTCGCCGACGAACTCGATCCAGCGCGGGTACTTGTAGGGCGCGATCTTGTCCTTCACGAATGCCTTGAGCTCGTTCGCGAGCTCCTCGGACGCCTTCCCGGGCTCTTTCAGGACGACGAACGCCTTCGGCTTGACGAGCCGGTCGGTGTCCTCCTTGCCGACCACCGCGGCTTCGAGCACGACCGGATGGCGCACGAGCGTCGCCTCGACCTCGACCGGCGAGACCCAGATCCCGCCGACTTTCAGCATGTCGTCCGAGCGGCCGCAGTACCAGAAGTAGCCATCCTTGTCCTGGTAGTACTTGTCGCCCGTCTGGATCCACGCGCCGAAGAGCGTCTCTTTGGTCTTCTCGTGCTTGTTCCAGTAGTACGCCATCGTGGAGTCGCCCTTGACACGGAGGTTGCCGATCTCGCCCTGCGCCACGGGGCGCCCCTCGTCGTCCACGATGGCGAGCTCGTAGCCCGGCACGGGGAGCCCCGAGGAGCCGGGACGCGCCCGGCCGGGACGGTTCGAGATGAAGACATGGCAGATCTCGGTCGTGCCGATCCCGTCGATGATCTCGACGCCGAAGCGCTCGCGCCAGCGCTTGTAGATCTCGTCGGGCAGCGCCTCGCCCGCCGACACGCAGAGCCGCAGCGACGAGGTGTCGAACCGCGCCTCGGCGTCCTTGACCGCGAGCATGCCGGCGTAGAGCGTCGGCACGCCGAAGAAGAGCGTCGGACGGTAGCGCGCGATGATTTCGAAGACCGACTCCGGCGTCGGCCGGTGCGGGTAGAGCACGCTCTGCGCGCCCACGTTCATCGGGAAGTAGCCGGAGTTGCCGAGCCCGTAGGCGAAGAAGAGCTTCGCCGCCGAGAAGACCCGGTCGGTCTGCCGGATCCCGAGCACCTCCTTCGCGTAGGTCTCGCAGCAGAGGACCATGTCGTGGTGGAGGTGGACGGCGCCCTTCGGGAAGCCCGTCGACCCGGACGAGTAGAGCCAGAACGCGGCGTCGTCGCGCGACGTGGGCGCCGCCTGAAGCGTCGCCGACGCCTTCGCAATCCGGTCCTCGTAGGACAGGAACTGCCCAGGGTCACCGCGCGCGACGAGCACGTGCCTGAGGTCCCTGGCTTCTCGGAGCGCCGGCGCGGCCTCGGCGAGGAGCGGTGCCGAGATGACGGCGACCTTGGCGCGACTGTCGTTGAGGAAATAGAGGTAGTCGGCGGTGCGCATCAGTGTGTTCACCGGAATCGGGATGGCGCCGATCTTGATGGCGCCCCAGAACGTCCCGATGAACTCGGGGGCGTCGAGGCAGAGCATGAGGACCCGGTGTTCCATCTCGACGCCGAGCTCGAGGAGGGCGTTGCCCGTGCGGTTGACGAGCTCCTGGACGTCGGCGTACGTGAGCGTCCGATCCTCGAAGAGGAACGCCGGCGAGGCGCCGCGGCCGTCCGCGACGTTCCGGTCCACGAACCAGGCGGCGACGTTGAACTGCGCGGGCAGAACCTCCGACGCGTTCATGTCTGCCTTTCTCGGTCTCGTCGGAGGGGGCCCCGACGGCCCCCTCCGAGACCTCCCCCAGGACCGGTTGCGCCGGCGGAGCCGGCGCTCGAAAAGCCGTTGCTCAGGCTAGCGCCGCGCCTTTCGCCTTCGGGCCGGCGCGCGACTCGCGGCGGCGCGCGGGCGCACGGCCATCGCCTCGATCTCGACCCTGAGCTCAGGGCGGACGAGCCGGCTGACGACTAGCAGCGTGTTCGGTGGGTACGCCCCCTCGGGGAAGTACGTGGCGAACACCGCCTGGCGCGCCTTCATGAAGCCCCCGATGTCGTCCGCGCTGGTGAGGAAGGTCTGGAGGCGGATGACGTCCTTCATGGAGCAGCCGGCGGCCTCCACGACGGCGCGGACGTTCTCGAACGCCTGCTGCGTCTGCGACTCGACGTCCTGGCCGGCCAGCTCGCCCGGGCCCCGAGTGCCGACCTGCCCTGCGACCACGACGATCTCGCCGGCCCGGGCCGACATCCCGTGCGAGTACATGCCGAGCGGCTTCCCGAACTCCCGCGGCGCGATGACCCTGGGCATCGTGGCCTCTCCTCGCCGGCTCACGCGAGCCGGACGTACTCGAAGTCGACGGGCTGGCCGTTGACGCCGCGTGCGGGCGGCGCGATCCAGTTGGCGAACTTGCCGCGCTCGGTGACCGGCTGCATCAGGCTCTGGATGTACGCCTCGTCCGCGGGCGTCGGCAGCCACTCGTGCTTCTTCGCGCCCCACTCGGCCTCGGTCAGCAGACGGCCGTCGGGCGACACCCGCACGTCGGTGAACACGCCGATCTTGCGGTGGAAGGCGCGGTGCGGCAGCCTGAGCTCGAAATCGACGCCATGCTCCTTGACGATCCGGTTCCAGCGGTCTACCCCGCGCTGGCAGTCGGCGATGTAGTCGTCGCGCAGCCGCTCGTTCAAGGAAGGGAGCGCGGGTTCCTCGCGCACCGTGACCTTGTCCCCGTCCAGCTCCGTGACCGGATACGTCGCGTCCTTGAGCTGGTGGTCGTCGTTCTTCTTGGTCTCCTCGAAGCGCCCCTTCAGGCTCATCGTGTAGAAGTTCGCGGCGTTGGTCGAGATCTCGGAGCCGAAGAGGTCGAGCGAGACCGAGCAGTGGAAGTTGAGGTACTTCTGGATGGTCGGCAGGTCGATCGCCCCGTAGGTCCGCACGTCGTCCGTCTTCCCCTGGCGCATCAGCTCGCATGTCCGCTGCACGACGCGCCCCACGCCGGTCTCGCCCACGAACATGTGGTGCGCCTCTTCGGTCAGCATGAACCGACAGGTACGCGACAGCGGGTCGAAACCGCTCTCGGCGAGGCTCGCGAGCTGGTACTTGCCGTCGCGGTCCGTGAAGTACGTGAACATGAGGTAGGAGATCCAGTCGGGCGTCTTCTCGTTGAAGGCGCCGAGGATGCGCGGCTTGTCCGGGTCGCCCGAGCGCCGCTGGAGCAGCCCCTCCGACTCCTCACGGCCGTCCCGGCCGAAGTGGGCGTCGAGGAGGTAGACCATCGCCCAGAGGTGCCGGCCCTCCTCGACGTTGACTTGGAAGAGGTTGCGCAGATCATAGAGCGAGGGGCACGTGCGCCCGAGGTGGCGCTGCTGCTCGACGGAGGCCGGCTCGGTGTCGCCCTGGGTGACGATGAGCCGCCGCAGCACGCCGCGATACTCGCCCGGGACGTCCTGCCACACGGGCCGCCCCTTGTGGTCGCCGAAGGGAATGGCGCGCGCCGGCTCCGGCTCGGCGAGGAAGATTCCCCAGCGATAGTCGGGCATCTTGAGGTAACCGAACTGCGCCCAGCCCTGCGGATCCACGCTCACCGCGGTGCGCAGGTAGACGTCGTTCGCCTGAGACCCGTGCGGACCCATGTCCCGCCACCACTCGAGGAACTTCGGCTGCCACTCCTCCAGGGCGCGCTGCAGGCGGCGGTTCTCGCCCAGGTTGACGTTGTTCGGGATCCGCTCCGTGTAGTCGACGCCGGCCATCACACTCTCCTGCGGTCGAACTCGCTTCGCTCGCCCGTGCCATACACCACGAGCGCGCCCTTCGGACCGACCGCGTTCGGGCGCTGGAAGATCCAGTTCTGCCACGCCGACAGCCGGCCGAAGATCTTGCTCTCGAGCGTCTCCGGACCGCCGAACCGGAGCGACGCCTCCAGGCCGCTGAGCGCGTCGGGCGAGAAGGCCGCGCGCTCCTCGAGCGCGATCCGCACTTCGTCGTCCCAGTCGATCTCGTCGGGCGTGAAGGTCACGAGGCCCGACTCGGCGGCCGCCTTGGCGTCCAGGTCCTCGCCGACACGTGCGCGGAGCTTCTCGATCCGGCCGGCGTCCGAGAAGTGCCGGCTCGCGAGGCGCGCCAGGCCGTTCGGCATCGGGTAAGCGCCGAAGTTCATCGCGGTCAGGCGCACGGTCGCCGGCGGCCGACTGTCCCCGGGCCGCGCCCCGGCGAGCATGTAAGAGCGATCCGCCGCGAGTACCAGCTCGAGCAGCGTACCGGCGAAGCACGAGCCCGGCTCGACGAGCGCGACCATCGAGCGCGAGGTGACGTCGAGGCGCTTGAGCGTGCGCTTGAGGTAGAGCCGGATCTCGCGCACGAGCCAGTCGTCCTGCTGGCTGGCGATCAGCCGATCGTAGGCCTCGACCCGGTCGGCCCGCCCCGAGGTCTTGAACACCCAGAGTCCGGCCTCCGCCTCGTTCGTGCGCAGATGGAGGACGAGATCGTCGAGCTCACGCGCGAGGGCGAGCGGCCAGAACGTAGAGCCCTGGGCGCGGACACCCTCCGCGTCGTTCGGGGGCGGCGCGGTGGGCGCGGTGACGGTGATCTCGGCGATCCCGCGCTGGCGGTCGAGCGCGCACTCGACCTGGCTGTAGCGGATCGCGTCGCCCGCGATGGTCCGCTCGAGCGGCGGGAGCCGGAGCCCTCGCGCGTTCGCCGGCCTGTCGGTGCGCGCCGCAAGCTCGCGCGCGCGCTGTGACACGACCTCGGCGAGGCGCGAGCGCGGCACGACCTCGTCCACCAGCCCCCACTCGACGGCGCGCTGGCCCTTGACCCCCTCCTCGGTGGTGCAGAAGACGTCGGCGCGGTCGCGGCGCACGCGACGCTTGTCCACGAGCCGCGTGAGCCCGCCGGTCCCGGGAAGGACCGCGAGAAGCGGCACCTCCGGCAGCGAGACGGCGGTGTTGCCATCATCGGCCATGATGATCCAGTCCGTCGCGAGCGCGAGCTCGTAGCCCCCGCCGGCGCAGGGGCCGTTGACCGCCGTGAGGTAGACCTGACGCGACTCCCCGGTCGCTTCCTCGATGGCGTTGCGCGTCTCGTTGGTGAACTTGCAGAAGTTCACCTTCCAGCCGTGCGACGACTGGGAGAGCATGCGGATGTTCGCGCCGGCGCAGAAGATGCGCTCCTTGCCCGAGGTGATCACGACCGCGCCGACCTCGGGGTGCTCGAACCTGAGCCGCTGGACCGCGTCGTAGAGCTCGATGTCCACACCGAGGTCGTACGAGTTGAGCTTCAGCTCGTAACCCGGCCGAAGCCCGCCGTCCTCCCGCACGTCCATGGCGAGCGTGGCGACGGGCCCGTCGAAGCTGAGCTTCCAGTGCTTGTACCGCGCCGGCTCGGTTCGGAAGTCGACGAGACCGCGTTCGCCGTCTGTCATGTCCGCTCCCCTGCGACTATCCGAGAATGACCCAGAGCGCCTGGGCCCGCTTCATCCCGAGATTCTCCCAGCCGTGGGGCGTGCCGCCGTCGAGCAGCGCGCTGTCGCCGGCCTCGAGCACGTGACGGTCGCCGTTGTAGTGCAGGGCGACCTTGCCTCCGATCACGTAGAACAGCTTCATCTGGCCGGGCTTGATGATGACCTTCTCGGTCGTGACCCCGCGCTCCTTGGGCCCGAGCGTCGAGACGACCGCGCGGATCTTGCCCTGGAAGAGCCCGGCGCCCAGCACCGCCCAGCGCTCCGACGAGCCATCGAAGCTGACGACCGGGTAGTCCTTCTTGCGGGTCACCACGATCGAGCCGGAGGGCTGGCCGTCGAACAGCGCGGCGATCGGCACGCCGAGCGCTGCGGCGATCCGACCGAGCGTGTGGAGCGACGGGGTGAGCCGCCCCGACTCGATCTGCGACACCATGCTCGGCGTGAGGTCGGCCTTCTCGGCGAGCTGGCGCTGCTGCAGCTCGCGCTCGGCGCGCAGGCCTTTGATACGCGCGCCGAGCGCGGTCACGCAACCTCCGCCGCGGGCCGGCCGGCCGGCTCAAGCCCCGCCAGGGACGCGAGCGCGCGCGCAACGAACACGCGCGTCATCTTCTTCCGGTAGGGGTGGGTGAAGTCCGTGTTGTCGAGGGGCTTCGCCGGCCCGGCGGCGAGATCGGCGACGCGCGTGATCAGCTCGGGCGTGAGCCGCTCGCCGACGAGCGCCGCGGCCGCGGCGGACGCCGGGCGCGGCTGCGAGGCGACCGCGCCGATGACGAGCCGGGCGTCGCGGACGACGTCCCCCTCCATCCGGAGGGCGACGGCGACGCCGAGCACCGGGAAATCGAACGAGCCGCGCCGCCGAAGCTTCAGGTACGCGGAGCGCCAGCCGTCGGCGGGCGGCAGCACGATGTCCGTCAGGATCTCGTCGGGTCGCTTGGCCAGGTACTCGATGCCGTCGTCACGGAAGAGCGCCTCGACGGGGATCGTGCGCTCGCCCGCGGCCGAGTGGAGCCGCACGCGCGCACCGAGACTCCAGAGGACCGGCGCCGTGTCCGACGACGATACCGCCCAGCATCGCGGGCTCCCTGGCGCGACGAGACAGATCACGCCGTCCTTCTTCGTGCAGAACCCGACCGCCTTCCGCCACTCGTAGGACTGGTTGTAGTAGTTGCAGCGCGTGTCCACGCAGACGTTGCCGCCGATCGTCCCCATGTTGCGGAGCTGCGGCGAGGAGACGAGGCCCGCGGCAGTCGCGAGCGCCGGGTAGTGCACGGCGATCGCACGGTGCGCGGCGACGGCGGAGAGCGTCGTGCAGGCACCGATCGTGACCCCATCGCGCGCTCCACCGCGAACGCCCCGGAGCTCACGGATCGCCCGGAGCCCGACCAGCACCGTCGGCTCGAACTGGCGACGCTTCATGTTGGGGTAGAGGTCCGTGCCTCCCGCCACGAGCATCGCCTGGGCGCCGTGCTCGGCCATCGCGTTCGCCGCGTCGTCGACGGTGGACGGCGCCAGGTAC
>Ga0209376_1001173_pt1 | contig 26992 bp, 22 predicted proteins | sample GraSoiAngelo_134_FD_185891 | JGI IMG/M metagenome (GOLD analysis project Ga0209376, IMG submission 185891) | Grasslands soil microbial communities from the Angelo Coastal Reserve, California, USA - 14_0929_05_30cm (SPAdes) (version 2) | ecosystem: Environmental > Terrestrial > Soil > Grasslands ... | reverse complement strand
TGCTCGTCCGAAAACCCCGGAGTTATTGGTAATGGGGTTACAGTCGCTCATAGCGCCATTGTTCATGCTTGCAGAATCGGCGACGAATGCCTCATCGGAGCCGGAGCGATCATTTTCGATGGAGCAAGAATCGGCACTCACTCTATCATTGGTGTCGGAACAGTGGTTCTCGAGGGCAGAACGATCCCTCCACGCTCGGTCGCTGTGGGTGCGCCTGCCAAGGTGATGAGGAGGGCATCCGACAAGGATGTTCGGATGATAAGAGGATCCTACCGCGCTTACGTGAAAATGGCCCAGAAGTACGCTAGTACGGGAGCTTTTGAAACCCGGATCGGGTGACGGGGCCGTTTTCGGGGATCCGGGAAGCGTCCCGAGATTCTTGGGACCCTACCCGGGGTCGCTGGTTTTCTATTGATCTTTCGTTGGGAAACGTATGGATTTGTCGTTGTCAGACGTTTAACGTCTTTCCGATCTTTTTAGCGTTCGAGGGTTAGACGTTTTTCTACATTGGACCGAATCCTGTTGGATCGGATATGCTCGTTAAAACGGGTTAACTGTTGCATGCGCCAGTGCCTATCTAGCCCTTGGAAGTCGCTGAAGCTTAACTCCCGGCCGATCATAACGCCCTAGCCAAGCCTGCTCAGGACCTGGAGAACTCGCTCAGCGATCACAGCGTGACCCCAAGATAACGGGTGGACTCCGTCCCCTGAAAGATGATCGTGAAACTTGAGGTCCCTAAGCGATACGTAAGTCACATTCTTCCGATTGCACATCTTCTCGAGTGCTAGGTCATACTCATGACGATCTAAGGAGTAGAAGGAGAGGGTCTTTTCAAGAATGAACGGCACTGTCTTGGACTCATCGATTGGGGCGAGACCAACACAGACTATTTTCTTTGTGAAATGTTCCCCGGCCTGGTCGATCATTCCTTCCATGTTGTGCACGTATTCGGCTAAGCCCACCCTGTGAGAGCCATTCATATGGCTGGAATCGTTGACTCCCACAGCGAACACTATGATCGAGTTCTTGTTAGCCCCTCGAACCTTGGCCTCTGCAATGAAACGCTTGCTGATATCCTCCGAGGTTTCACCGTCTACTCCGAGATTGTAGACGAGGCGTGAACGACCGTTCCAGAGCCTCCCGACCCATCCTCCACGATCATCGTAAAGACCCCACGCGATGCTGTCGCCAAAAACGAATTCGAGCCTGGTCATCGAACTTCGCCACCGAACGTGTGACGACGATACAGACCGTTTTTTCTCGGTCTATAGACCGGAGTCCTAGGAGGCTTCCCCTGTGCAATCAGGTCTCTACACTCTGTACACACAGCCCAGAGACAATCAGCCCTACAGTAAATGCACTTGCTCGCCTGGCCTCTAGTCCGATCCCATGGATACACATCATCCCGGTGCATATCCGGCTTCTTTGATCCCTTCAACAACAGATCACATACTCTTCACACTAACAAATATTCTCGCTGCTAACCAATACTCGCCGTGGGGTCACTCTGGCACACGGGGACTCTGCAAAAGCTATACAAATTTTTTCCACTATCCTCTTTCTGTCTGGGCTGGATTCTTGGCTTGTTTTTGCAGAACTGGCGCATTATCGGCGTGTTTGTGATTATTCGACGCGTGCATATTATGGTAGCGACAAGTGTGAAATAGCGTGCTCTAGAATATCGCTTGCTTAGAATCGGGATCAGGTCTGATTATAGCCTTGTCTCGCCTTGTCCGGTGCAGAATCGTCGACTACTCCGTCTTGGCCGTTGAGTCCGATTTAGTGGGTGGCTATCCGAAGAGCATTTAGCCGTGTCGACGGGTTGTACTAGGATCTGTTCTGTGTATCTTTTCGTCCCTGTCCGAGGAGACATGCCGTTTACTTTCACCTGCCTCTGGACGACATCGTTTAAGTGCGTCGAGCGATGACGTGTCTTGTAGAGAAGGCGTCCCGGGTCCGCAGCAGGGCATAGTGGGCTTCAGGACCTCTCGAGTAGAGTCTCTTCCTGAATAGCATCGAAGCGCCTACGCGAGATGACGCCTAAGACAGGAAAAAAAGGATGGAGAAGGATTGGGGCAGGAAGGTCAACAGTACAAAGGGCAACCGATCGATAGTATCGGCCTAGTCGATAAAAATCCGGTTAGAAAGCGTAGGAGGCTGCCGAGCCAGGAAAGGCTGCGAAACGAACTCGTCTACGAGCTACGCGAAAGCCTCCGATCAACACAAGAAAAAATGAACAATCCAGAGCTGACGCTCGCAGAACAGCAACGCTGGACACAAGTACACACCTACACCGCACAAGTATACAACACGATACTAAAAGACCAACAACTACAAGAATGGGAAAAACGACTAAAAGAACTAGAAAAAGGAGGCATCACCCGTTAAGAGATCCATGATACTGGTCGTACCAGTACCAGTCTCGCCGGATGGTCAAAGCTTACAGGTTGGATTCGAGGTCGTAGGTGATAATGGGCGTTAGCTCTACTCCGGAGGTTTTGTCCAGTTTACAGGCTTCGACATATGTTTCTGAGCTTTTCATTCGTTTAACCTCGGAATGGGGAAAGCCAGTCTCAGCCTTAAGCAATAGGTACGGGGGCTTGAGGTGTCGAGTAACCGGAGCGTGGGCTCCACGCGAGACTAGCTAGCTCTTGCGTGACTTTACGGCTCTGTTGGCGTGTGGAAGACTACAGTATTTACTGCGTAACCAGTCAGGCATTCGCTTCCCGCAGACGTTTTGATCTGATAGTTCACGGTTCAGACCCAGCATTCCCGACGTAAATACGTCGCTGAGCAAACTGGTGAACGGAAGAACCTCGTTAGCCGGGTTTTCGAGTATTTGAGCTACCGTTTCGACGCTTCTAGCCATCGTTTCGTTGTTTTAGACAGGCTTTCGTAGCAAAAAGCAGGTGCTTAGACAAGGATAAACAGGCAAATTGACTAGTTGAGTAATAAGATTGTTATAATCTAGTTCTGAAATGTCAGACACACAGGTACGGGGCACACTGGAAGAGAAGCTCTGCAAAGCGATGAACCTGTTTCGAGGCGGAGATTTCTAGGATCTTCGCCTCTTTGACCTTCTCTATCAGCGTGCTTGGCGGGCATTTCTGTTCTCCGCTAATTAAAGAGATTTGTACAGAATCGTATAAACTCGAAGTGTAACTCCAAAAATAACCACTGGATTAATGCGCTGAGGAATGCAATAGTTTTCGCGGATCTAGATATGAGTTCACGCTCGCCTCAATTATTAACGGCAGGCTGGGTGCATTGCTCCCCCCCCGGCATTTCGCACTCAAAACCTGACGAACACCGTGAGCAGTTGAATCAGAAAAGCAACAAGCAACATGCGAAACGCCATTCTTTGTTGTCCACCGCGAACGGATTCTCGGTAGGCTTCGTAGAACGTATTCTTGTCGGCTTGAAGAGTGACTTCTCCCTTAGAGTTGTACCCGTAGATTGGGTGTATTCCGATATAATTTGGCCCTCGTTCAATTTCCCCGGCTTTCATTTCTAGCCTCACCGTCTCCTTTGCTCGCCTAAGCATTCCATATTGGGCAAACTCGGGAGTGTCAAGTGGCTTCAGGTAATTCGTCACGACCCGAAGCAGATACTGGACTAAGTTTCTATCTTCAAGTTTTTGGCTTGCCATTAGGATGACGTAGGCTTGGTCTGCGTACAGTATGCGGAAATTGAGTAGAAGGTATAATTTGTACGAGAATCCAATCGCCGCGCTGAAAAGACCAACTATGATAGCAATAATTTCAAGAATCAAGACTTCCGGCTTGGATTAGACACCGCTCTCATTTGAACATGCATTTATGCTCAAGATAGTGCCTTTCAAAGAACCGTTGCAGACAACCCCGACAGCGTGATAGAATGCTCAACGACTGACAGCCCCTAACGGAACAGTGGGATTCCATAGGATAGTTGAGGTGTGGGGGTTAGATTAGTGATAGAGGTCTGAGTCTGACTTAGACTCGAACTTTTCCGGTGCCCTTACAAACAGAGCATTTCAGAGTTTCAAATATTCCCGAGTTTGGATCTTTCCCGCTTCCATTGCAAAACTTGCAGTTGATTAGCTCCGTTTTCACCTTAGGCTCTCTTTTTACTCCCTTCGCCCTTCTCGTTCGCCTCGACCTTTGCATGAAATATCTGACTATTCCCTAGATTTATTTAAAAGATACAGGACTTTCACAGCCCCGGCATGGGTCTTTCCGGGCCGTATCCTCTTTCCAAAGTGCGTGACTACGTAGAGCCCGACTACATGGGGGTCTATGTGTTATCGAGAGATGGGAAAGAGCGTACCTACGTCGGTCGCTCCGACTCTGATCTTAGCAGAAGGCTAGTCCAATCAGCAGACGCGGGTGATTATTCGTACTTCTGGTTCGATTACGCGTCGTCTGAAAGGAACTGCTACTTGAAAGAATGCGAACTTTACCACAGATACGACCCGACAGACAACACAGTCCACCCTGCCGTTCCGCCCGGAGCTAATTGGAGATGCCCCGACAAGAATTGTGAATGGGGTTAGGGTCATAGATGCAACAAAACAGTAACCAGGACTAAGAGGAATGTAGATGCCGCTAGAACGGAAGTCGAGTAAGCTAGAATTCTATTGTGCTTTAGGATTTCCTTGGTCATGGCTTCTTGTCTCTGAGTCGCCTCCTCTTGTCTTTTGGATATCTTGTAGTTCAGGAATGTTTCGAGAGCTTTTGCGTAGTCGTTGATAACGTGAGCTATGTCTGGAATCTTTAGCATTACGTTTCTTGCTAGATTGTCTAGCTCTTCAACAGCTTTGGCGTCGTTCTTATTCAATTCTCGTAACACGGTGAGTGCGTCGATTAGTTGCTGTGGAATTTCTATCAGTGTTTCTGCCACTGAGGTTAGTGCCTCTGCGGCTTTCTCTTCGAGTTTGTCAGTCATGGAAAGGCCACAACGAGCGAACGGCCCGCTAGAACTATTTACATTCTAACTATTCAGATCGGTTCATAAGCCGGGAGGGATCCACCTAGTAGAGAGCTTTTTCTTGAGACCTATTATTTTGGGGTACGGCACGACATGGATTCTTTGTCGGGTCCGGTTGGCTTGTCAGAGTGGAATTTGGCCGCCGATGCCCTTAGTTCGGACACGACTAGTTTTGGTGTCAGATGGCGATGATTGGTCAACGACAGTCTGAGCTTTCCTACTGTCAATTTACTTCACTTCGCTAACAATTCGTTATCGGAGGCCACAAGCTGATGGTGCCTAGGTCAGTTTGTCAGTGGAGAGTAGGTAGAGTTCTATTCCTGAGTCTCTGCAAGCAGCGAGAACGTTGCCTGAGGTTCTTAAAGCGACTATTGCTTTCCTTACCACGGCCGACCCTGTCACGTCCTTGAAGCCATTGGATTGTTTGAGAACTTGGCCAACGGTTTCCTGATCGGCGTTCTCCTTCACTTCCGCTATCAACGGTAGGCCCTCAGCAGTTTTGAATACCATGTCAATGACGCCTGAGCCAGTTTCGAATTCTCGATGTGCTAGCTGCATCCGTGGTCCCAGCATTTCGGGTTTTGCGGCGAGGATCGTGATGATGTTGAGTTCTATGCCAAGAGCTTCTGATGGAAGCACAGATTTGAACGCAGAGCTCAGGTCATATTTGACTCCCATGAGGTCTTTGGGATAAACATCAATCGGCCTGCGGCCCTCATAGATGATTAGGATGGGAATCGAGCGGTTGAGTTGCGTACTCCCTGATATTGGAAGGGTCCTTCCTCCTCCGCTCTTTACTTGACCACGAATTTGCGGTGGAATCACTCGGATATCATCTAAGAAACGCTTCTCATCGTCAGAGGTGACTCTGTCAGCGTCGACAATTTCGAGGTCGATGCCAGCTGTACTGGCGTTTCTTTTGACTAATTCGACCGTTTCTTTGAAGTCGAGTCTTGAGGCTGAATAAATCAGACGAGCCTGAGTACCTTTCATGAGTTTTCTCGCGCCTTGAGTGGCTGGAATAGAGGCGGCATACTCGGGAGTAATTGGCGTGTACTGTTAGCTCGGGCAGTTGATTGAGGTCGTATCCGCCGCTGAACCCGCGTGTCTCGATCGAGTTTTACTCTCTGCCGATTTTGGTACGGAGATTCGAGAAAGACTCCAGTAATCTGATAAGTGCCATCATGCTCGAGATAGTATGCCATCCATGATGTGAACGAGAATTCACCCATGTTTGTGGTTAGGAGACCGCATTGCTGAATTCTCGCTCTCTTTTGAGATTCAGTTAGCGGATAGAGCTGTTCAACGCGGAATGTGTCATTGAATCGACTTCCGGGACGGAGCATGTTCTGGTTAAGATTCTGCGAGTAGGTCGTTCCCTCTATCTCGGCAATGTAGGGCGAAGGCAGGTTTTGTCGAACAATCAAATGGAGCCGTTTCTTGGCTCGGGTAACCGCAACGTAGAAGAGTCTTCGCTCTTCGGCCCGGTCGTTTCCGGGGTGCATGCGCACAGGTTCCAGGACATCAGGATTCTCTATCTTAGAGGGAAAGCCGAGCAGGTCGTCGCTTGCATTCACAACGACCACGACGTCTGCTTCGAGCCCTTTCGCTTTGTGTGCAGACATCACTCGTACACCGGTAATGTTCCGATTCGGGTCAGCTAGCGGAATCCTGTTCGGCACGAAATTCCTTTGGACTTCTTTGAGGAGATGGTTTGTGCGGCTTAGAACCAGAATATCGTCAGGACTGGTTCGCTTACGTTCCTCTTTGATGAGACTAATCGTCTTGTCTATGATCGCGAGGTCATTGTCGGGCACCTCGTGTATGTAGGCTTCCCCGCGCTCCTGGTTGGAAATCGCGACTTGCTTCGGGATTTGGCTGGGATTGTGGGCAATCAACGCCGCGCCAGCTTCGACGATTATCGCGGGCGATCTGTAGTTTGTGTTGAGGATTGTCAAAGATGCTGGTCCGAAGTGAGACTCGAAGTTGACGACGTGATCGACATCGCCCCCCGCGAAGCCGTAGATTGCTTGCCAGTCATCTCCGACCGCAAAGAGGTGCGCGTTGTTGGCCTTCACTAATTTATTGACCAGTCGGGCCATCGACGATGATGTGTCCTGGAACTCATCAACAAGTATGTGATTGAACTTTGCTAGTGGATTCGGACCTTTTTCCATAATGTCTGAAGCCCTGTGCAGCATGTCCGAAAAGTCGATTCTGCCCTGTGAAGTCAATTCTCTGTCGTATCTTGTCAAAATGGCAACTGCAAGAAGTCCGAAATGATACACGCGAGGAGTAGTTGAGTTTAGCCGCTTTAGAATGTCGCCAGGTGCTAGGCGAAGCGACCGAGCATTTGAAATGAAATTGGCGAGTTGGTGTTCGATCATGCTGCCAATGTATTTGAAATTCTTGACCTCTTGTTCTAGCTCTGAGTGGGACATTGGTCGCAGTACCGCACCAGCTGCGACCAGACGCGCCTCGAGCGCGGTTTCGAGGGTTCCTTCGACACGTTCATAGTCGTAGAATTCGATGAGCTTCTTTCCGGCGCGATGGAATTCCTCTCGTTTCCACCGCATCTCTTGGCTGTATTGTTCCGATGTAGTCCTCCAGCCTTGGGGGACGTTGCCACCGCGATTGATGCCCCAGTATTCGATGGATGCATCGATCGTGGGGAGGGTGAAGTCGGGATTGTAGGCGTTTCGATCCTCGCCTACGTTTGCCCAGGATGCTTTTGCTTCGTATTCGTAGGGAATGTGGTGACTAAAGAGAAAGTCCGCAATGATCCGTTCTCCAATGGACCGGACATGTTCCCCGCGGAGGGTTCGGTAGGTGAGATCCTTCCCGAGCGGAGGGGCTGTCTCGTCTTCTTTGCGGTGGAAGCTTAGGACCGCGTTCAGGTATAGACTTGTGAGATGTTGATCTCGGGCTTCACGCGCGTCTCGAAGGGCAGCCGCAACGAGAGATTCAGTCCAGTTATCATCAGCGACACTGATCGGTCCCGCAGTCTCCGATTCGAGGATTCGTTTGCCCAAAGCATGGAGAGTCGAAACGGTCACTCCTTCGATTTCCTGAAATGCAATGGGGACAGTCATCTGTTTGAGGCGGTCCTCCATCTCTTCTGCGGCTTTGGTCGTGAATGTTATGGCCAGGATTTGCGCAGGTGAGACTTGACGCTCGAGAAGATATCTTACTCGAGCTGTCAGCGTCCGGGTTTTGCCTGAGCCGGCCGCGGCAACTACGAGATTTCGTTCATCGTCGCGGACCACGGCTTTCTGCTGAGCAGAGTCGAGGTTCAGCTCGTCAACGAACAACTTCGAATGTTCGGCGATTGCCCGCCGGGTGTATTGGTCATTCTGACTCGCAAACGATTGATGCAACTGATTTGCTGCAAGCGAAATGGAATCATATTCTTTCCTTAGCGTAGCGTCGTGCGTCCGCCGGACGATAGCTTCGACATACGGCAGGGTTCGCTCGACAAGCGTATTGAACTCTGACCGAAGCGGCCGAGCGATCCGCTCTGGAATATATTCTCTTGAGGAAAGATGAGGCTTAGTTGCGCTGTCCATGTTGGTCAGAATCGTGCGAGCCTCCGCTAACGAATCCGTAGCGCGCTTGAATCCGAGTCTCCGATAGAATGGTAAAAGGACCAGAGTCGTTAAGGCTATGACTGGGATGACTGCGAGTCCGAGGACCAACCACACGAGGTCCATCTTAACACCTGAATACTGAACGATTAGAAGTTGGATCAGGTAGCCCGAGATAACCTTTCTAAGAGCTTCGCTCTCGTCTCCCAGCAATAACGGAAAGGAAGCTCAACACCATCAGTTGTCGCCACTCGGTGGGTATTATCATGGGAAAAAGGGAAAAGGGGCGATGACGATTGGAACTAGTCCGAAACGTGTGGGTTTTCAGTGCTGATCGTACCTCCATAGGCAATTCGAACCGCCTAACTTAAGGGGATTCTTCGATTCATGCCTCAGAAGAGATGTTGCAGCCGAACCAGGGGTGAGACTAAACTGATGCTATTTGCGGGCCGCGAGGACGAAGGGTGATGCGTTCAATGGAGCGATGCCTGAAAGAACAACCACACATAGGATGTCCACGCTGGTCGCAATCAACGCCCTTATACCATAGGTGAGTAAATCTGGGTGTCAGACGGCGATGATTGGTCAAAGTTACTCGGACCAATAATATGAGCGAGAAGGCATTTGCCTGAGCCGTCGAAAACCAGTCCACCGGATCAGCACAGTTTTGACTGTGAGATTTCTTGGACAATGTTCCGGAGCGTCTTCCATGATCTTCTGACGATCGGTGGGAAGTCTTGATTCATCAAGTAGTACTCGCTAAGAAACCTGACGGTTATGGGATCGTGCGCGTACCCTGATCCAATGTCGCCGTATTCTTTCCTCAGCTCCTCGATTCTGGAGTCTCTGCGAACCTTCGCGAGGATGCTCGCAGCGGAGACTGATGGATATTTTTCGTCTGCGTGATGCTCGGAGACGACTTTGGGTTTGAAGCTAAGGTTTTCGAGAATATTGTTCTTGAATCGTTCAGGGCGGGTATCTGAGGCGTCGACATACACGAGATGAGGTTTCAGTTTCTCGATCACTTCAGCCATCGCTCTCGCCTCCAATAGATTGAGTCTTTGGAATTTCGGAGAGTGGTTTACCACCCGGTCAAGATGAGCCGCTTCCAGCTCGACAATATGATACTCATCAACAATCTCAGGGATCTCGATTGAAAGCTTCAGCCTGGCTTCCGGGGACAGTTTCTTGGAATCCTTGACTCCAAGCGACCTCAACTGATCGAGTCTCTCCTCTTCGATTCTTATCCCCGCGACGACCAGCGGCCCGATAACGGGACCACGTCCCGCATCGTCCACTCCGCAAACCCTCAACCCGGCTAGCTCCGATCCGCCCACTTATCAACGAGGGAAGTTATCCTTTGCATGACCTCATCGCGGTTACTCTTCGAGACTTCCAGACTCACTCCTTCGGCAGTCCCGGATGCTCTCTCTACTTCGGGGTAATGCGAACCGTACTTGACGGTCGCAATCACAATCCCTCGGTGCGACAGGAGTTTGGCTAAGGCGTCCCGGAAAGGTCTACTTGTCATCTCCATGGGTCCGATCTCATCAACGAGAACGAGACCATCCGGTCTTTCTGCAGCTTCTCTCAATGCACTAACACCGATCTTCTCAAGGTCTTCCGAAACGACACTGTACTTGCCTATTCTTGGACCTACGCTGTCTCCCACTCTAGCCAGCCAGCCTTCGGCGCCTGAAGAGAGGTCGCTTATCTTGAACCCGATGCGCTGGTCGCCTTCTCTTACCTCGCGAGTAATCATGCCACTAACTCTGAGCCCCTTGTTCTTGTAATGAGTATGGATTCGCTGGATGAGGGTCGTCTTTCCAACTCCCGGAGCGCCTGTCACGAACACTATTCTAGGATGTTCATGGTTTTGGCTCAGGAGGAATCCACCTCATTTTGAAATTAAGGCCAAGGTAGTATACTTCCGAAGCTTCTGGGCGGCTCGCTTTCGGTTTCAACAACCGGCTTTTCTCGAAGAACTCGTCAGCTTCGTCCTGAAACCGTCTGAGCTCTGGCCCGTGGAAGAGTTTGATGAACGCGTTCCCCCCTTGCTTGAGAACCTCCTGCACTATTCTAAGTGCCGCTCTTGCAAGATCTACCTGTCTAGCGTGATCCACATCCCATGCTCCAATGATTGTTGGTGCCAAGTCTGACAGAACCACGTCAGCAGGTCCCTTTAGCTCTGAAACTATTCTCCGCGGTAAGTCTTCAGAGTATATGTCCGCCTCTATCAGCCTCACGTTCGGATAGGGTAGGGGTTCGATCTTTTTGATGTCTATTCCCAGAACCAAGCCCTCCGGTCCAACCGCTTCTCGCGCAATCTGCAGCCAGCCGCCTGGCTGAGATCCGAGATCGACAACTTTGTGCCCTGGAAGCAAGAGCTTGTAGGTTCTCGATGTCTGGAGAAGCTTGTAGGCCGCTCTGCTACGGTAGCCTTTGAGCTTGGCCAGCTTGTAGTACTGATCCTTCTTCCTGCGCTCAATCCACTGGTTTGGCATAATAACAGTAATTGTATCCTAGCTGACTCTGGACCCGTTCGGTACATCCCTATCGATCGTAAGTATAGACAGTTTCTCGCCATCAGAGGCGGCCAAGAGCATGCCCTCCGATTTCTCCCCAGCAAATTTCGCTGGCTTGAGGTTCACCAAGAATGCAACTCTCTTGTGCATTAGCTCCTCCGCCGCGTAATAACCAACGAGGCCGGTTACAGTCTGCCTCTTCCCGTGAGAGCCAAAGTCCACAACAACCTTGTAGAGTTTCTCAGTTCGCGGAACGCGCGAGACCTCCACAACTAGCCCAACTCGGATCTCGAGCTTCTTGAATTCGTCTATTGAGACTTCTTTGGCCGGATCATCCATGGTCTTACCAATGAGACGGGCGGCTTTTAGGGTTTGGAGAATTGCTTGAACTCGTGAATTAGTCGTTCGTCAGTTTCGAAGAAAACGGTTTTTGACCAACTCAAATCTTGACTATCTTTAGACTAGTTGGTAAGACTCACCGCTTCTCAGGCAATGCTTTAGCGGTTTTTGTCGAGGTAGTTTTTGACTTGATCATAGATTCCGCCTTCGTTGCTGTATCTCACGTAGTCGTATGCGGTGGCGAGCCATTCGACAGTTGACGGATGCATCTTGTCAGTAGCGTCCAGCAAGTCTTGTGTCCTTATCAGCTCGGTTTTTCCGGAACGCATCGCTCGCTTGATCGCGTCCTCGACTGCCCGGTCTACAAGAGCACGTATGTCCGCCCCAGAGAATTTTTCAATCTTCCTTGCAATCCTCGGAACGTCCAGCTCATCCATCGGTTTCCCGTGAAGGTGAAGCTTGAGGATCTCCTCGCGTGCCGCCAGATCAGGTGGAGGCACGAAGACGACCCTGTCGAATCTTCCGGGACGCCTCAAGGCCAGATCAACCGCCCAGGGGGTATTCGTAGCCCCGATCACAAGTATCGGCTTCTCGGGAGTACCGACCTGATCCATCTCAGCGAGAAGAGTTGCAACAGTGCCCCGTAGCGCTCTTCCCCATGAATCGCCACCGCCACTGCGTTTCTGTCCGAGCGCGTCAATCTCGTCCAAGAACACAATAGCCGGTGCGGTACGACGGGCAGTCTCGAAGAGCTTGTGGACATTCTTCTCGCTCGACCCGAGATACATGTCCAGTATCTCGTGGATCCCAACGTGATAGAACGTCGCCTTGCACTCTCCCGCCAGAGCCCGTGAGAGGTAGGTCTTGCCACACCCCGGCGGTCCAAACATCATTATCCCCCCACCGACACGTTTGCCGTATTGCTTGAACAGATCCGGATTCTTGAGCGGGAATATGATGTTCATTCGAAGATACTCTTTCACCTCCTCCATCCCACCAACATCGCTGAAAGTTATGCTGGGACCCTCGCTCTCGAAATCCAACCCCGTATCACGGCCTCCCAGCTTCACTGCTACGCGTCCAGTCTCGCGTGATCGGATCGAGTCGGAATACACAGAATCCTCTAGGCTACGATCTCCCTTGACGGCTTGACGATAGAGCTGCTCGGCCAAACGATATTTTCCTAGTTCGAGATAGACCCGGGAGAGAAGCAGATCCGATTTCGGATCGGCCGGTCCATCACGCGAAGCCTTCTCCAACGAGTCCCGAGCATTTTCGAACATATGGAGACGATAGCAGAGACTCGCGGAGAGTCGTAAGGCTGCAGGATCATCCGGTTTCAAGGCGAGAGCCTGTTCCAATACCTCCGTCGCTTCGCCTGTGAGATTGTCCTCGATCAAAAGTTCTGCGAGATGCAGCCGCACGTCGAGATCTTCAGGCCGCTCAGCGACCAGCCTTCTCAGCAGATCTAGCGTCCTAGAAGAAATGAACGCCCCTCCCTTTTCCAACGATTCTTACGATCAGCCAAGCCAGAAGGAAATACGCATACCAGACAGCGAATACCGCTAGTACAACCTTTAGCTCCCATAGGTCAGGATATCGATTCACAGACCCAAGCGTTCCTATAAGCACAACGAACTGGACCAAGGCTAAGAGCGGTCGTTGAGGAAGAGAATAGACGCTGATCGAATATCTCAATAGTGCATCCCTCAATCCTTTCTTTCGGCCTGCTGGGTCCCCCAGTCCAACCTTGGCGGGCTCGTATTGGGGATTCAATCGAAGCGCTTCACGGAAAGCCTCCTCGGCCTCGTCGTGCCTTCCCTTTCCAAGCAATCGCCAACCGAGAGAATTTTGGATTACAGCATTGTCAGGACTAAGTTCCAGGGCCTTCCTAAGATGAAGCTGGGAGCCCTTCGTATCCCTAATCTTTGCTAGCGCAATGTGAAGCCTGTAATGCGCCTCAGCGTCGCGAGGGTTGAGCTCAACAGACTTTCGAAGACAGGTGACAGCTTCCCAATAGTTTTTCAGATAAATGAGAGATTGCCCCAAGAAGGATAAGAATCTCGGATTGTTAGGATCGAGAGCCACTGCTTTCCTCATAGGCTCGAGACCTTCCGCCCACTTCCCTTGCAGATTGAAAGTATCAGATAACGCTGCCCAGCAATGACCATTCTCCGGCGCCTTAGAGATCGCTTTCCTAGCCCATTCCGACGACGCTGGATCCTTCATGTGAGCCATTCCCAGAGCAACCTGAATGTACGGGAAAGGATTGTCCGGAAAAATCGCAATTGCCCGCTGTGCATACACAATAGCCTCTGAGTATCGTTTCATGCTCGAGAGAATGCCAGCTTGCTTGTAGAGCCCATCAAACTGGACCCTCTCAGGCGAGGCCACACTAACCCTTTCGGCCTACAACAAGAATAAGGTATCTACCGGGAGGATTCCCTGGGCCTAAGCATCCCTTCGGGCGGCGCTTATCTATGGCCTCCGAATGCTAGGCCTTGGCTTTCGGTCCAACTATCACACTAGAGGTCCGTGACGGCTGTAAATATTTCCCAGCCATTTCTTGAAGTTGACTTTTGTTGATCTTTCGGAATAGCTGACGCCGCTTGGCAAAATAGTCCAATCCCAGTCCGTAGTGGACGAGATTATGGCTTGTCCTGGCAACCCCCTCGGTTGACTCCAGTTCCATCAATGCAGAACCGGTCTGGTTCTCCTTGGCGTCATCAAGCTCCTGATCCAAGACTGGCTCATCGATAACCCGCTTGATCTCTTCTTCCATCAGCTTCTTTGCACGGTCCACGTTCTTCGGGTTTACCCCCGCAAGGGCGGTCCAGTTCCCACCTTGGAGTCCAGCATTGAGAAACGATGTGCACGAATATGCCAGCCCTTCTTTGTCCCGCACCCTCTGTCCAAGCCTCCCCATGAAACCCAGTTCGCCCAGTATGGCGTTCAGCAAGTTAAGCGGTTCATAATCCGGGTGCAGTCGCGCGACCGCTAGCGTTCCCATCAGAATCTCGGTTTGAGACTTGTGAGCCATAACAATCTCTTTCTTGGCCGGATTTGGCTCGGTTCCGGAAATGCTCTTCACTGCCGAAGAGTCTTCTCTGTCACCAAATGTGCGGCCGCTCCACTTCAACGCTTGGTCGGATTTGAACTGTCCCGCGAAGGCTATGATGACGGGAGCCTTGGAAACGTGATCGTGAAAGAAATCGACTAGGGTCGCTCGCTCGATCTTCTTGACACTCTCGGCCGTACCGAACCTGTCCTGACCGTAAGGGTGGTTCTTGGGATAGACCAGTGCAAGTAGATCGCGCATTCCTCTCCTCGTCGGATCATCGTCTCTCAGCCTGATGTCTGTAAGCAGTTCCTCTTTCTCCTTCCCCACATCTTTCCGATCAAACGAGGGGCTGGTCAAGCATTCCGATAGAATATCGAGCACTCTCTTCATCCAAGGGGTCGTCATCCGCGCCTGGAACAAGATCGCGTCAGGCGCATTCCGGAAACTAATCGCTGCTCCAACAGATTCCAAAGAGTCGGCGATTTTCTCTGGGCCTATCTTCCGCGAGCCTCTGATCAAGAGCCTGGTTGCAAGCTCTGCGATTCCATGATGATTCTTCGGCTCTAGCGCCGTTCCAGCTCGGATGCTTCCATGGACTGCAACAGTTGGGTTATCGGTTGTCCGGTATAGAAGACATCTTACTCCCTTGGCGATAGAGTGTTCTTCGACCAGTTTAGGAAGGTCGGAATCAATGCCCATGAGAGTTCCTCGTGCCTACCGTTCTGCAAACTGTTCGGTTCTCAACAGTCAGGTACTTCCTCGCGATCTCCGAGATCTTGTCGGCGGTTATCTTTGACAGTTTGTCAACCAGCTTCGTTATTGTCTCAAATGAGATGACCAGTTCGAAGATTCCGATTACAAATCCCTGACGAGCAACGCCATCAAACGTGTATGAGTACTGTGACCGAATCTGTGCCAGCGATCTATCGAGCTCGTGCCGACTTGGCGGCGTCTTCTTTATCCTCTCGATCTCATCGAACAAGAGTTTCTCAGCCTTGTCAATATTGACGCCGTCCCAGACTGTAAGGTCGAGAGCGAAGACGGAGGGATCGATGGTTGGAAAGAACTCTGAAGACGCTTGAGTTGCGATCTTCTTCTCAACTAGTGCCCTGTAGAGCCTAGCGCTTCTGCCTGATGTCTGGCCGGGGCCGAACGCGAAGAGTCTTACTCCACTGAGAACAGCATCCAGCATCATTAGTCCGTAGACGTCTTCGTTGCCAAAGCCTGGGGTATGGTAGGCGACTTTGATGTAGTCCGCCTCGGAAGGAATCCGCAACTCTACGCGTCTTTCTCCGGCCTGGGCGGGCTCGACGATATTGGGTTCAGGGGGGTTCTCGGTCTTGGAGAGGGGAGCGAAGCTTTCCTCGATTTTGGCTAGAATTCTCTTCGGAGAGAAAGGCCCTGCTACGACCAGCATAGCGTTTCCAGGAGCATAGTATCGCCGATAGTGTTCGAACAGATCGTCTCGGGTGATTCGTTGAAGGTCGGGTTTTGTCCCACCCTCCGACCACCTGTAAGGATGGTATCGGAACGCGGTAAGGAATAATTCTTCAGTTGCCTGGAACTCGGGATCATTCTCGTTTCCCTCTCGTTCAGACACAACGACTGATCGTTCTGATTCAACCTCGCGTGGATCGAAGGCGGCGTTCATCATTCTCTCTGATTCGACCAGTAATCCTGTCTCGATGTGATCTGCCGGGAGGATTTCGTAGTAGGCGGTGAAATCTTTCGAGGTGAACCCGTTGTATTCTCCTCCGACTCTACTGACGAGACGTCCGATGTCCCCTTTGGCAAGTTTTCCTCCGCCTTTGAATAGCATGTGTTCGACCCAGTGAGATATTCCGGTGAGGCCAGGTTTCTCGTTTCTTGAGCCCACTCGGTAGATGGTCCAGCAGCCAGCGACAGGAGCGTTGGGGATTTCCCGAATGAGGACCTTCAGTCCGTTCTCTAGCGTCGACCTTGTTACCTGAAGCTCGCGCGGGATTGATAGCGTCGTTTCCATTTCTTGGATTTCCTGTTTATCGGGATTCGTTGTTGTGAAATGCTATTCCGTTTTTTCGCTTTGGCCTGAAAGCTCGTCGAACTGCTTTTTCGTGATTGCGTCCATGTCGAAAAGCCTCTGTGCGACGGTGGAGATTTTTGTGACCGAGTGCAGTTTGACTCCCTCTTTCATAAGATGCTGTTCGCCTCCTTCTTGCCTGTCGAGGAGAACGAGAGCGTCCTCGACAACTCCTCCTTCTCCACGAATGCTTTGCAGAGCGGTGAGAATGTTCTTGCCAGTCGTGATCACGTCGTCGATAAGAAGGACTCTTTCACCTGGTGTCAATATTCCTTCGACCGTTTTCTCTCTCCCGTGTAGTTTGATGTCCTTCCTCGTATAGACGAGAGGTTTGGATAGAGTGTATGCAAGTACGGAGGCCCACGGCAGTCCGCCTGTTGGTATGCCTCCAATCTTGTCGATTCCCTCAATAGATTTGGCGCTTTTCGCCAAGAGCTCTGAGCATGTGCGGAACGCGTCAGGAAAGCTGGGGATCACTCGGAGGTCTAGATAGTATGGGCTTATCCTGCCTCCTGATAATGTGAACATTCCAAATTGCAAAGCTCCAGTTCTCACTAGCATCTTAGAGAAGTCATCTTCGAGAGAGCGCGGCGTCTAAGAACCCACCATCATGTAAACCGGTGAGAATAGAAGCATCGAACTCTCGCTCATGAGCAGTCGGATTCAGGTATAGCGATTTAAAGCCAAGCCCGATTCACAGCCCTGTCGGGGGAAAAACGTTGGAACTCTGGATTCCATACGGGGAGACGGAGATCCCGATCAGAGTTCCAGACGACAACTTCTACAAGATTCTCGAACCGAAAAAACCCGCCCAGACGGACACTTCCAAGCTGATCCAAGAATCACTTAACCATCCGGTCAATGATTTCCAGCTCTCAAACTCAGTAAAACCGGGAACCACTGCGGGAATATTTGTAGACCCAATACTACCGCTTCGCGTTCAGAATCAGGCGATAGAAATTCTCAAATCGAAACTGGGAGAACTAGGCGTCGACAAGATCCGACTCTTCCTTCGTCATCGAACCTCAAATGTTGAATCCCGACCTGCCCAGCAGGAAACTCCCCTCAACATCTTCGATCCACGGGACAACACATTCACCGAGTTGGGGAAGACCAGTCAAGGAACAAACGTGCAGATCGAGAATGAACTTCTCGCCTGCGATCTCAAAATAGTCTTGGGCATGGTAACCCCGCACTTCGCTAGCGGTTTCACCGGTGGGCCGGATATTGTTCTTCCGGGGTCATCTTCCCTCGAAACGATCGCCAAGAATCGCTCTCTAATGATCAACGGAATTCCAGGCCCGGGCGACATCAAAGAGAATCTTGTTCTTTCAGACGTACTGGAAGCATGCAAGATGGCGGGGACCTTCTACAGTCTTTCTTTCATCCCAGATGGCTCGGAGGGAATCGACTCTGTCTTCTCAGGCGAACTCGAAGCCGTCTTTCGGGAAACCGTTGCCAGATATCTCCAAATTCATTCCCCGAAGGTCGACCGGAAATCTGACGTCGTCGTCGTGGCCGCGGGGAAGATTCTGGGCATGGACCTCTACCACGGAGTACGCGTCCTCTCCAATGCATTCGGGGCTGTCAAGAAAGAGGGAACCATCATACTGGTGGCTGAGTGTTCAAAAGGCATCGGAAACCAGGAATTTCTGGAGTACTCTCGCCGATTCTCGGAAAAGAAAGATCTTGTCACAGAGATGAGTCACAGATTCAAGCTCGGAAGCCATGTCTCACTCTTCCTCCAAGAGGCACTTGAAAAACACAGAATACAACTAGTGTCAGTACTACCCGATCTATACTCTAGAGACTCTTTCAAATTGAAACCGTCACGCACAGCATCGAGTGCAATTCAACAGTCGATCCGGGCGGAGGGCAAAGAAGCAAAGATCCTCATTGTGACAAGAGGAGATTTGATGATTCCAATTGTCCAAACTTCATAGGCATCCACATGGTGGGGACGTCAGAACAGAATTGGGTTCAGTTAGAATCAGAAAGTCGTACCTACTAGCCCTTGCAATATTGGTCACCCTCTCGATCTCGCAAGTGCATGCCCAGTACTCTCAGTCGGGCTCTCCTGCATCCGTAGCGTCATCAAGGGTTGTTCCTCTGACGATCAGAATTGTGATGCTGGGATTCGCCAGTACCGACCTGAACTCAAGTTATCTTACGAGCGGGATAGACCAGATTCCGGTCAAGTATCAGCAGATATTGCAAGGTCCAATCAATACTGGAGTCATGTTCAATTTTACCTACCAATATCTCTATGAGAGCCCTTCCTCGAGCATCGTTCAGAACCTCGTAACCTATCTTACCACTATTGGAACGACGAAGGACACTACTCCGGGGCAAGCGGGTTTCACTAATTTGGCCTTCAATAGGCCAGGTAGCGAGATCAACCATGTCCACAACACGTTCTACAACGCCACTCTCGTCGAGGGCTGGTTGTCAAATCAGACCCAGATTGGTCCAGCCCCCATTGCAGGCTACACTCTCTTCATCGCAGATCTTCACAATCAACTTCCCTCAATGACATATTCCGATTACGTTGCCTACAACACACCCTGTTCCGCCCTATGCAATGTCGTTGTCAATCCGCACTATTACAATCGGAATGTAACAGATGTTGACCTCGGCTTTCAACAGTTTCGCTATTTCATGACCGGATGGGGCGGCACTGGCAGAAACTACTACATCGATCTCTCTGCAGGGATAAGTAATTCGACCACCGAACTACCGATCCAGGTCGCGGAGGGCGCGCGAGGGATCAACCCGTCCAGCCCGTACGGAAAGATATGGGCGTCAGAATTCATCAACGACTACATCTACGGGGCCATAAACAATCTATTTGCCGCCGACCAGCTATATCCCGTCTCCTATTCGCAAACGTACAATTTCCAGCTTTTCGTATTCGACAATAGAACGGATCTCGAGAAGTCCCGTGGTCCAATCTTGACCAAGACACTCAACACGACGAAGGTCCAGCAGCAACTGCAGGCTCTCCTACCATTCGCCACCGTCAAAGTCAACGCGAATTTCTTCAATATCACGAAGTACCCAGACCTTGCCGCGGTAGTCGCGAACGCGACGACCAAGGTCAAAGATCCAATACTCTCGATCCCAACCGTTGACGCTAGACTTGTGTGGAACTGGCTGTCGACCTATGGACAGGGGCACATAATACAGTTCATCAATGCTACACACACGACATCAACGTACGACATTCCTGGATTCCTATTCGCGTTTCAAGGAGACTACACTCTCGCCTTCACCTTCAAAGAAGACATTGTATCGCACCAACCACCCGGGTCGATAGCAGGAGTCGCTTTAGGCGACATGATTCTCGTAGATCAGTCGGAGAACATTCTGAGGCTTGGCAACTTCTCCTCGATTTACAACGAGCCAAACAAGGGCGTCGGATTTACTCGAGTAGTAACTCATGAGCTAGGGCACATGATAGGCCTAAATCATCCGTTCATCTATGATCTGACTGAGGACTTCACCAATTCTATCATGGCATATTATCCTGAATCGAACACATTCAGCCAATTCGATAAGGACACGGTTCTCAGAGGGATAAACGACGAGCTTCTGATAGTCGCACAAACCGCCCTCGCAGCAACGGGCAGCAATCTCTTCAACGCAGGAAGCGTCACCTCGGCGAGACAAGAGATGACTCTCGCCGAGCTGCATTACTCGACAATGGACTACGCAGGAGCAGTTCCACACTCCCTGGCTGCCGCCTTGGATGCCCTACGGGCAGAGGCCGCTGGGTCGTTTTTCTCACCCGGACTTGTGTTCGGCCTTATCGGCGTAGCTGTTGGCGTAGCAATCGGTCTTTTCAGTGGATACTTTTTCTTCCGAAAGAGAAAATCGACAGCGAACGCGATCGGCTACAACCTTTGTCCGACATGCAAGCAGCCTCTGCGCTGGGATCCTGTACAGATGAAATGGTACTGCGACAGAGAACAGAAATTCGTCTAGATCAGACGCACCGATGCCAGAGCAAAACCTAAGCGATATACTCCAAGCGGTCTTTGAACCTTTCTCGGAAAAGAAATTTTCCATCTTTGTCGGTATGTATAATAAGGGAAATCGGTGGTTTTCTTGGAAACTCAGGGAGATTTAGAAACTAGGTGTCGGAGCCAGGGTTCAGATCCAAGTTCAAGGATACTGACGTGGCAGTTACCTTCAGGGATCTCATCCTTCTACCCGGATGGACCGAGGTTGAACCCAACCAAGTCGAACTGTCGACTCAGGTGACCCTAAACCACTCGCTTAACATGCCCTTCGTCGCGAGTCCAATGGACACGGTGACGGAGAGCGAGATGGCTATAGCCGTCGCCAGACTCGGGGCCCTCGGTGTGCTCCACCGAAACTGTACAGTGGAGGAAGAGGTGGAGATGGCGAAGAAGGTGAAACGGGCGGAATCGCTTGTGATAAAGGACGTAATCACAATTAGACCGACAGAGACGGTCGAGTACGCCACCGAGCTGATGCAGAAGCACAACATCTCAGGCCTGCCAGTGGTCGAAGGAGAGACGCTAGTGGGTATCGTGACCGGGAGAGACGTTCGCTTTGCAGACCCCAGTTTGCTGACGAAGGACGTTATGACAAAGCGGGTTATAACCGCCCCAGATGATACGAACATCGAAAGTGCAAAGGAAATTCTTCACAAGCATCGTGTTGAGAAACTTCCTCTGATCGACAAGGAAGGCCGCCTAAAGGGACTGATGACCATCAAAGACATTCTTCTTCGAGGAAGGTTCCCCAACGCTGCCAGAGATGAAAACGGGCAATTGCTCTGTGGAGCGGCAGTATCGCCTTTCGATCTCAAAAGAGCGAAGCAGCTCAGCGAAATCGCCGACATTCTAGTAATAGACGTGTCCCACTTCCACAATGCTAACGTGTTCAGTGCGACAAAGAAGATCTTGGAAGAGGTCGACGCAGACGTTGTCGTGGGCAGCATTGGGACCTACAAGGCTGCGGAGGATGCGATAACAAAACTGGAAGGTATCGCGGGATTCAGGGTTGGAATAGGCTCAGGGTCCATTTGTACGACAATGGAGTCAACGAAAGCAGGCTCGCCAACGGTCTATGCGACCGCTCAAGTTGCTGATGCTGTTCGGACATACGGGTCCAAGATCCCGATAATAGCGGATGGCGGGATAAGAGGACCCGGGGACGCCGCAGTCGCAATGTCACTCGGAGCGTCGACCGTAATGATGGGCAACCTGTTCGCACGTTGCAAAGAAGCACCTGGCACGCTGATAACCATCGGCGGTCGATACTACAAGCAATACAGAGGAATGGGAAGCCCTTCTGCCATGGCTAAGAGGTTCTCTATGGACCGCTATGCTCAACCATCAAAGGGACTTCCGGAGGGGGTTGAAGGTTGGGTTCCCTACAAGGGAGAGGTAGGCGTTGTTATCCAAGAAATGTCAGCCGGACTGCAAGCATCTATGGGGTACGCCGGGGCTCGGACGATTCCGGAACTCTGGGAGAAAGCACACTTAGCTGCGATAACGCACTCAGGCGCTGAGGAAGCCCGTCCACATGATGTGCTTCTGCCCTCTGATTCCCCAGAAAGAGTCTAAGGAACCACCGCTAGTTCCAGCGGAATATCTTCCCACGTACGATCGTCTGAACCACTCGGAGCTTCCTAAGCTCTTCTGGTGCCGATTCAAAGGGGTCACGGTCTATGATCGTCATATTCGCCCATTTGCCAGCGTCTAGAGTTCCCTCCTCGTTTTCCGAGAACGAGGCATAGGATGCGCCCGTCGTGTAACAGGAGAGAGCCTCGCCTGGTGTTAGGTTTTCTCCGGTAGGGAGGCCGGGGCGAGAGACCGCTGACCACAAGCCCTCAGCCGTGCTTGGATCATCGCTAGGGCTGTCGGATCCGGCCGCCAAATGGATTCCTGCTTGAAGCATAGATTTGAAAGGATACAAGTATGAGATCCGCTTTCCGAGACGTTTTTCGGCCCAACTGTCCGAGTAGATGAAGCGCGGTTGAACAGAGGCAACCAACCTTAGCTCTGCCATGTCTCGCATCAGCCCTGGGGGCACGAGAGATGCATGTTCTATTCGATGTCTCGATTTCCCACACTCGCCCGGGCCTAGAGTCTCGCTCAGTGTCTCGACCCCCATCGCGACGGCCCTATCGCCAATGGCGTGCAAGCATAGTTGAAGCCCGGTCTCTCGGGTCTTGTCGATCACGTTCAAGAGCTGCTCCTTAGAAATCGTCAGCATTCCTGACAAGCCCGGGGCATCGTCGTACGGGTTTCCGAGAGCTGCTGTTCTCGCACCGAGAGACCCATCCAGGAATAGTTTTATCCCTCCAATTCTGAAGCCGTTCGTCCAAACGCCAACTTCGTCTTCCATTGACCCAACTTGCTCGAGCATGTTCATTGGTAGAATCGCGTAGATTGTCTGCTCAATCTTTCCCTGATGCTTCAGGTCTTTTAGGGCCTTGAATTCTTGCTCGTCTTCGATTATGCAGTGCAAAGAGGTGACACCTTGCTCTAACAGTTTCTGAGACGCGACAAGTAGGGCCTCTCTTGCCTCTTTCTCATCTCTGGGGACTGACCTACTAACGATCTCAAGGGCTCGTTCTTTCAATATGCCGTTGGGTTTGCCAGTTGAGTCTCTCTCAATTTCTCCGCCAAACGGGTCCGGAGTGTTTTCATTGACGCCTGCTTTGGCCAGTGCGGCCGAGTTTGCCACGGCGACGTGGCCGCAAATCCTTCTAAAGAAGACCGGGTTGGCTACGCTATCCATGTCGGATCGATCTGGGTATCGGTGCTCCCGAAGCTTCTCTTGATCCCATCCTCTTCCAAGTATCCACTGGTCTTCCAGTTTTCCCGACACTGCCTTAGCGAGCATCGTTTTAATTTCGGGAATGGATCTTGCACTCGACAAATCGAGGGTGCGCAGCAACATTCCGTATCCCAGAAGGTGAACGTGGGAGTCAGCGAGACCGGGAACGCCTACCAGCCCATGAAGGTCAACAGAATTGGTTGACGCGGCCCTGAGTCCTAGAAGGTCTCGGCTGGAACCTGTTGCGGTGACCATGCCGTCCGTGATTGAGATCGCTTCAACTCGGCTCTGTCTGTCCGGCTGAGGATAGATTCTTCCGTTGTAAAGTATCAGATCAGGATTGGCCAAGGTCTCTTACTGGGATGCAGCCGTCATTGGTACTGGACTAATGAGAGAGGAGACTGTCGATTCAATCTTTGATGCATCCTTCAGTGGAGGTCCGCAGACTTTGCCCACACAGACATAAGCGACGGGAGCTGCTGCAGGCTCATAGCCGAGTTGCTTGATCCTCTCAGAATCCTTTGCCGGGTCAAGTTGGAGCAGAAACCTTCTGACAGGGTAAAGTTTTCTGGCTTGCACCCTGAATTTTTCAGTCTCCTTCGACTTGGACCCAAGAATTGTAACTCCGACAGGCCCGTTTAGCAGGGATTCAAGAGCAAGCGCATATGATGCGGCCATTATCCCATATCGTTCATATTCCTTGGCGAATAGCCTCAGTGTCTTCTCCGCAAGCTTCTCGTATCGATCATCGCCAGTAATCCAGGACAGGCGAAGCGTTGCCGTGGCCATCGTACTGTTCTCGTCCATAGGTTTGTCCCTAGCCCGAAGTTCTCCGATGTCCGCTGACTGTTCTGCAATGTCGTAGAATCCCCCGCCTTCCTTATCGCCGAGTGTTCTAATCGAGTAATCCAGCAATTTCTTCGCTGTCTCAATGTGATTCCAGTCTCCTGTGTACTCGTATGCATCAGCCAGAGAATGCAAGGTTAGAGCGTGATCAACCAAAAGTCCCTTCAGTGCTGAAACATCTGCGCCGAAATAGTGCGGTAAAGCTCCTCTATTGTCAATGGTGGCCATGACGCGCGATAGAGTTTTCAAACCGAATTTCGTATACTCGGGGTTGTTCAAGACCGCGCCGGCGAGCAGGTACGACGAGACGAAGAGAACATTGTAGTTCGTGTAGAAAGTCTTGTCAATACTTGGTGCCGAACGCCTCTTTCGTTCGTCCAAACCTAGCTTGTAGTATTCCTCGTCAGCATCTTGGCTCCCGTAAAATCCTCCCTCTTTCAAGTCTGCAAATTTCGATTGAACGTATCGTAGAATACCTTCAGCTCTATCCTTAAACGCCGGGTTTCCTGAGACCTGAAACGCTTTGAGATATATTGCAAGAAGCCGGGCATTATCCTCAGCCATCTTCTCGAAGTGGGGTATCGTCCAATCCCTAGTCGTGGAGTATCGGAAGAACCCGTCCTCAACATGATCGTAGAGTCCTCCTCTTCCCATCTGCTCAAGAGTCTTGTTGACAACCGTTAGCATCTCCTTCTCTCCATGGTAACGATATCTCACGAGAGCGTATTCGAGGGAGTCAGTTTGCGGAAACTTAGGCTCAAAGCCAAATCCACCGTAGTCAATGTCAAAGTTGACCGCGATGGTGGTTCCAATATCCTTGGCAATACTCTCCGTTAGAGGGTCAGTCGTCGCCTTTGGAATCCGAGGAGGTTCAAGCTTGCTTCGAATCTTCCCCTTGCTCTTTGCGTACATGTCGAGTACTGATCGGATGACTTCGCGCAACTGTTCAGGTGGGATGTAGGTGCCGCCTGTAATGATCTTCCCCTCGCTGTCCAAGAAAGCGGTAGTGGGCCATCCCCCCATGTTGTATCGCCGGTTGACATCAGGTCTCTTATCGGTATCAACTCGTATCGGGACGAACTTCTTGTTTAGCGCGTCAACTATTGACGGATCCGAGTAAGACGTCTCGTCCATAACGTGGCACCAGTGGCACCAAGACCCCTTGATATCGAGGAGAATCGGTTTGCCTTCGGCCCGGGCCTTTTCAAAACTCTCCTTACTCCAATCGAGCCATTGGATCTTTGCCAAGCTTAGTCTAAGTAATCGGTCGTTGAGAATGATATAAGAGTCCCATTCAGGTCGCTATCCGTTATCGCATGCTATCGTTCGGAAGGGGATAGTTGTCTAAGTATCGACGCGAGGACCCGGTCGCGCTTCCTAAGCATCGGCACTGCCAAGTCTGCGGCACACCGACAGAGTTGAAACAGGAATATTGCAGCGACAAATGTAGGATGGCCGGAAAGAAGATTCAGAGGACTAAGATGAGAAATATCATCGTAATAACTGGATTGGTCTTTGTATTCTACATCGCATTTCTGCTGTTCGTCCCCAAGTAGAGCCCAGGGTTGGACCAACCGAAGAATCCGTTAGCTTCGACATTTTTCCTTTCCAAAGAAGAGGCCAACAAGGAAAGTCCAGAAAAGCACTACCGAGGTGCCGACAACCGTCCATCCAGCAATCGACGGAATCAAATCATAATCACGAAGCAAGATGGCGAGTCCAAGTAGGATCGCGGAAGACCACAATCCAACCCACACTTTATCGAACTTTCTTCGATCCCGGTATACAATCATCACTGCCAGTGCAAAGAAAATCAAGAAGATCGCGAATAAGTCAAATGGTAGGAACAAGTCGAATATCCTCTATCCTCTGTGCCCAAAGATGGCTCATCAGCAAGAGCCCAACGCATCCTGCTCCAGCCCACAAGACTCCCTCAGCCGGAAGTTCCAAGTCGAGCTTTGAACCTTCAACGTCGGCATATATTCCAAGTCCCAGCTCTAGTCGTTGACGGATTTGTTGGCCAATCCCACTATTTCAGTGGCTGATCGGTACTTGTTCTCCTGGAGGAACTTTGACATTCCCGCTGTGATTTCTCTGAACACTTCAACTCCTCTGTACATCACCGCTGTTCCGACTTGGATCGCGGATGCTCCCGCCATCATCATCTCAACCGCCCCTCTCCAATCTGTAATTCCCCCAACCCCGATGATGGGTATTTTGACCGCTGCCTTCGCCTGATACACTGTTCTTACAGCCAGCGAGTGGAGGGCCGGGCCCGAGAGACCACCGTAGACTCCTCCCAATATCGGAGCGGCCGCGTCGACGTCTATCGCCATGCCCAAAGCAGTGTTGATAGCGGTGAGGGCATTCGCGCCTGCGCCTTCGGCCGCTTTCGCAATTTCTTGAATGTTAGCAACGTTAGGAGTCAGCTTGACAATGACTGGCAATTTGACTCTGGCCTTGACGGCTCGCGTTACCTCAGCAACCATCTCCGCCCTTTGCCCAATTTCGACTCCAACCTCCCTCACGTGTGGGCAGGACACGTTTAGTTCTATCGCGATGGCACCGCCTTCTTCTCCTTTGGAAGCGGCTTCTGCGAATTCTTCTCCATCGAAGCCGAAGACGCTAGCTATGACTGGGACTCCCGCCTTCGAAACCGCAGCAACCTCTTCCCTCATCTCGTCCATTCCGGGATTCGGGATCCCGAGAGCGTTAAGATAACCACCTGGAACTTCGATGAAAGACGGATTCCGATAACCCTCTCTGCCCTTTCGGTTGAACGACTTTGTAACAACTC
>Ga0209376_1001165_pt1 | contig 27104 bp, 24 predicted proteins | sample GraSoiAngelo_134_FD_185891 | JGI IMG/M metagenome (GOLD analysis project Ga0209376, IMG submission 185891) | Grasslands soil microbial communities from the Angelo Coastal Reserve, California, USA - 14_0929_05_30cm (SPAdes) (version 2) | ecosystem: Environmental > Terrestrial > Soil > Grasslands ... | reverse complement strand
GGTGAAGGGAGATGTGTATTTCGGAAAAATCGAAGAGCTGCCAGTCAAGACGATGCAAGCGACGGTCAGCGGCCAATCCTATGTTGAGATGATTCACCGAGAGGATCGATGGCTCGATGTCTGGCTCGGCGGTTCGGCTCTGTTCTCACAGTCGGCATCGGTCCCAATGGTCACGCTCCCCCCGAATCTGTACCAGCAATGGGATCCTTCACCTGGCTTAAACCTGGACCATTGGAATTACGAGACCATGAAGCAGTATGCGTTTCTCTACGGTGCGTACTATGGAATGGATCGGAATGGCTTGCTCTATCCGAACGGGATTATGGAGACAGGGTTGAGGCTGACCGCTGATGAGGTATTTGGGTCCAAATCAGTTGGGGACCACCACGGGTTAGTGTTCGTGGACACGCTGGATCAGCGTCCCCCTCGTGGCGAGAATCTGGGCACCCTCTTGCTGGAGACTGAGTATGCGGAGGGCTTGTTTGTGGTAAATGCCCATGTATCATTGAAGTTCCAAGGGACCGGCAAATCGGTGCCAGTCCTCAGTCCCCCTCCAGAAGGCTCATCCTCGGTGGCCACCAGGGTTCCGGTGCAACTTACCGGCGTGCACCTTCAGGGCGTGCTCTATTCAGCCGGCGACATTGTGTTCGAAGGTCGGCCACGGGTCTATGGGGCTGTCATGGCGGATGGCAGAATGATGGGTGGCTCCACAACCGGAGAGACGCTCGAAATCTGGTACAACGACGATCTCCGAAGCGGACTGTTGCGGGGCATGCCGCTTGTCTATGTGGCTCCGGGAACGTGGCGGGAACAGTATTAGCGACCCTGCCAATTCGTCGAACGAGGGCAGCCGCCACCCACCCGGGTAGCAGCCAGACGTTTAGGATGAGTTCAAAGCACACCGCTCACCACCGATCTTTCTTGGGTTCGTTTCTATCGCCAATTAACACGATCTCTAATCGAGCGGGTCCCCCCTGGGTTGCTGATCGGCGAATCTTTGTGCGAGTTCCAGCTCGCGCCGCTCAAACGACCAACTCGGAAATCGCCACTGGTAGTCGCCTAGTGCTTCAGGCCAGATGCTGACGGGTGATGTGGTTGGTCTGCATCTGTAGCATGTCCGCTCATGTACAACGGCTGCCAAATTTTGGCTCTCGCGAAGAGACCTCAGCGTTCTGCTCGGATCCATTCCCGGATCCTGCCTGGAGAGGTCGGTCTAACCTCTTGCAGAAGCTAACAGAAGTGCGGGTCGGGCGTGTGAGGCATACCCCTTGCTCACAGTACTCGACGAGAATCGTCGCGCGACACCTGCGTCTGAGGTCTCAGCCAGGGACAGTAAGCCGACGTAAAGGGAGGACCCCATGAAAACCCTACGGGAAACCATGCTTGTCAGTTTGCTGGTTCTTTCGTTACTAGTGGTGCCCGTGGTCGTCTATGCCAAGGATAAGGACAGGGATGATCATGACCAGAGGCAGCATAGTCTGCTGCACGGGCCCGGGGCCCAAATCGCCGCTCTGCAAGCCCAGGTCGCCTGGCTCACCAACCAGCTTAGCCAGCTCAACTTGTCCCAGACCCAGACTGCCATTCTGGACTTGCAGGCCAGGGTTAGGGCTCTCGAATTAAGCAACCAGGCCTTGCAGGCCAGTGTTAATAGTCTGATGCTCGCGAACTTGCCGGCCAGGGTTACCGCGCTCGAGCAGGGCGGTGGTGGAGGCGGTGGTTTGGACCTGTCCAAGTACGTAACCATTGACACCAACACGATCAATGGATTAGCCGGCCCACATCTGATCTTCACGGGCGTCAATGTGCACATCCGTAGCGGCTCTGGCTTTACGAATGACAACGGCGGAACGCTCAAAGGGCTGGGCAATTTGGTGGTGGGCTACAACGAGGTAATGCCAGGGCGAGAAGGGCTGCGCGGTGGCTCACACAATATCGTCGGGGGGTTTAACAACTCGTTCCCATCCTTCGGCGGATTGGTGGTCGGGCGACAGAATACGATCAGCGGTCAGTTTGCGACGGTCACCGGTGGCTACAGCAACGAGGCTAGCGGCGCGCTGTCCAGCATCCTGGGAGGCCAGGGCGGCTCCACGACTGGCCTTTACGAACACATTCCCTAGTTAGACATCTGGAGACCTCTCTCAGAGAGGTCACGAGCGGGCTCAGGGGAAATACCCTTGAGCAGGCCGAGTCCGGTTCGTAACGGAGCTGGACTCGGCCTGCTGCTTTTTGAGAGCGTCGTCCAGAGGAACTCACAAAGGATCATCGCAGACTTGTCCCAACTAACTCGCTTCAGCCTGTCTCCTCCTCAAGAGCAGAAGGTATAGGGCAAGCGCGAGCAGGACCACCGCGGCAAGTACGATCAGCAGATGGTGCACCGTGCCTGAGAGCCGAGCCCATTCTTCACCGAACAGGTAGCCAAGCCCGATAAAGCAGGAGGTCCAGACCAACGCGCCGCTATAGGCGAAGAGCGCAAACACGGCCAGCGGCAACTTCGACGAGCCGGCGACAAACGCTGTGAAATGTCGAATGCCTGGCACGAAATAGCCCAGGACGAGAGTGTATTTCCCCCGGCGAATGAACCAGGTCCGAACCTCGATCAGATGCTCCGCCTTGAACCGTAGCACAGGCCCGACCTTCCTGATGAAATACGTCCCCAGGCCACGCCCACAGGCATAGCTCACACTAATCCCGCAGGAGCTTCCGAGAAACGCCGCTAGCAAGGTCGGCAGGAAGGCAAGTTTCTCCTTGAAGACGAGGTAGCCAGCAAACGTCAGCAAAGTTTCGTCCGGGACCGGAAGTCCGACGATGCCCAACATGAGCAAGACAAAGATGGCACCGTACCCATACTGCGTAATCCAGACGGTGCCCGCATCCATTTCAGCTTATGTCCCTTCTACGGACGTGCTGGTACTGATGACCATGACAAGATCGGTTTCATCACCTAGACGATCACGAGCCGATCTAAGTCGACGTCCTCCGGGGCCGGCACAACGACAATCTACGAAGTGGACTGTTGCGGGGTATGCCGCTGGTCTCTGTGGCTCCAGGAGCATGGCAGGAGAAGTATAGAGTTTCGGTGACCAATTAGGAATTCAGAGAAGAGGTATGAATTTACGGAGTGAACCTGGTTCCAAAAGCAAGCATTCCCTGTCACGTTTGTTTTACCCCGCGTCTCAATTATCAGTTTCGAATTGATCACAGAGAGTTCCGAAATCTCTCGCAGTCCTTCCGTGCAGCAGTATGCGGTCTATTCCTTTAAAAATGTTTTGAGATTCTGTTGGAGCTCAGGACGTAGGCTCAATGCCTTCTTAAAATCCTCGCGTGCCGCTTCCTTATTCATTAAGACAAAATAGGCAATGCCTCTTCCAACGTACCAATCTGCATTGTCTGGTTGAGTCTTTATCGCCTGCGAGAAATCATTTATTGGAGCCCCCGGGTCGATTTTTAAGGCCTGTGCATAATCGTCTATAGCGCCTCGGACATCACCAGATTTAGCTTTCAGCAGGCCACGGTTGTAATATGCGAATGTGAAGTCAGATTGTATCTTGATCGCTTGGGTATAATCATCAATAGCCCCTTGGCGATCGCCCATGTGTGCCCTCGCACGGCCGCGATTGACGTATGCCTCCGGATAGTTCGGGGCAAGTTTGATAGCCTGGGAAGAATCGTCAATCTGTGCTTGGTAGTTGCCGAGCATTCCCTGTGCTTGCCCACGATTGAGATATGCCAGAGCAGAGAAAGGTTTTATCTTGATTGCTTGTGAGTAATCGCTTATTGCTCCCTGGTAGTTACCCAAGGCCCCCTTGGATACCCCGCGAGCGAAGTACGCATCTGCAAAGTCGGGGTTACCCTTGATCGCCTGGCTCGCTTCTCGAATTGCCCCTTGGTGATCACCTGCCTTGGCCTTCTCGAGAGCACGATCAAAGTGCGCTGCAGAGTCAGTAGAAAATACGATTGACGGTCCTGTCTGCAGAACGAGCAAAGATATAAAAATACCTATGGAATTTATTGATAGACGTAACATGAATGCTCAGTATTCAAAGCCGGGATGAGCGGCAGATTCAGCTTAGATAAGATTGCCCGTTTTTCTATTTGGATGAGCAACCGCGTGCCTACCATAATTTCCCATCACCCCAGAAGAATACGCCAAGATTCACGAAATAGCGACTGGTGCGACTTTCGGATCTCTAACCCAAATTTAAGAAGGGGGCCAATTCTGGTCCACTCAAAACAAAGGATTCTGAAGAGAAGGGGAACCAGGGAAAAGAGGAACGGGAGGCACAGCCGGGACGAAAATGGTCACAGTGCGTGACCTTCCTGAGCCGCCCCATCACCTACAAAATGGTAATAATTAATTTATAATCAATAACTTGTGAACAGTCATCTAATCGGGCTAAAACGGCACAGCACTTGCTCACTTATCTAGTGCCATGTTTTGCTTTTCGCCAAGACGATCAGAATCGCGCTGGAGATCAGAAGCTGGCTTCACCCTGGTGGAGCTGATGACTGTGGCAGCGATCATTACCATCGGCACTGCAATGGCTGTCCCAACTTACCAGCAGTGGATCGCCCGCTACCAGCTAAGACAGGCGGCGACTGAAATTAGTAGCGAGTTCAGCTTGTCCAGGATGGCGGCCATGAATCGGAACACCGCGGTTACGGTTACGCTGGCAGTGACGAGCGGCAGGGTCACCGCGACATTCATCGATGGGGCTGGCACGCAGGTCATGCCCCCCCACACGATGATGAACCAGGTGACGGGAGTTGGAGGAGGCCCAGTCGTCTTCAACTCGCTCGGACTGAGGGTCGGGGGCGGAGCTGGCAACCAGACGGTGACGTTAACCAACAACCAGAACCGCTCTTATTCAATCCGGATTACTCCGGCTGGGAAAGTGAACTGGTGTCCGCAACCAACCTGTCCGTAGCCAAAACGCTGAGGGAATTGGGCCATCCGATGATCAGGAAACTGACAGGGGAATCCGGATTCACGTTACTCGAAGGCATGTTCGCGGCGATCGTGCTTGCAGTAGGGCTACTGGCTGTGGCAGGGATGCAGGGTATTTCGCTCGGCCGGAATGTGGATGCGAGCGAGATGAGCCGCGTCACGAACTTGGCAGCAGATATGGTAGAGCGCATCCAGTTTAGCCGCCGAAACGCGACAGCCTACAACAACGTTGACACACTGAACGCTACGACGCAGCCGCCGACTACACAGCCGATGGCTAGGGGGGACTACACGCAGTGGCAAGCGCTGCTGAATACCTCGGCGCTCACCGGCGTACAGGGACGGGTTACGGTGACTGCGACGGGTCCAACCAATCCCTCTCTCAACCAGAGTCTGGTGACTGTTCGCATCAATTGGACTGGCTCCGTGAAAGGTGAAGCCAGTGTGCGGAGAAATAAAACGGTTGCGCTTACCACCATCATAGCCCCGGAGTGAGTATGAAGCCGCATCAACGCCACGAAGTACACATGCCAGGGCGGTGGCGAGGGGAGGGTGGGTTCACCCTCCCTGAGGTCATGGCGGCGATGGCCATCTCCTTGCTGATCGCGGCTGCCGGCTTTACGGCCATGACGAGCAGCAACAAGGCTGCGCTGGCGAATGATCAGGCCGCGGCGGTGCAGCAAAACGTCCGGTTGGCCATGGAGTTGATCTCTGGAGACATGAAAATGGCCGGCTTCGGCATGAGCAGTCCTGTCGGCGCGTGCAACACCGCCATCGTGCCGGCGGATAACACTCCGGCTGGGGCCGATACAGGGCCAGACTCAGTCTCGATAGTCGTACCAAATACCAGCAATGTAGCGCCGCTTTGGACGCTGGCGGTCCAGGCCACGGGTCCCTTCAATACGATCACGCTTCAGGCGGGTGCTGTGGCTGCCATGCAAGCAGCCGGGCTTGTAGTGAACGGGACGGTATCGATTGGCGGGGCCTTGTCGGGAACTGTCAACACAATAGCTGGCAACGTTCTGACACTTGCAAACACGGCTGCTGGGGCTAGTGTGTTTCCTGTGGGTACGCCGGTCTATCTGCTGCAGTGCATCACCTATGCCATCTCGACTAACGCCGCGGTCTGCGGGAACAACGGTCCCTGTCTGACTCGCGGTGGGGTCGCCATCGCGGACGGGATCGAGGATATTCAGTTGGCCTACGCGTGCGACGGATGCAACGCGGCTGTGAATGGAGGCATAGCGGACCGGGTGGTGGATGATCAGAATGGGTCCAACACGTTTGATGTGGCGGATTTTATCTCTAACAATACCTGGGCTGCTGCTCCGATGACGCCGGACACCATTAGACTGATTCAGGTCAGCGTCGTGGCTAGAGAAACTGGAACCGATCAAGGTTTTGGCGAACGCCGGACCCCGACGCTCAGCAGCACGGCGCCGGTAGTTGTAGGGGATCACAACCCCGCAAACGACACCGGATTCAACCTGACAACCTACCAGCAGGTTCGCCGCAGAGCACTGACCCGGACAGTGGATGCGAGAAACCTGGGACTCTAAACAACATGCTTGAAGAATCCGTAGGGCGCAATCCTATAGTCGGCGCGGCAGTGAGCGAGGAGGGAGTAGCCCTGCTAACGGTCATGCTGTTGCTGCTGATCATGACTGTGATCGGCATAGCGGCCATTACGGTGACCGGCCTGGAAAACCGGATGGCTGGCTACTTGCGGACCGGTGAAGCGGCCGCCAGCGCCGCTGAGTCCTGCGTGGGCACCGGCGTCAATATCATTCAGCAGACCCTCGAACAGCATTCACTGCCGGCGGCGTTTCTGGACAATGCCGCGCCGGCAGGTCCGGTGCCGAATACCAATTCGCCCACCTTGAACCAGGAGATCATGGGGCAGTCGGACAACAATAGCGACGCTCCCACCGTCGCGCCCAATACAGTTGCCACCGTCAATACCTTCACGGTCCGTGGGGACATTGATCGGCTATATGTCAAAGGAAAGAGCGGTGCAGGGCAACAAATGTTTGCAGGTTACGAGGGAACCGGCGCCGGCGTAGTCGGTGGAGGCAGCGATTTCTATTACCGGATCAACTGTCTTGCAACGAACGTAGCGACAGGGACCAACAGCCGAATCACGGCGGTCTATGCCTGCACCTTCAATGGTGACGGTTGCCAGAAGAAGCTTTAGGAGAGGGGAAATATGACACATTGCATCAAGGGAATAGGAAGGACGCAGACTGGTCTTGTTGGTTTGCAGGAAAGCCTCCTGCGAATCGCGCTTGTCCTGTTGGTGGTTGGTGGCACGACAGTCGGCGACCTGTGGATGCAGGGAATCGCGAGAGGCTGGGCCCAAACACTAGACAGAGGGTCATTGGTCAACCTCAAAGCCGGTCAGGTGACCGCCGTACGAGGGACTGACATTCAAATCGACGACATGGATTATCCCATGACCTCCGATGTCACCATCACGGACAGCGAAGGAAGACCGAAGGACCTGAAAGATCTGGGGCCTGGGACTCTGGTCAGGTTCCACGTGAGGAATAGCCAAATTGATCGGATCGTGATCATGCTGCCGAGTTGAAGAGGACGAACCGAGTGACATGCAGAGAGTCCCAAGGTGGCTTCGACATCCAACGAGTGGTAGTTGTCCAGGGACGAGCGGAGACAAGGAGGGAACGACCATGAAACGCCAGACCATGACAGGAATTAGCCTCATGCTTGCCATGCTCGCGCTCGTGCTGCCGGCAACCCTGCTGTGGCCGCTCGAGGTCAGAGCTCAATCTATGTCTGACTACACAGCTATCCCTCCTTTCGTCAGTAACACCGTTCCGGCGAACATCCTGCTCCTCTTGGACAACTCCGGCAGCATGAACAATATGGCCTATACGACCGCGTTCAATACCGCCACCACTTACAGCGGTCTGTTTGATGCCACGGAGTGTTACTCCTATTCGAGCAATGTCTTTCAGCCGGACCCTTCCGCAAATCCTGCCACGCCAGGGACTTGTACGAATGCTTCCTACCCCTGGAGTGGTAACCTCCTGAACTACGCGGCCCAACGTGAGATTGACATGGTGAAATGGGTCATGGTCGGGGGGATGTGTAACGTCGCCCGGGATGCTCAATTCCATTGCAGTCAGGTGAAAGGGCAAGACAACTTCACCGCCACCTGTTGTCTGGCGCAAACCCAGTCGGTCACTGTGGTGCAAGCGACCGGGCGGATGCCGGCCGCTAACATTCCTGCATCGGGGAGCGTGTACTTCCACATTGATGGGGGTAACTCCACGCTCCAGGGGACGTTCTGCGTGGACAATGACAATACTCCACCAAGCAGCGGGGCAGCAAATTGCAGTGATGCAGATGGTTATGCAGAGACCAATTGGAAGATCGTTGTGAATCATCCAGAAACGACAGGTGGGGTCATCCAACAGGTGGGGGCCAAGGCCCGGTTTGCCTTGATGGAATTCAATACGTCGCAAGGTGGCCATCTCGCCGCCAATATGGGGAGCAGTGTCGCTACCATGGTCTCCGGCATCGAGACCACGACGCCTGCCACTTACACGCCGCTGGGAGAATCGCTCTATGAAGCAGTCCGGTATTTCGCCCAGATTTCGCCTTCCTTCTTCGGGACTGACTATACGACCGGAGTGCAGGCCAATGATCCCTACTATTTCACCTCGCCCCAGTGGGCTGGGACCGCCCAGTATGTCAACTGCTGCAAGAGCTACGTGATCATCTTCACAGACGGACAACCGACGCAGGATATATCTGTTCCAGCCGGCATTCAGGACTACGCCCATACGGCGGCTAGTCATGGAACCAGCAACCACTGTTCGAGCGCGCTTGGCTGCACAGGCACACTCGGCACGCACTCCAACACGTCCGTAGCCTTTCACAACAGCCTGACAGACCACCATGACAACTGTTCCGCCTATTATGGTGGAACCACCTCGGATCCATGTCTTCTTGGTGGGAGCCACATTCTGGACGATGTGGCCTATTATGCCCATACTGTAGACCTTCGCCAGACTACCCTCCCTGTCCTCGGGGCCGGGAATAATTTGTCGGGACTCCAGAACTTGAACATCTACACCTTCTTTGCCTTTGGGACCGGAGCGAACATCTTGAAAGATGCGGCCAAGGTCGGTGGGTTCACTGATCAGAACGGGAACAATATCCCGGATCTGCCTGCGGAGTATGACACGGTCAACAATCTGACCGGCGCGTCAGGGGCCGATGGGGTCCCTGATAACTTCTTCGAGGCTGTAGATGCCTTCCAACTAGAGGGCAGATTGCTTGCGACGATCGCGAGCATTCTCCAAAAGAGCGCATCCGGAACTGCAGTCTCGGTGCTGGCGACGTCTTCTACGGGGGACGGGGCGCTCTATCAGTCCTATTTCTACCCGAGCAAGCTCGAATCATCGACGCTGAACTTCGTGAACTGGGTCGGCTATACGCAAGGTCTCTTCCTCGATACGTTTGGCAATCTTCGGGAAGACACGAACGGGGATGGCAGGCTGGTCTATCAGAACGACAACATCATCACGACCCAGTACGATAACAATACCGCGAGTCCGACCTACGGCCAGGTTTTGGTGAATAAATTTGTGGACGCTAACGGTGATGGAACGGCGGACAGTACCACCCCTAGTCAGGCGAACAAGGCGCTCTCGGACATCTTACCCATTTGGGAGGCAGGCAAGCAGCTTGCTCTGATGGATCCCAACAGCCGCACGTTGCTGACCTGGGCGGATAGCGACAACGATGGGTTGGTGGATGCCGGCGAGCAAATCGATTTCTCGACCGCTAATTCCGCCACCTTGGCTCCCTACTTGCGCGCCGGGGCAGCCCCCTTTACTTCTGACAACATCATCAACTTTATCAGAGGAAATCAAGTGTCGGGGCTTCGAGACCGGCAGCTCACGGTCTCGGGCTCCCTCAGGGTCTGGAAACTGGGGGACCCAATCGATGCCACTCCGACCGTGGTGGGAGCGCCCAGGGAAGTATTTGATGTGCTCTACGGAGACGCCAGCTATACTGCCTACTTTCTGCAGTATAAGAACCGTCGCCAGGTGGCCTATGTGGGAGCCAATGACGGAATGCTCCATGCCTTCAATGTCGGGTTCTATCACAAAGGGGATGATCCCAACACTTCAAGCGCGACCGAGCACGGCTGGTTTACCAGGACGGCCACAGACAACAGCGGCGGGAAATTCTTAGGCGACGAGATGTGGGGCTTCATTCCCTACCACCTCCTGCCACAACTCCAGTGGCTGACACGGTCCGATTACAGCCATGTATTTTACGTAGATCTGAAGCCGAAGGTGACGGATGCTCGCATCTTCACACCGGACACCGATCATCCCAACGGCTGGGGGACGATCCTGATCGGCGGATTTCGGATGGGTGGCAGCTGCGGGGCTTGCGTGGCCGGCACCGGCGCGCCGCCCATGACGGTCACGGCCAATTTCGGGAGCGGCGTCCAAACCCGCACCTTCTACAGCGCCTACTTCGTGCTGGACATCACGAACCCGGAAGTGAATCCAAAGCTCCTGTGGGTCTTCACTAATTCGAGCCTGGGACTGACCACCAGCTACCCGACAGTGCTGCGAGTAAGCCCATCGGGCGACGCCAAGACTGACAATACCAACGCGAAATGGTTCGTCGCGTTTGGCTCAGGCCCAACCGGTTACGACGGCAGTATCGCTCAGACCTCCAACCTGTACGTCATTGATCTGAAGGCTGGTCCAGGCGCAGCCAATAGCCTGGTGACCACAATGCCCGTGGGCGCTCTCAATGCCTGGATGGGTGACATGATTTCGCTGGATAAGGATCTGGATTACAGGGCTGATGCGACCTATGGGGGAAACGTCATCAACGATGGGAGCCTCCCATGGAGAGGCAAGATGTACCGCCTCACCACAGGCAGCTGCAGTGCTGCTCCCTGCACGACAGGGACCTGGGGGATCGCGTCCGGCAGCAACCGGGTACCGACGGAGATGCTCAACACCTTCCCGCCTAGCGGGAGCACCGAAGTCGGCCCTATTGTAGCGGCTCCAACCGTAACCTTGGATGAAAGCGCCAGGGTTTGGATCTTTTTCGGCGCCGGTCGCTACTATAGTACCGCCGATAAGACCAACACTGAGACCCAGTACTTTTTCGGGCTCAAAGATTCGGTGTTGAATGGAACTTGTACCCAGTCCAGCACGACAAGTTGTTGGAATAACGATCTCGTGAATGTCTCGAGCGCCACCGTCTGCATCGTCTGCACGGGCAACCAAGTCACCGGCGTAACCGGGGTGACGAGCTTGACGGGGACCGCGACAACCACCCTTCAGGGCCTGATTGCGACGAAGGATGGCTGGTATACAACCCTGCCGAACTCGCGCGAACGGATCTTGGTCAGCCCGACACTCCTCGGCGGGATTGTGTATTTCCCAAGCTTCATCCCTGCCAATGATATCTGCAGTTCAGCGGGAGATGGTAGGCTCTATGCCCTCTTCTACCTCACCGGTAGCGCGTACAAGCAGTCTGTGATCGGGACGACGACATCTGGTGGGAACACCAATGTGCTCAGCTCTATCTCGCTAGGGAGCGGCACCGGACTTGCGTCCCAGATGGCCGTCCAGATCGGAGCCCAGGGGAGCGGAGGTGCCGGCACTGGCGGCACCGGCGGCGGCTGCCAGGGAGGCGTGATGGGCATTATCCAGTCCAGCACTGGTACACTCAGCCAGAGCTGCAGCAATCCAGTCGGATCGGTGGCAAGCCGGTACATCTCGTGGGTCAAGCAGCGGGATTGAGAAGGGACAGCGGACAAGGCGCGATGGGCGAGAGGACGGCGATCCTCTCGCCCCTCGCCAGAGGTGTCTTCTCCCTCGCCCTCATCGTATTCGGCTGCACCTCCGAATCGTCCCCACCAGGCTCATCATCTGGAAGTTCCCAGACCAATCGCCCACCAGTCGTTCAGTCAGCCAGGATCGTGCCCCATCCTGTCGTGCGCAGCGGGCCAATCTCAGTCCAGGTGGAGGCGATTGACCCGGATCGCGATGCAGTGACGTTGCGCTACCGATGGCTGGTGAACGGCAAACCGATCGACGGGCAAGTTGGGCTCACGCTGGAGCCACACCTGCTCAAGCGGGGCGATGCTGTGGCGGTGGAGGTGATTCCGTCCGACGGGAAGACCCAAGGCCCACCGTACCGAACCCAGGAGGTTGCGGTAGCGAATACCCCTCCCGAAGTGACACAAATTGTGCTGGAGTCCAGCGAAGCCCGAGTCGGGGATCGGATGCGTGTGAAGGTAGAGGGGAGCGACGCTGACCAGGATGATATCCGGTACACCTTCAAATGGTGGCGAAATAATGCGCCGCTTTTGGAAGGCGAGGAGAGCGCGCTGGACACGACCGGGTTCTCGCGAGGTGATACGATCGTGGTACAAGTGACGCCTCATGATTTTGCCGGGCCGGGCAAAACTCGGTTCGCTGAGCAGATCACGATTGGGAACAGCCCACCGAAGATAACTTCGACCCCTCCCACAACCATCAGTCAGGGACGGTACGAGTATGCCGTCACAGCCAGTGATCCCGAAGGAGACCCGCTGACCTATACACTCCAGACTGCACCAGCCGGGATGATTATTGACAAGACGACCGGCCGAATCGAGTGGCGAATCACTGCGGAGACCAAGGGGACTCATCGGGTGAAAGTCGCCGTGGAGGATGATCGGAAGGGCCATGCCTTTCAGGAATTTGATCTCTCCTTGCCCGCGCCTGCCTCGACCTGAGTGGCGGCCAGCCAAGGGTTTCCCGCGAAGACTCTTCGCTCTTTGTTTACGGGCACTTCCTGCCGCGTTACTCCGTCTTGTCAGCATCTGAGGCGGTCTGTTACAATGGCGACACCATCCAAAGTGGAGGGATACGTACAGAGCGGGCGTGCGTAAGATCAAGCTTCGAGAGGGAACCAATACCGCCAGCCTATTCGGCCATCACGATCTGCACCTCAAGCTGATTGAGGAGGATCTTGGGGTGCGGATGTCAGCGCGAGGCGACGAGGTGGCGATTGAAGGCGCGCCTGACGCCGTCCGACGAGCGGAACGGATTCTCACCGAAGTGGCCGCCTTGACCGTCGAGGGGTATGATCTCAGGGCCGAGGATGTGACCCTGGCGCTGAAGGCCTCACGGGGCAATCAAGACGCCCCCCTCAAGGATCTCCTCCTCAGCACCGTTCCCATCGCCACAAAGAAGCGGTTGGTCGTCCCCAAATCAGCCACTCAAAAAGCCTACATCGAGGCGATCCAGAAGTTCGATCTCGTAATCGGTATTGGGCCGGCCGGGACCGGAAAAACCTATCTGGCAATGGCCATGGCGGTTGCCGCCTTGACCCGGAAAGAGGTCAGCCGCATCATCCTGGCTCGTCCAGCTGTTGAGGCGGGAGAGAAGCTCGGATTTCTTCCCGGCGACATGTACGCTAAAGTGAATCCTTACCTCAGACCTCTCTATGACGCGCTGTACGACATGATGGATGTGGAGCGGGCAAATCGTTTGGTGGAGCGGGGCGAGATCGAGATTGCTCCTCTGGCGTTCATGCGCGGACGGACGCTCAATGATTCGTTCGTCATTCTGGACGAAGCGCAGAATGCGACCGCCGAGCAAATGAAGATGTTTTTGACTCGGCTAGGATTCAACTCCAAGGCAGTGGTCACCGGCGATATTACGCAAGTGGACTTGCCTCAGGACCGAGTGTCTGGGCTGATCGAGGTTCGGGACATTCTCCGGGAGATTCCCGGTATCCAGTTCATTTATTTCGACGAGCAGGATGTGGTGCGCCATCGACTGGTTCATGAGATTATCAAGGCCTACGATCGTCATGGGGCTGTCCGACGTGACGAAGGCAAGGTCCCGAGACCTGGTCGCCCATTGGCTGGAAGAGGCCGCCCCAGGTCACCCAAACCGCGGGCTGCCGAACACGACGCGACAGGCCGTGGGGGCCAGCCTCATTGATGCCGGTGCTGGTGCGGAGCCGGCTCCATCGCAAGCTCGTCATCCTGCCCAGAATCCAGGTCCTTGCCCAAAAAATTCTGGCGGCCTCCGGCGTGCCGGCAGCTGAGCTGAGTCTGGACCTGGTCGGGGATCGCCGGATCCGACGACTGAACCGACAGTATCGAGGTCGTGATTATCCCACCGACGTGCTGGCATTTCCAATGCGGAAGGTGGCAGGTCCTGCTTCCTCACTCCTCGGCGATGTCGTGATCTCTCTTCACACGGCGGCCCGTCAGGCCGAGGCCAGCGGCCATTCGTTGGATCACGAAGTGGTCACGCTCTTGATCCATGGCACGCTGCATCTCTGTGGGTACGAACACGAACGGGGAGCGCGCGAGGCCTACCGGATGCGCCGCAAAGAGTTAGCCATACTGGAATCACTGAAACCTTTACCAAAACTGGTAGCGTTTAACGACTAGCGAACAGCTCAGAGCTATTCGCTGCCAGCTATTGACCTGAAGCTCAACAAGTATGAATTGGTTGCAGCGGCTCAGCCAGGGGTTAACCAAGACCCGCGATGCGGTTCGAAGTTCGCTCGATCGCCTGATCGGTCGTGGACCAGACCCGATGGTGCTGGACGAGTTGGAGGCGGCGTTGATTGCGGTCGATTTGGGAGTGCGCACAGTGGGACGGCTGATGGATCGTCTGCGGGCGCAAGCTCGAGGCGTTGATTCGACGGCGTCAGGCGCAGCCCAGCGACTGCTCAGCCTTGTGCGAGAGACGATCCTGGAAACCCTACGCTCGTGCGAAGGGGAGCCGATTGACCGTCTCGTCGGCAGCGGGCCACGACCGTACGTCATCATGGCAGTCGGAGTCAACGGTGTCGGGAAAACCACCACAGTGGCCAAGCTCGCGCAGCGGCTGCGGTATGATGGCGAGACCCCCTTACTCGTGGCTGCGGACACGTTTCGCGCTGCGGCGATCGAACAGCTTGAGATCTGGGCCCGCCGGATCGAGGTCCCGCTCATACGCCACCAGCAAGGCGCGGATCCTGCGGCAGTGGTCTTCGACGGACTGGCAGCCGCTCGAGCGCGAGGAGCAGACGTCGTCCTGATTGACACGGCCGGTCGCCTCCACACCAAAGTGAACCTGATGGACGAGTTGAGAAAGATCAAGAGAGTGCTGGCCAGGGAACTGCCGGGGGCGCCGCATGAGGTGCTGCTGACGCTCGATGCGACCGTGGGGCAGAACGCCTTGTCCCAGGCCAGGCAATTCAACGAGGCGGTCGGCGTGACCGGTATTGCTTTGACCAAGCTGGACGGGACCGCCAGGGGCGGGATCGTCGTGGCGATCGCGGAAGAACTGAAGATCCCGGTTCGTCTGATTGGCGTCGGCGAAGGAGTCGAGGACCTCCAAGACTTCCGGGCCCAGGAGTTCGTCGAAGCGCTCTTTCCTTCTCAGATCCACGGTCCTGTGCTATGATTCAATACGAAATTTCACGTGATAGCGTGGCTCACCTCTCGAAGGGCCTCGCTCATCGGGAAGGCTGGTCTTGTGCCAACGGGACTGAGCCTCTCGGAGTTCTCGGGAAGAAGGGACAGCATGATTACAATCCTCGTGGTAGATGACGATCGAATGACCTGCGATATGCTCGCCGCTGTGTTCAGTCGCCAGGGCTATCACGTGTTGACAGCCACCAGCGGTCGAGAGGCGCTTGAACTCTTTCGGCGACATCGTCCGCGTCTCACGCTGCTGGATCTGCGGATGCCGGAGATGGACGGGATCACGGTGCTTAGGGAGATCCGGGCGATCGATCCCGTCGCAGCCGTGATGATCCTGGCGGGAGGCGTGACGGATGACCAAGAGAATCAGGCGCGGGAGCTCAGGGTCACCGATTTCCTGCGGAAGGGGCTCTCGTTGAACGTCCTGGTGGCGGCGGTGGATCGGGTGGTGCAGCAGCCGGCCCCGGCTCAGTCTGGTGCGCTCCCTGCACAGGGATCTGTGTCCTTGGGTCAGAACGGAGACTCCATTCTGGTGGTGGATGACGACCCGCTGATCCTGGACCTGTTGGTTCAGTTTTTGTCCCTACGAGGCTATCGGGTCCGCACGGCCCAAAATGGGCGAGAGGCACTGGCTCTGGTTCGGCAAGAGTCGCCCCACATGATCCTCCTGGACATCGTCATGCCTGGCATGAACGGGGTGGAGGTGCTGCGAGAGCTGCGGGCACAGGAATTCGCGGGAAGCATCGTGGCGCTGACCGGAGCTCAAAGCGAGGAGTTGCTGCAGGAAGCCTGGAATCTCGGGTCGCGAGAGGTGATCAGCAAGCCAATTGATCTCGATCGACTTTTGATGGTGGTCCAGCTCGGGTTTGTTCTTGCGGAATATTAATCCCTCAGCCGAGTGAGGGGCAGGCTCTGTTCTGAACGAGCGACCGGGTTTCTTCAAGCTCTCCGAATAGACGGTGAAGTTGTTCCGCTCCATCCTCCTATCAGTCCTCATTCTCGCCGATCCGGTCACGTTACTAGCGCCTCCTGTTGCCGCCATCCAGGAGGCCTTCGCTGGCGTCGAACCGGCCGGACTCTCTGATGCGCGACAGATCGAACTCCTGGCCCACGACCTCTCGGTCGAACTGCTCCCTGACCAGCACCGCCTTCTCGCAACCGACCGGGTGACGCTCAAGGCTCTGGATCCAAACGTGCAACAGGTCTCGCTCTCTCTGAACGCGACGTTGCAGGTGAACTCGATTCATGCGATGGATAACCGGGAGCGGCACCGGATATCCTTTACGACAGATAAGGGAGCGGGACAGGGGAAGGACGACGGCGTCCAGTGGGTGGTGGTCCAATTGCCCGGCCCGGCCAGGCGCGATCAGGTTGTCAGGCTGGAGTGGCATTATGAGGGCACGATTCACGATCCACCCAGGGAACCCCGCCACCTCCGATTTGTCACGCCGAGCGAGACCGCCGGGCACATTGGCAGCGAGGGTGTGTACCTCAGCGGAGAAACCCACTGGTATCCGGATCTGCCCGGATCGCTGCCGACGTTTCGAGTCCGTGCGACGACTCCTGCCGGCTGGGAGGCAGTGACCCACGGGATGCGAAATAACCGAACAGCCAGCGACCGGACCGTGACGGCCGACTGGGAGGTTACGACCAAGACCGAGGCCCTCACGCTGGTAGCGAACCGCTTTGTCACCAAACAACGAGACTGGCACGACCAAGACGGGAGGACGGTCCAGGTCGCCACCTACCTGTTTCCAGATGACGCGCACCTCGCCGATGAATACCTGAACGCGTCTGTCCAGTATTTAGAGGCCTATACCAAATTGTTGGGTCCCTATCCCTTTCCCAAGTTCGCGGTCGTAGAGAATTTCTTTGCCAGCGGGCTCGGCATGCCCTCGTTCACCCTCTTGGGAAGCGGGGTGGTGAAACGGCATTATGTCCAGCCCTATGCCCTGGGCCACGAGATCGTCCATTCGTGGATCGGCAACTCGGTGCTCAATGATTTGGAGGCTGGCAACTGGGTCGAGGGACTGACCACCTATCTGGCCAACTATTATTACGACGAGCTAGTCGGAAAGCCTGAGCAGGCCCGCGAGCAGCGCCGGATGATGCTGCTGGGGTATGCGGTCTATGTCGCGCCAGATGGCGACTATCCGGTCGGGCAGTTCCGTCGCAAGAGCGACCAGAAAGACAATGCAATCGGCTATCAAAAATCCGCCATGATTTTTCACATGCTCCGGCATGAGATCGGAGAAACGGCGTTCTGGAGTGGGATCAGGAAATTGACAACCCACTACGCTGGCGTGCATGCCAACTGGCACGATCTCGAGCGTGTCTTCAGCGAGGCGGGCGGGAAGGACCTGCGGTGGTTCTTCGTCCAGTGGGTGGAGCGGTCTGGTGCTCCCAGCCTGAGCATCGAGGAAGCCAGGGTACAGGCCGAGAATTCTGCAGTGGAGGGGACCGGTCGGTTTGTCATCAATGCCCGGCTCAGGCAAACGCAAGAGCAGGGGAAGGCCCAGCCGTACCGACTTCGTTTGCGTGTACTGGCGACCATGGAGAGAGGCGACGTTCACGCGACCGTGCTCGAGGTCCAATCCATTCATCAGACGTTCACCCTGACGGTACCGGCTCAGCCACGCCTGCTCCAGATTGATCCTGACTTCGAAACGTTCCGACGGCTCACTCGTGAGCACCTTCCGCCCATGCTGAACTTGTATGTGACGGACCGGGAGCGGTCTGTGGTATTGCCTGATGCTGGGGCGGAAGCGGACCGTGCGCCCTATCAGGCACTGGCGGATCGGGTCGCTGCCCAGGAAATAGGGCAAGAGCAAGGAGGGAAGCCAACGGTCGTTCAGGCTACTGATCCTCAGGCTGTGACAGCGGACGCGTCGGTGCTGGTGTTAGGTGGGCCAGGCATCAACCGTGCGGCTGGCTGGGCGATCCGTGGCTGTGCCGACAGAGTGAATCTCGAGGACGATCGGTTTACGGTGGATGGGCAGGGGTACGAAGGGGCAGACATGGCACTGTTGGTCTCCTGCCGTCAGCCAGAGCGGCCTCACCGTGTTGCGACACTGTTCTACGGGCTCACAGCTCGCTCGGCAGCCAAGGTGGCGCGGCTGTTGTTCTTTTACGGGTGGCAGAGCTACCTGGTCTTCCGGGATGGAACCGTGGTGGCGCGTGGTGACTTCGGCACGGCGCGGAATGAGACGGAGGTGCGGTTTGATGCGAGAGACCGTTAGGCGTAAGGCGTTAGGCGTAAGGGGCGGGCGATCCTTACTTTTTATCATGTTTGTTCTCCTCCTGCTCGCCGCGCTTGTTTGGGCAGCATCGTGGAACGAGGAATCGGACCTCACGCCTCACGCCTCACGCTTCACACCTCACGTCTCATACGCGGCGGAACCGGTTGAGCGGCATCTCGCGAATATCCGGCAGCTGACGTTTGGTCGCCAGAACGCCGAGGCCTATTTCTCGTTTGACGGCACCAAGCTCATCTTCCAATCGACGAATGACTGGGTGACGGGAAGAGGAGAAGGTCCGGTGCCCAGTCGGTCTGCCGGTAAGACCGGGCTGGGGTGCTACCAAATGTATGTCATGGATCTGGACAGCGGGACGATCCGACTGGTCAGCACCGGCGCCGGCACAACGACCTGCGGGTACTTTTACCCCGGTGATCGGCGCGTGCTCTATTCCTCCACCCATCTCGTAGGGCCGAACTGTCCTCCTAAGCCGAAGAGGGAAGGACGGTACCGTTGGGCACTGGATGACTATGATATCTTCTCGGTCAGGGTGGACGGCCAGCAGGTGCAGCGGTTGACCGCCACGCCGGGCTACGATGCGGAAGCCACGATCTCGCCGGACGGGAAGACGATCGTCTTCACCTCCGTGCGGGACGGAGATCTGGACGTCTACGCCATGAACTTGGATGGAACCCATCTCCGTCGCCTGACCGACGAGTTCGGCTATGATGGCGGTCCCTTCTTTTCGCCCGATAGCCGGCGAATCGTCTACCGGGCCTCGCATCCGCGCGACCCGGTGGAGATCGAGCAATACAAAGCCCTGTTGGCCGAACGGTTGGTGGAGCCAGGGCAACTGGAAATCTTCGTCATGAATGCGGACGGCACCGGTAAGCGACAGGTGACCGCCAATGGGGCCTCCAACTTCGCCCCATTTTTCCATCCAGACGGCCAACGGATCGTGTTTTCATCCAATCAGCACGACAGCCGCCGTGAGGGACCCCCGACCTTCCATCTCTACCTGATCAGCGACGCCGGCACAGGCCTGGAGCGGCTCACGTTTACGGGGAGGTTCAACAGCTTTCCGATGTTCTCTCCGGACGGCAAGCAGCTGGTGTGGGTGTCGGACCGCAACGCCACTGAACGGGGCGAGTTCAACATCTTCCTCGCCGACTGGGTGCCGTGAACCGATCCACCCTTCAGGAAGATTGGTCCTCGCGCCTCGCGCTCCCTCTCTCAGTGCTCCTATCCAGCCTCGCGTTGGTCGTCGCGTTCTGGGGCCTGTTCCAACTGGACCTTTCGCTGGCCCGACTGATCCAGTCAATCGATCATCCCTGGTTTGAATTCGTCGGCCATGTCGGGAACCGAGTCGGGAATGGGCTGTTCCTGGTAGGAATCAGCGGGGCGATGCTGGCGATTGGCCTGGTGCTCAAGCGACCGGTCTTTCGCCTGGCCGGCCTTGAAAGCCTGGTTGCACATGCAGCGGCTGCTCTGATCGTTCAAGTGCTCAAACATTTGATCGGGCGGCCGAGACCTCGGATGACGCATTCCAACGGCTTCCAATTCGGTCCTTCCTGGGATAGTGGGCTGGACTCTTTCCCGTCCGGCCATACCATGGCTTCATTTGCGGTAGCGGCGGTGCTGGCCAAGCACTTTCCCTGGGCTGCGTGGATCCTCTATAGCACCGCGGGTCTGGTCGCGGCGGGCCGCGTCATCCACGGATCGCATTTCCCGAGCGACGTGATTGCAGGTGCAGGCCTGGGCCTCCTCGTAGGGTATGCAGTTGCGAATCCGATTCGTGAATGGCGCCGCTCACTGTTCATGGCCATGACCGTCCTCGCACCGTACCTGATAGGAGTCTTCGCGCTGCTCTGGACTGTGTGCCATGTTCCTTCGGACGAACAGACCAACACCGTCACCATGGCAGCCGGTATCGTTGCCATCGCAGTTGGCTCAGGAAGCCGGTTCTCTCGGACGGCTCGTGGAACAAACAGACTCTCTAGCAGCTGGGTTCCCAGTCGCTTTGGCACCAACGGATTGATCGGAGGGGGTCTTGCTCTGACCACAGGATCGATGCTGGTCATGGGTCTCGCACTCATGCTGATCCTGGCTCAGTGGCTGGCCCATGATCCGGTTACTTCTGCAAAGGATTCGCCCCCTGATTTGACGCTGCCTCCCTCTCCTGGTTACAGAGGCCTGATCGCTGAAGCGCTCTTCGCGGCCGCGCTCATCGTGGCTGTTCTAGCGATCCAGGGCTTAAAGGGCATTCTGCCGATCCTGTAGTAATAAAGCTAATAGCCGATAGCTCGCAGCAGGTAGCGCACAGCTATTCGCTGTTGGCTACTTGCTATTCACTGTTTGACCATCGGTTCGCTGCCGAGCAGCACATAGCCGTAGCGTTCCAACAGCAGGGGAAAACTTGAGGCTTCGGCTGGCAGGTTTTGCCTCAGGCGGGCTGGCAACAGAATTATGGTCCGGCCGGGGTGACTGAGGTAGGGGCGGATAGTCTCCGCCTCATTGGACGGGACGAGGATCGCTTTTCGCCTCGCGTAAAAGACGGAGGAAGGCCTCGGTGAACCGTACACGATGAAGTGATCTCCTGGGCCAAGGTTCACACCAGCCGTGTAGGCCAGTTTCTGGGGCGGCTCGATGAAGTACGTATTGATGCGCGGCAAGGTAAACTGGATGGTGATGAGCCCAACCAGCGCGATCGTTGCTCCCGCCGTCCAGAATGCGCCACCCCGTCTGGTCTCAAACAGTCCGAAGTAGCCCACCAGCGCCATCCCGATCATCAGGACCGCCGCTACGAGATAGGGTCCTGCCAAAGGGGCGCCCAGGTCGAGTTGGCTGGCTGCAGGAATTTCCTTTGCGATCTTGTCCAAGAATTTGGAATAGAGCCAGGGTACCAAGGCGAAGCCCAGAGCGAGCGCGAAGCCAAGCCCGATAATGGTATGGATCGAAGCCCGGATGCCGCGAGTCGCCGGTTCGACCAGGCTGCGATGCCAGAACGAGGCGGTGAGCAGGGCCGCGGCAGGAAAGAGCGGCCCGATATAATGGGGCAGGCGGGTTGCCGAGGCCGTAAAGAACAGGAAGACGCTCACGATCCAGAGCGCGGCGAAGAGTTGCAAATCCTCGTGAGGCGTGAGGGGTGAGGTGGAAGGGGCTGCGGAATTCGCCTCACGCCTGACGCCTGACGCCTCACGAACTTTTCGCCTCGCCTCACGCAAGTTTTTGAAAGCTTGATATAACGCCGCTGGCAGGAGTCCGCTCCAGGGGAAGAAGCCCAGGAAGAGAACCGGGAAGTAAAAGAACAGGCCAAACCCGTGACCTTCCATGGGGCTCAAAAACCGACCGATGGTGTGGGCCTGTGCCGGGGCTGTATAGGCTGACCCGTGGATTGCGAGCATGGCCACATACCAAGGAAGAGCAAGCAGGGCGAGCACGAAAGTTCCAGCAAGCGGATACCCTTGATGCCAGTACTCACCCCATCGTCGTGTGAACGTGAGATAGAGGGCCGCTGCCAGGAAAGGAAGAATGATTCCAACCGGCCCTTTTGTGAGCGTCGCGAGCGCCATACCGACGTAAAAGAGCCACACTAAGTGACGCGCGCGCCCTTCTCCGTGCAAACCCATCCAGAAGCCATAGAGCGAGAGCGTCGTGAAAAAGATCAGCACACTGTCCGTCAGGGCCATCCGGCCAAGCGCGATGATTTCGATGTTTAGCAGCAACATCACTCCCCCAACGAGGCCGATAAGGGGACCGCGGAGGCGGGTCAGAACCAGATACTGCAGGAGAATCAAGGCCACCCCAAACAGGGCTGACGGAAACCGCGCAGCAAATTCGTTCACTCCGAAAAGACGGTACGAGGCGCTCATGAGCCAGTACAGGAAAACAGGCTTCGCGACACGCAGTTCATAGTTGAAAGTTGGGCTGATCCAATCCCCTGTTTCGAGCATTTCTCGTCCAGCTTCTGCGTTTCTCCCTTCGTCACGATCAGTCAATCCCATGGAGCCAAGGCCCAAGAAAAAGAGGAGCGCCGCGAGGCACAGCAGGAGGACGAGGTTCGGGAGATGTCGGGCAGGCGTCATTCCAGCCTCCTCTCGGCAGGATTAACAGTACACAGGGTCATGGGCGAGGTCATGGATCTGCAGAAGGAGGAACTGCGCTGACGCCCTGAGAGCGTGCGGGGCGGTAAATGAGCATGAGGTTTCGCAAGTACACGAAAGAGCCGATGCTTTGCCCGGCGATAAAGACCGGGTCCTTCCGGTAGATCGCGTAGGCCAGGGTGATCAAGCCTCCGATCAGGCTCATGTACCAGAAGGCGATCGGCACATGGCTCGCCGCGCTTCGTTCCGAGGCGACCCACTGGACCACCCACCGCATGAAGAAAATGCCCTGACCCAAAAAGCCGACGGTCAGCCAGATCATTTCGATCGTGCTCATGATGAAGACGTGATGCGTGATACGTGACGCGTGACAGGTGCTCTCTTCAGGGAACGGAGCAAAGCGACAAGCATCTTTCTTATGCGGTCCAATTTGTCAATGGGCTCGCCTCCCGAGAGGAAACCCATCCGTTTTGCCAAAAGGAGCTGAGTCTCTAGTTCCGCGGTGGAACCCAGCGCGACGTGGAGAAACTGGACGAATTCTTTTCTGGAATGTCTTGCGGCACCCTCAGCGACGTTACTCGGAATTGACACGGCCGAACGTCTCATCTGCATGCTTAGGCCGTACGCTTCCTCCCTGGGAAATCGTGTCGTGATCGCATAGATATCAGCCGCAAGATCCATGGAGCATTGCCATACTTCAAGGTCGAGGTGGCTTCTGAGACGCCCTTGTTCCATCGGGCCGCCCTCACGCGTCACCCGTCACGCCTCACGCTGCCGTGCCGAAACCGATACCGCAGGACCCGGCTCTGCATCCACCGTACCGCCACCAGGTCATAGAGGCTGGCAAAGAGCCGATTCCAGACGCCGTACTTCGAGCGGCCGTGCACGCGCGGGTAATGGCGCACCGGCACTTCCGTGACGGTAAAGCCGTGCATCAAGGCCAGTGCGGGAAAGAAGCGATGCATGCCCTCGAACAACGGCAGTCGCTCCATAACGGCGCGGCGAAACAGTTTCAACGGACAACCGGTATCATGGACGCCATCACGGGTCACCGCATTGCGGACCAGGAAGGCGAGCCGCGAGGAAAACTTTCTGAGCAGATTGTCATGCCGATTCTGCCTCCAGCCGCAAACCAGGTCATACTGCGCAGCCAGGGGAATCATCTTCAGAATGTCGGCGGGATCGTTCTGAAGGTCCCCGTCCAGTTCCACCACAAGCTCGCCCGACGTGTGCCGAAACCCGGCATCCAGGGCCGACGTCTTGCCGTAATTGCGATCGAAATGCAACACTCGAACCTCACGGTGCTCCTCCGCCAGGCGGTCCAGCAGCGAGCTGCTGCCGTCCGTACTCCCGTCGTCCACGTACAGAATATCGACGGGGGCGGTGCGCGAGGCTTCATGCGAGCTCAGCACCTTGACCAGTTGTTCGGTCAGCGGGGTCAGGTTCTCCAGTTCATCCTTGATCGGGATGACCACCGACACCCAGGGCCGAGGCGACACGGTTGTCACGGGCAGGAGTTCTCCCTGTTTCTGATCATGTCCGCATTCTACAGAATGCCTGGTGGAGGGTCAAACGAAGGGTTAGATTAACGTTGAGACTTTTGCTTGAGGGCGTCAAGAATGCTTCTTGCCTTCCGCAACATGGTTTCTCTCCACCCTTCGCAGTCCGGTGAGATATCCAATCTCCCATTGTCCTGATTCGGCGGAGCCTTTCGCTGCTCGTGTGTGCTGTCGGGATGGCAGTTCTCTAAATTCTGTTGATGAGTCACGGAATTCCTCTCCTTGCTAACCCGATTGTCACCGAGACATCGCTGTGCCTAGCGCTCCCCTCATTTGACGACTAGGACTGTGCAGGGCGAGAGCTTGGTCAGATTTTGCGACGTGCTGCCCCAGATCCGGCCGAAGATTTTCGAATGGCCCATGAAGCCGATGACGAGTAGGTCGACCCCGTAGTTTTTGGCAAACGTCACGATCGTTTCCACCTCATGCCCTGGCACTACATGAGAGGTGAGCCGTACCCCGTGGGCCACCGCGGCCTGTTCGGCCTCCCGAATGACTTGACGGAAATATTCAGCCGCCTCCTGTTTGGCTTCGACGACCTCTCCCACCGTGGCCGCGTAATGCGGCAAGTGCTCTTCAACGGAAATCTCATGTAACTCCGCCTCATAACGCTTGGCGAGGTCAATCGCCACATGAACCGCTTTTTTTGCGCCATCTGACCCATCATTGGCGACCAGGATCTTACGAAACATGGCTGGGGCCTCCTTGGGGCTGTCTGATAGGTGGCTGTTGCTCGTCCGGTCCTGCGGGAACGCGGTCCGCGGAGCGACGAGTCAAAGTTTCCTCTTGCGGCACACCGCCTGGATCGAACCAGCGTTCGGCAATCAGCGTTGGCACGATGGCGCTGAGAATGACAGCGGTCACCAGGGCCGCGTATTGTTCCTGGTTGATCAGTTTGTGGCCGAGGCCGTATAGGGAATAGTCCCGAAGGTCAGTCCCGTAGACATCAGCAGCGTCGTGTAGGTCGCTTCACGGCGGCCGAATCGGTAGGCGTGAGCCAGTGGCCAAACGCCGAGAAACTTCGTCACCATCTTGACGCATAGAAAGATGGCAATCAAGGTCGCGCTCGCAAGCACTGCCCGGAGACTCACCAGGGTTCCTGCTTTGAGGAAGTAAAACGGAGTCAGAACCGAAAACGCGATCACGCGCATGCGTTGGGCCAAGGTCCGATTCGCGAGAAAAATCGGCGCCAGCTCCATACCGACCAGGTAGGCCGGCAGCACCGCTTCGCTCTGCGCAGCCGTGGCCAGGGCGCCAAGCGCGAACAAGATGACCAGAATGAACTTAGTCTCCGGCTCGCTGATTCGGGGACCGATCCTAGCGAAGAACCAGGCGGTGACAGGAGCCAGTTTCCACAACGTGACGGCTGTGATCACGGCAAACGCCAGCAGCCACCAATCGTAGCGGGCAAAAATCAATCCCAACGCGAGGACTGTGCCGAGGTCGGTGATGAAGCAGGCGGCCAGGATGACCTTACCGAGAGCGGTAGTATTATAGCCGCGCTCCACCATCACGGCGTAGACCACCGCGACCGAGGTGGTTGAGAGGGATATTCCGGCAATCTGGGAGGCAGGTAGGGACCAACCAACTACCCAATAGGCATAGGCCATCGCCCCGAGGAATGGCGCAACGAACGAGGCGAATCCGATGCTCAGTGTCTCCTTCCATCTGACCCGGAGTACCACCAAATCAATCTCGGCCCCGGCCAGGAAGGTCAGCAGCACGCTTCCGACGGCAGCCAGGAAATCAATCCACACGGTCGAGTGCAGTTCGAGCAAATTGCCTCCCGCGATTCCGACGCAAATCTCGATCAATGCCACTGATATCCCCAGCCGCACCGAAAGGAGCGCGGCCATCAGGGCCATCCCAATCCAGAGCGCTGCCAGGGAATAGATTGACTCCAACTAACTCGCTCCTTATATAAAAAAACTCCTACCAGGCTTGTGCCGGTAGGAGTCATCAGCCGATCGCCACATCTGACGACCGGTGGTTTAGGTGAACTCCATCACCTTGCTGTTGCTGACAATCAGACAGGTTTATAGACCGAGCACCTGTCCTCTGTCAATCATCCTCGAAGCTTACTGGTTGGTGGCTGGTGATGTGAGGGGAGCGGACGAGGCAGAGGAGGTTTGACCCTCGGCGACGACGGTAAAGCGCATCGTGCCAACGAGGCTGATCTCGTTGACCTTCCAGCCGATGTGGATCTCCACCTTGTACTTGCCGGGTTTCCAGCCGCCTGGGGGCGCATGCAGCTTCACATAGCCGCTTTCGTCCTCGAGAGCCAGGTACATCGCGTCCTGGGCAATCACGGTCTTGGGGTCCAACCCCTCGACTTGTTCGGGAAAACAGACGCCGAAGACCTGAAATGATTCATAGTGTTGATGGACTTGGAAGACGGCAAACACAGCGGGGGAATCGAGACGGAAAATTTCGGTCGGACCGACTGGGACCATCTCATGGGTTCGCCGGAATCCCATCTCTTCTTCGAATCCCTGAGCTAACTTGATCGAGCGAAAGATGCCTTCCGGTGGGGCATCGAAGTTATAGGGTCGGACATCTTCCTGCCGATTTTGAAACTCAGGGATCGGCACATTTCTCGTAAACGGGAACTCGTCGGCGAAAGCTTCGACTATAGATAAGATTCCAGCTGCTAGAGAGGCCAGGATAAAGGGCCAACCTCGGTGACTGTGCCTGCTGCCTCGGTCCATTTAATCTTGGTACACCCTAGGCTGACGATCTGTCAATACATTGATAGGCTAGAGGCGATAGGCGAGGGGC
>Ga0209376_1001160_pt1 | contig 27173 bp, 22 predicted proteins | sample GraSoiAngelo_134_FD_185891 | JGI IMG/M metagenome (GOLD analysis project Ga0209376, IMG submission 185891) | Grasslands soil microbial communities from the Angelo Coastal Reserve, California, USA - 14_0929_05_30cm (SPAdes) (version 2) | ecosystem: Environmental > Terrestrial > Soil > Grasslands ... | reverse complement strand
TTCGACGAGAGCTTCGAATTCGAACACGAGATCGAAACGGCCGAGCCGCTTCTCTTTATGCTGCGCCGGTTTTTGGAGCAACTTTCGTTGCGATTGAGCGCGATCTATCTCGTCGCAAAAGAACTGACCCTGCGAATTACTTTTTCGAATAAGCAGAATTACGAACGGGTTTTCAAAATTCCGCAGTCGACCAACGACGTCGATCTTCTCTTTCGGATGCTTCACACGCACCTGGAGAATTTTAAATCGGAGCATCCGATCATTGCCGTCTCGCTCGAAGCGCAGCCGATCAAAGCTCCAAAGCAGCAGTATGGATTATTTGAAACGACTTTGCGTAATCCCAATCAATTATCAGAAACACTCGCGCGCTTGACCGCTCTACTCGGTGCTGATCGCGTTGGCACACCGGTCTTGGAAGAAACGCATAGGCCGGATGCATTTCGGATGGAACCGTTCGCGTGGCATAGTAGCACAGGCTTCCAGCCTGTGGGGCAAGCAGGCGTCCCCGCCTGCGATAGAACCGGCAGGCAAGATGCCTGTCCGCCACACAGCCATGATGGCTGTGCCCCGTCATCTCCGGCCTTGCGCCGGTTTCGACCGGCCGCACCCGCGTCGGTTTTCAGTACCGAAAATTCACCGGCGCATATTCGAAGCGCAAACGTGAGCGGCAAAATCGCAGAGCAGCGCGGCCCTTATTTGGCTTCGGGAAACTGGTGGGATGAAGCGGCATGGGCTAGCGCGGAATGGGATCTGCAATTGGATAACGGAGTTTTGGCGCGCTGTCACCGAAGCGGTGGAATTTGGAAAGTGGATGGGATTTATGACTAACGGGCGATGTAACAATGCAATGATGTAACGATGCCATGTCTTACATCGAACTTCACGCGTGCAGCGCATTTAGCTTTTTGCGCGGCGCTTCATTTCCAGAGCAATTAGCTGAAACCGCCGCCGAGCTCGCGATGCCAGCGATGGCGTTGCTTGATCGCAATGGTGTTTACGGCGCCCAACGGTTTTCGGTTGCAGCACGCGAGCAAAATATTCGCCCGATCATTGGCTGCGAGTTGAGCATGGAAGATGGCGGTATCCTGCCTGTGCTCGTGGACAACAGGAACGGCTACAAAAACCTCTGCGAATTACTGACCGAGGCGCATTTGCGCAGCGAAAAAGGGAAGTGCGTGATTCAGTGGGATGAGCTGCCGCAATTTGCGGAGGGGTTGATCGCATTGTTGGGTAGCGCACGCGTCTCGCGTGTTGGTTTCGGCGTCGCGCCGAAACAATCTTCCCCTGTGATAGCAAGCACAATGAAAGTCCGCGATGGCGGGGACGCCATCGTCAGCACGCGAGACGCGTGCGCTACCCAGCCCGAAGATCGCGCGCAGTTTTTGATCCACACGTTAGGTCGCGAAAATGTTTTCGTGGAAATCCAGCGGCATTGTTTGCGGGGCGAAGATCGGCTGAACCGACAACTTGTTGATCTTGCGGCGCATTATCAATTGCCGCTCCTGGCCACGAATGGCGTTCAGTATGCCAGGCCTTACGGCCGTCAGGTTCTCGATGTTTTCACCTGTATTCGCGAACACACCCATCTGGATGCCGCTGGGAAATTACTAACGCAAAACGCCGAGCGTTATCTGAAAAGCGATCGTCAAATGCGCGAACTTTTTCGCGATCTGCCGGAAGCGATTGAAAACACGTCGCGCCTGGCTGAGCGCCTCATGTTTTCTCTGGAAAATCTTGGTTATGAATTTCCGGAATTTCCGGTGCCGGACGGTCACTCGATGGATTCGTTCCTGCGCACGATCGTTTGGTTCGGCGCGCAGCAACGTTACGCCGCAATTAGCAGTGCGGTGAAACGCCAGCTCGAAGAAGAACTGGCGCTCATCACTAAGCTCGGATTCGCGGGGTATTTTTTGATCGTCTGGGACATCGTAAATTTTTGCCGCGAACACGACATCATGGTGCAGGGTCGGGGGAGCGCCGCGAACAGCGCGGTTTGTTATTGCCTCGGCATTACTTCCGTCGATCCGGTCAGCAATCATTTGGTCTTCGAACGATTTCTAAATGAAAGCCGCAAAGGGTGGCCTGATATCGATCTCGATCTTCCAAGCGGTGATCGGCGAGAGGCCGTGATCCAGGAAATTTATCGTCGTTACGGCAAACATGGTGCCGCGATGACCGCGAATGTTATCACTTATCGCGGACGCAGCGCTGCGCGCGAAATCGGCAAGGCGTTAAATTTTTCGCCGAGCATTCTGGATCGCTTCTCACATTTATTCGCGAACGGCGATTTTCCGCACACGCTCGATCTCCAATCGCAGATCGAGCAGGCTGGTTTGCCGAAGGAACATCCGCGGATGCCGGCGTTCGTCAGGCTGTATCAGGCGATCTACGGTTTGCCGCGACATCTTGGACAGCATTCCGGCGGAATGATTATTTGCCAGAACAAGCTCAGTTCGTTTGTGCCGCTGGAAAATGCGTCGATGCCGGGACGCGTCGTCGCCCAATGGGACAAGGACGATTGCGAAGATCTCGGCATCGTGAAGGTCGATCTACTCGGGCTCGGGATGATGTCGGTGATGCAAGATGCGTTTGAGCTGTGCCGCGAGCGCGGCCGCCCTCTGGATCTTGCACACATTCCAAAAGACGACGCTGCCACGTTCGAGATGATGCAAAAAGCAGACACGATTGGCGTATTCCAAATCGAGAGCCGGGCGCAAATGGCGACGCTGCCGCGGATGAAACCGGAATGTTTTTATGATGTCGTGATCGAAGTCGCGATCATTCGTCCGGGACCAATCCAGGGCGACATGGTGCATCCTTATCTCGCGCGCCGCGCGGGACGCGAGCCGCGAACCTATTTTGATCCGCGACTCGAACCGGTGCTCGGCCGCACGCTCGGTGTGCCGTTGTTTCAGGAACAAATGCTCCAGATCGCCATGATCATGGCCGATTTTTCTGGAAACGAAGCAGAGGAACTGCGGCGCGCGCTAAGTTTTCATCGCTCGGAGGAACGAATGCAAAAAGTGAGCTTGAAATTGCGCGCGGCGATGGAACGCAAAGGCGTAGCGCCGGACAAGATCGACAAGATTATTCACTCGATCACATCATTTGCGCTCTACGGTTTTCCGGAATCGCACGCAATCAGTTTTGCGATTCTTGCGTATGGCAGCGCCTATTTGAAAGTGCATCGTGCGGCGGAATTTTACGCCAGCCTGCTTAATAATCAGCCGATGGGTTTTTACACCCCGGCAACGATTGTCAAAGATGCAGACCGGCATGGGATCAAAATCAAGCCGGTTCGTGTGACGGAATCGACCTGGCGCTGCACGGTCATTTCCGATGATACGGTGCGGCTGGGATTTTGCATTGTAAACGGATTGTGCCAGGAACACGCGCAAGAACTTGTTAGGCGACGGCAAGATCGACAATTCGATTCGATGGAAGATTTCAAGCGACGGGTGCAGCTTTCGAACGAAGAACTCCGCACATTGGCTGAGCTTGGTGCGCTCAATTGTTTCGCCGAGCATCGGCGCGCTGCGATGTGGGCAGCGGAGGAAACAATGCACGATGATTTGCTGCGTAACCGAATGGTAGGGACGCCGTGCTGCGGCGTCCGGTCGGCGCAGCGCGCCGACCCTACCCAGAAATCGCCGCTTCCGGCAATGACGCTGCCGGAGCGCGTGCGCGCCGACTACGAAACAATGAACCTGACGACCGGACCGCACCCGATGAAACTGTTGCGCCCAAGTTTGCCGAATATTTGGCGTGCGATGGATCTGGTGCAGGCGCGTCATGGGGCAACTGTGCAGATCGCCGGGAACGTGATTTGCCGACAGCGTCCCGGCACAGCAAAAGGGTTTGTTTTTATCAGCTTGGAAGATGAGACCGGCGTCGCAAATGCGATTGTCGATCCAAACTTGTTTGAGCGTTTTCGCCTTTTAATTACCGAGGAAGCATTTCTACTCATCGAAGGCGAAGTGCAGAATTCCGATCGCGTTGTTTTGATTAAGACGCGCGACATCAGACGACTCGCGCATCAAGAACTCGCCGGCAGTGATTCGCACGATTTTCGATAAAGTAGCGCAAGCTCCGGCTTGCGTCGCAACCGGGACGATCGCGCCACTCTATTCGCCGGCGTGATGCGGCGGGGGCGATTTCGGTTCGGTCGCTTTTTCGGCGGACTCGCCTTCGGATTCAATCCATTCTGTGTGAAAGACGCCCGGTTTATCGATGCGTTCGTACGTGTGCGCGCCGAAGAAATCACGTTGCGCTTGCAAGAGATTCGCCGGCAGTCGCGCTTGACGATAACTGTCGAAATAGGCCAGCGAGGCGGAAAATGCAGGGACGGCCACGCCATGTTTGATGGTCGTCGATACCGCGACACGCCAATTCCGCTGTGCTTTCCTAATGATCTTCGTGAAATAGCGATCGAGCAGGAGATTATGCAACGCCGAGTCGCGCTGGTACGCCCCGACGATCCGGTTGAGAAATTTCGCGCGAATGATGCACCCGCCTCGCCAGATGGTGGCGATGTCGCTGAGATTGAGGTTCCACTTGTATTCAGTGCTCCCAGAGCGCAGAAGCTCCATTCCCTGGGTGTAAGAAACGATTTTCGATGCGTAAAGCGCGTCGCGTATTGCATCGACGAAGCGCGCTCGATTACCTTTAAACTTTCGAGCTCTCGGTTGCGGCAGAACTTTGGATGCAGCCACGCGCTCCTCTTTCTGCGACGAGATAACGCGCGCTTCTACGGCGGCGTTAATTGTCGAAATTACAACAGACTGTTTGATGGCGGATTGAAGCGTCCAGATGCCCGTTCCCTTCTGGCCGGCCTTGTCAAGAATCATATCGACCAGCGGCTTGCCGGTCTCAGGATCGATCTTCCGAAAAATCTCTGATGTGATTTCAATGAGATAACTGTCGAGCTCGCCTTTGTTCCATTCTGCAAAGACATCGGCGAGCTCCGCAGCTTGCATCGCCAGGATATCTTTCAGGATCGCATACGCCTCACAAATCAATTGAATGTCGCCGTACTCGATTCCGTTGTGCACCATCTTGACGTAATGACCGGCGCCGTCGGGGCCCATGTAACGGCAGCACGGTTCGCCATCCACTTGTGCGGCGATCTTGCGGAAAATAGGGGCGATAATTTCCCAGGACTCCCGCGAACCGCCCGGCATGAGCGAGGGGCCTTTAAGCGCGCCTTCTTCGCCACCGGAAACGCCCATGCCGACAAAATGAATTCCTTTGTCCTCTAATTCTTTGGCGCGCCGTTGCGTGTCGGTGAAAAGAGAATTTCCACCGTCGATGATGACATCGCCTTTCTCGAGCAGCGGCGCGAGCTGGCTGATAACGGAGTCAACGGGAGCGCCCGCTTTGACCATCATCATTGCTATCCGTGGTGTTTTCAGCGCCGCGACAAATTCCTCCATCGTGCGTGTCGGCCGAATATTTTTTCCTTTGGCGCGTCCGGCAGCAAATTTTTCCGTTACTTCGGTCGTACGGTTGAACACGGCGACAGAAAAACCCTTCGATTCCAGATTCAGGGCGAGGTTCTCACCCATCACAGCCAGGCCGATCAGCCCAATATCACATTGATTCGCATTCATTTTGATATCTTGTTTCCAACAGCTCGAAAGAGCTGTCACTCACTCTAGCGAGCACTTGAACCCTATGGCAAATCCGGTTTGTGAAGTTTTAGTAACAGAAGCGCGACTCAACGCGCCAGAGAATCAAGTGGATGCGGCTGCGGGTGCAGCAGTCGATTTTTGGGGGATTGTTCGTGGCTCCGAGGATGGGCACCAAATCGAGGGGATCGAATACGAAGCGCATCGGGAAATGGCTGAACATCAACTGAGGCAGATTGCGCAGCAGGCCATCGAGACGTTTGCGCTCGAGCTCATTGTCGTTCACCATCGAATTGGATTTATTGCGGCGGGCGAGTCGTCGCTTTTTATGCGGGTGGCGAGCGGGCATCGCGCTGAAGCCTTCCGTGCGAGTCAATGGGTGGTGGATGAATTGAAAAGAAAGGTTCCGATTTGGAAACGACCGAAATTCAAGATCGACAAGGTGCCAGCAAAGGCTGCGAAGGGCGATCAGCAGACCGAAACCCGTTTGATTTCAGGCGTATGAATTGGGCGAACCGAATCACCTTGAGCCGTCTGGTGCTCACGGTGCTTTTTGTTCTCGCGCTAAATTCTTCGTGGCCGTATGCGCGCACTTCCGCGCTTTTAATTTTTCTCATCGCGGGTTTGACAGATCTTATCGATGGGGAAATCGCCCGGCGCTACGGGTTCATCACAAATTTTGGCAAATTGATGGACCCGCTCGTGGACAAGATCATGATGGCAGCGGCATTTATTTCGCTGGTACCCCTCAAAGCTGTTCCGGCATGGGCAGCCACAACTGTAGTAGCGCGGGATTTTTTGATTACAGGGCTGCGTCTGATGGCCAGCGCCAAGGGCCGGGTTCTTCCGGCGGAGCGGCTTGGCAAACAGAAAACCTCCTGGCAGATCATTACCGTTATTTTCTTCCTTGCCCTTTTTTCCATAGCTGAGCTGCAGCATGCAACTGAAACATCGATATGGTGGTTGCGGGCACGAGACGAAGCTGGTCCGGTCTTGGTATGGATTACAGTGGCCCTAACGATTTACTCCGGTTTGGGCCTCACCTGGCGGAATCGCGAGTTGATTGCCCCGGATCAATAGCGGGCAACGGGAATCGAACCCGCATGGCCAGCTTGGAAGGCTGGAACTTTACCATTAAGCTATGCCCGCGCCGAAATTAAAGTGGCTCGCCGTGCTGCAAAATGCCAACTGATTCTTCGAAAAGTCAGTCATAACCCGGCGTGCAGGAGCCCTATTTCTCGAATGCGGTCGCGACCAGGGTGGCGTTGTGGCCGCCAAAACCGAACGAATTATTTAACACAACGCGCACTTTCTTTTCGCGAGCGATGTTTGGCGTGTAATCGAGGTCGCATCCTTCTCCAGGATTTTCCAGATTGATCGTTGGCGGGATCACGGAATCGCGGATGGCGAGCGCGCACGCCGCCATTTCTATTCCACCCGCTCCGCCTAACAAATGGCCGGTCATCGACTTGGTGGAGCTGATGGAAACTTTGTAAGCTTGTTCGCCGAATACCTGTTTGATCGCGCGTGTTTCGCAAAGATCACCGATGTCGGTGGACGTCGCATGCGCGTTTATGTAATCGACTTGGTCGGGAGAAACGCGGGCATGCTCCAGCGCCAGTTGCATGGCGCGCACCGCGCCTTCGCCGTCCGGAGGCGGCGCCGTCATGTGGTAGGCGTCCGAAGAAAGCCCGTAGCCTGTGAGTTCGCAATAAATCTTCGCGCCACGCGCTTTGGCGTGTTCCAGCTCCTCCACCACTACGATCCCTGCACCTTCGCCCATCACAAAACCGTCGCGATCGCGATCGAACGGGCGTGAAGCGCGTTCGGGCTCGTCGTTGCGCGTGCTAAGCGCTTTCATGGCCGAAAATCCTGCAAGGCCAATTGCGACAATCGAAGCCTCTGACCCGCCGGCGAGGAAAATATCGGCATCGCCAAATTTGATGGTCCGCCAGGATTCACCGATGGCGTTGTTCGACGTCGCGCAGGCCGTTACAATGCACATGTTGGGGCCCCGCAGGCCGTACTCCATCGAGATGAGTCCGCTCGCCATATTGCTGATCAACATCGGAATCGTGAATGGCGAAGTTCGCGACGGTCCTTTTGTCAAGAGGATCGTCAACTGATCCTGCAGCGTTTTTAGTCCACCGATCCCGCTGCTGACGATGACGCCGAAGCGATCGCGCCGTCTCAGTTTCTCTATATCGATCCCGCTGTCGTCGAGCGCCATTTTTGCGGCGGCCAACGCGAGCTGTGCAAATCGATCCGTGCGGCGAACATCCTTCGGATTTTTAAAGAATGCTTTCGGATCGAAGCCGCGTACTTCGCCACCGATTTTGCAGTCGTAAGCCGTCGTATCGAACATTTCGATCTTGCGAACACCGCTGACACCGTTCTTCAGATTCGACCAAAATGTCTCCACGTCGTTGCCAAGCGGCGTGATGGCGCCCAATCCAGTGAGGACGACTCTACGATCGTTGTTCATTGAGTGGTTTAACGATTTAGCGATTTAACACGCGAAGGTTCGAGGTCAAAGCGCAACGACTCAAACTCTAACTCGCTAATTCGCTAAATATTTCAGCTCGTTCCCATCCCGACGCTTTGTACGGTTTGGAAGAGTTTCCCTTCGGTCTTAATGGAAGGCGCGATGATAATCTCCGTTTGCTGAAATTCGGCAATGTTGCAAGCACCGACGTTGCCCATACAGGTGGTAATTGCGCCGACCAAATTTTGGCTGCCATCGTCAACTTCCGCCGGACCGAAGAGGATTTGTTTCAGTGACCCCGTGGTGCCGACTTTGATGCGCGTCCCTCGTGGGAGATTTGCATGTGGAGTAGCCATGCCCCAGTGGTATCCGCAGCCGGGCGCTTCCTGCGCTTTGGCAAACGCACTGCCCACCATCACGGCATCCGCGCCGCAAGCGAGCGCTTTGCAAACGTCACCGCCTCTGCTCATCCCACCATCCGTGATGATCGGCACGTAACGCGATGTTTTCTTAAAGTAAGCATCGCGCGCCGCGGCGCAATCGACGGTCGCCGTTACTTGCGGGACACCGAGCCCAAGCACGCCGCGTGAAGTGCAAGCCGCTCCGGGCCCAACACCGACCAAAATCGCAGCCGGCCCGCACTCCATGATCTCGAAGGTCACGTCATAACCAACTGTGTTTCCGACGATCACGGGGATGCGCATTTCGCGGCAAAATTTTTCCAGGTCGAGCGATTTATACTCCGACGAAATATGCCTGACGGTGGAGACCGTGCTCTGCACAACGAAAACGTCTGCGCCTGCTTGCTGCGCGATCTTGCCGAACTCAGCCGCGCGCTGGGGAATGGAGCTCACCGCAGCCAGCACACCACCGTCTTTGATCTGGCGCACGCGCGCCGCGATTAAATCTTCCTGGACGGGTTCCTGGTAAATTCTCTGCAGCAGCGCAGTAATGTCGGATTTGTCCGTTTCGACGATTTTTTGTAGTACTTCTTGCGGGTTTTTGTAGCGCGTTTGGACTCCTTCAAGATTCAGAACGGCCAGCCCGCCCAATTTGCTCATGGCGATGGCGAAATCGACATCGACGACTCCATCCATTGCGCTGGCGAGAATTGGAATTTTTAATTCGAGCGGCTCCGCCTCTATGCGCGGCAAAGGGAAGGTGATATCGACTTCGTTCGGATTAATCGTCACGCGGCCAGGCACGAGCGCGATTTCGTCGAACCCGTAGGTTACCCGTGCCTTGCGATTGCGGCCGATCCACATTCCCATGTTAAATTTGGTCCATCTTAAATCGTTCGTTTAAACTTCCACAGCGCGGGCACCTGGGAAGCAATGCGTCCGTTCGATCCTCAAATTGAAACGCGCAGATCACGCAGCGCAACCGATGCTGTAAAGCCCGGCGCTCCCGCCGCCGGCGATTCCACTCTCCCACTATCCAGAGGAGAAAAACCGCCGCAAGAAAAAGCAGCAAATAAATCGTGACCAGGGCGGCGAGACTGACGCGGATCACGGGGTAGCTGGTTCCGTCGGGATTGGCCGCGGGCGTGTGACGTCCCTGTCCCATTGGATCGTCGCAATCCCCCAGGTTAGAAATTGATCGACTTTCCCAGCGCTTTTCGGGTTTTGGGAAAAACGGCAGCGCGTGAGGTAGCGGCGCGCCTGTTCATCCAGCGCCGGGTCCCCCGAAGAATTAAGAGGAAAACAATAGCGAATTTCTCCCAGCCCGCTCACGGCGACGCGAAAGCGGATCGTTTCAGGCGTCTCTCCCTTGGATGTGGCAGAACTCGGGTCTGGCAACATCGGAGTGCCAAAGGCCTCGAGCTCTTGTGAAAACGAGACGGATGCTGTGATCGGGCCAAAGGCTTGGGGCGCTTTTCGGTGACCAAATGGCACGGCGCCCGGTGGCCGGGAACTCGGGATGCGCAAGTCGAGAATCAGCGGTGGAACTTCTTTTAGAACTGGCTCTACCGCGAGGTAAGACGGTACGTGCTCAACCCTGGGTAGGGTGCGCAGTCTTGCTTCAGGTGGATGCTGCGTTGTGAAGGCGAGCGCAGGATCTTCCGCATCGATCCAGCGAAGCAGTGTGCGGCCTTCTTCGGAGGCGGGCGTGATCAAACTTACACGGGCCGGGGGCGGCAGAAGCGCCACCGTCGGTGGGTAAACGATTTGGAAAATGTAGAAACAGAGAGCATGTCCGCCCAAAGAAAGCGCCAGAAAAGCAGTGATCGCTACTTTTCGGCGTCGAGGAGGTTCCCAGCTAAAAAGAAGGGGCTCGGTAGCAAATCCAGGGAGAGATATATTCATCGGGACGGAGTCGCAGCCAGCGCGACGGAGGTGATGCCGTGTTCAAGCGCAGCGTTTGTCGCCTCGGCAACTGTTTCGTATGGAGTCAAACGGTCGGCTTTAATGATAATCGATTGGCCCTCGCGCTTGGCCGCATCCAGCAATGGCCCGAGTTGCTCGATTGTGACTCTCTGGTCCCGGAAATAGATGGCCGGGGCTGCGCCGCCGGTAATGCTGATGATTTGCTGGTTAGTTTGCGGGCCAAGCGTAAAACGCGAGAATGGCATCGAAACTGAAATCCCTGGTTGCAAAATAAAATTCGAACTGAGCAACAGGAAAAAAAGGAGGAGAAAAACGACGTCCACCAGCGCCAAGAGGACGAGCCAGCCGAAGTTGTATTCCTTCGTCCGGCTGAGCTTCATGAAGCGCTGCAGTAATTGTCGGTTTACCGAATCGTCGGTTTAAGAATCAATTCGTGCCTCGGATTCGACGACCTGGTCAGGTGGTTGGAAGCTGATGATACCGCTGAGCGGCCGGCTCTCCGTCAACATATGGACGACCTCAATACCCGCGCGCTCCATATCGTGGAGCATGGTGTTCACGCGCGAAGAAAAATAACTATAAGCGACAAAGGCTGGCGTGGCCACAACCAAGCCGGCCGCAGTCGTCAGTAAGCTCTTGTACACGCCGCTGGAAAGCTCAGTTACCGTCGCATAGCCTCCGCTTGAGGCTATCGTGCTAAAGGCGTCGATCATTCCGGCGACGGTCCCAAGCAATCCGAGCAACGGCGCGAGGAACGCGATGGTGGCCAGCACTCCGAGAAATCGTTCCAGCTTCGGTACTTCGAGTTGGGCGGCCTCCTGCACGATGTCACGCAATTCCGCCCGCGGTGCATCGTGTCGGATAATAGCAGCATGAATCACGCGCGCGACTGGACCCGGTGTCCCGGCCGATTCATGCAACGCCTCAGCGAAGTTGCGGCGCCGAATAAGGTTCGAAAGTCCTTTCAAGAATTCGCCCACGTGGATCGTCGCGCGGTGTAAGTAGAGGAGCCGCTCAGCAAAGACGGCAATCGAGATGATGCTGCAGGCCAGAATTGGCCACATCAGCAATCCGCCTTTTTGGATGTAATCAATCACGCCAGTTTTTCTAGCTCGCTTTGGCGACTGTAGCAAGCCAACAACACCGGGAGCATTCAGGTCGGGTCCGCGGTCCGCTACCGTGGAGTTTTCTCGCGCGATTTTGGTGAAGCCGACGGGCCGGTGATTAGCGGAGTCGTCCGGCCCAACAATTTGCCGGACGCATCGAAAATGGAATAGCCTGTTCGTTTGCCGTTTTGATCGTAGCTGTAAACGATCTTATGCAGAAGGCTGCCGTCTTCTGCGCTTTGGGTTTCTTCCTGCAGACGGCCGACGCTGTCGTAATTGTATTGGCTATTGAACCGAAGGCGGCCATCGGGTCCGAAAATTTGTCCGCTGGTAAAACGTCCCGCATCATCCAGTTCATAACGAATTGTCTGACGGAGTTTGCCATCTTGATCGGTGATCGTTGCAACAGCCTTGTGCTGCGCGTCATCGAATTTGTAAACGGTGCGTGAGCCGTCCGTGCTAATCGACACGGTTACTCGGACGCCGTGGTTTTCAGCCGTCTCGGGAGCCTGGCCAAATCCGATATTAACGCCCCACACAAAAACAGCACAGACGATTATCGCCCCCACTTGGAAAAGCTTCATGGCTTGAGGAGCTTACGGTTAAGGGCAGGGGCTGCAAATGAGCATAAATTTTTTATTGACCGCCGGTTCGGGAAGTGGTTAAAGATGGGGACAAGTGGGGCAAAATGGATTAATCCTCCACCGACGTATGGATTCCCTTCCTCTATCTGAACGTTTTTACGCCGGAGAGTTCCGCCATTCCCTTGACGAGAAGAATCGCGTCACGATTCCGTCCCGTTGGCGGCGCGACCAGGCGGAGGAGTTCATCCTTTTGCCCCAGGCAAATCACCAATTCTTGCTCGTGATCTCGCCGGAGGATTTTGCCCGGATGAGCGCAGCGGTGGAATCGAACGAAGGTGTTTCCGCGCGCGATCGTCGGGTTTTCCTGCGCCAGTTGCACTCCCGCGCGCAGCACGCCGTTGCGGATCGACAAGGGCGCCTTGTCTTGCCGGAAGAGCTTTGCAAGAAGGTTGGACTGAAAGGTGAGGTCGCTCTCGTGGGCGGCCGCGGGCGTTTTGAGATCTGGAATTTGCAACGCTGGAAACGGGCGCACGAGGAGGAAACGCCTACTTATGAGCACGTCGCGAATGTAATTGGTTTGTAAGCGGATGATTCGATCAAACGTTATGAATACATTGTTGTTTGAGCGGCCTATCTGGTTTGCCACTGATCCGCTCATGGCCAAAGAGGAGGCCCACGAAATGGAGGATTTTATTTATCATCGTCCAGTGCTCGAGCGGGAAGTGGTGGAGTTGCTCGAGCCGAAGCCAGGTTCTCTCATCGTCGATGCAACCTGTGGCGGTGGTGGCCACACTGAAGCGCTTTTGGGAAGCGATGCCGATGTTCTGGCCTTGGATCAGGACCCCGATGCAGTCCAACATGTGAGCGAGCAACTGGCACGCTTCGGCCGGCGCGTCACGGTATGCAACGTGAATTTTCGGCACGCGGCGAAGGTTCTCGATGAGCTTGGAATTCGCACCATCGGTGGCGCGCTTCTTGATCTTGGTGTCTCGTCCCGGCAACTCGAAAACGCGGAGCGCGGCTTTAGCCTGGTCCGCGGCGGTCCGCTCGACATGCGCATGGATCCACGGAATGAGCTTACTGCAGCTACTATCGTAAATGAGTACAGCGGAGAAGAACTGACTCGATTGTTTCGCGAACTTGGAGAGGAACCGGCTGCGCGCCGGATCGCAAGCTTGATCGTAAAGATGCGCAAGACATGCCCGTTCCGCGAAACTCTCCCGCTGGCGCGCGCGATCGAAAAACTTGTCGGCCGGCACGGTCGGCGTCATCCGGCCACCCAGGTCTTTCAAGCGCTGCGCATGGAAGTGAATGACGAGCTTGGTGCGCTCGAAGACGGTCTGCGTGTTTTGACTGCGCGACTCCAGCCCGGTGCGCGCATTGCCGTCATCGCTTTTCATTCACTGGAAGATCGGATCGTGAAAAACTTCTTTCGCGATCACAGCCGGGAATGGCTCGACAAACCGGAGTGGCCTGCGCCGCAGCGCAACCCCGATTACGACCTCAAGTTGGTTACGCCGAAACCGGTTGAGCCGAGTGAAGATGAGCAACACGCCAATCCCCGCTCGCGCAGCGCAAAGTTGCGCGTGGCTGAGAAAATTTAGATGAATCGTTCGCGCCGAAGAAACTGGAATGCAGTAAACGCGGCCTCGCTCGCGCGCTGGATTGTTGTGACTGTGTTTCTCGCACTTGTAGGATTGAGCTATGTCTATTTGACGCTGCAACTCTATCATCTGGGTGAGCGCAGGAAGGCGGTCGAGAATGAACTCGTCAGTCTCCGCACGCAAAATGATGTTGCCGGCGTACAAATCGCCGCCTTGACCTCACGCTCGGCGTTGCAGCGCCGTTTGAAGGAAGGCTACTTGAAAATGGTCCCGATTTCCGAGAACAACATCGTACGGCTTACAATTCCGGCCCGAGCAGCGGACGAAGACGCAATTCAACCTGTGGCAAATCCATCTGGCACAAGATGAAGGCGAATAGCCGAAGCCGCTGTGCCCTGGTTTGCGCTGCTTTTATCGCGCTCTTCAGCGCCTTCTCGTTTCGTCTGATTTACCTGCAGGTAGTAAAGCACGACGAATACGCCGGTCTGGCTGCTGAAAAACACGTTTACAAACAGGTTATCTATGCCGAGCGCGGCACGATCCTTGACGCGAACAATGAAGTTCTCGCGCACAACATCCCTGTCGAAACGGTAGTGGCTGACGCCACACATCTTAATAATCGGCAAGCGGTTGTGGATCTTGTCAGCAATGAACTCGGCATTCCGGTTGAGCAGCTCGCGGAAAAATTAAGCAGCGAACGTCGATACATCGTGATAAAGCGTGAAGTGCCCGAGGCACTAGCGACCGCGCTGGGCGAAAAACTCCGCGTCAGAAGTTTGCGTGGAATTTATTTCGAGCATGACGCCACGCGTATTTACCCGAATGGCTCGATGCTTTGCCACGTCATCGGATTCACCGACTTCGAACATCACGGTATTCAAGGCGTGGAAGCTTCGATGGAAGAATACCTTCATGGACAGGACGGTTATCGCTTCATCGAGCACAACCGCGTTGGCCAGGAGATCGTGCCTTATCGAGGACAGGAGCGTGCGCCGCGCGACGGCTACCAGGTCCATCTTACTGTCGATCTTAGTTTGCAGAACATTGTGGAGAACGAAATCGACGCCGCGATGAAGGAGTACACTCCTCAAAAAGCTACGATTATTCTGATGCGGCCGCAGACGGGCGAAATCCTCGCGATAGCTAATCGCCCGAATTTCGATTTAAATCTTCGCTCCGAAGCGAAGCCCGAGGAAATGAAAAACCGCGCCATCATCGACATGATGGAACCGGGTTCTACTTTCAAGATCGTGGCAGCGGCCGCCGCGCTCAATGAACGCAAGGTCCGCCCCGATTCGACGATCTTCTGCGAAAATGGTCTCTGGAATTTCGGCGGCTCCGCCCTGCACGATCATCGCGCGTTTTCGTATCTAAGCGTGCGCGACATTCTCATTAGGTCGAGCAACATCGGGGCAGCCAAGCTCGCGCTCAATGTTGGAGAACAAAAGTTTTACGAATACATTCGCCGCTTCGGATTTGGCGAGCGCACGGGAGTTGAGCTTCCGGGCGAGATCAACGGGCTCATTCGTCCTCCGCAATCGTGGAGCAAAATTTCGATCACGCGCATCCCGATGGGGCACGAAATCGGGGTCACGCCATTACAAATGACGGTGGCAATGGCGGCGATTGCCAACGGCGGCAAATTGATCACACCGCGCATTGTGAAATCGATTACCACTTCGGAGGGCAAAACCATCAGCTCGCCTTCCCCGGTCGTGTTGCGTCAGGTGATTTCCCCTGAGACAGCCAGGGAAATTGGTGATGCGCTGCGTGGCGTCGTGAGTGATCGCGGCACGGCGGCCGCCGCTGCCGTCCCAGGTTTTACAATTGCCGGCAAAACCGGAACCGCGCAGAAGGTTGATCCCAGAGGCGGATATGAACAGGGAAAGTACGTTGTTTCTTTCGTCGGCTATCTGCCGGCCGAGCGTCCCGAGTTTGTCGGTCTTGTGGTGCTCGACGATGCGCACACGAGCAAACCGGAGTTGAATTACGGCGGACTCATTGCGGGACCGATCTTTTCCCGGGTCGCCGAGAAGGCCGCCCAGTATCTCGATCTTGAGCCGCATGAGGAGATTCGCAAAGCGATTCCCGTAGAGCGCGTCGAAAAACCCATGCCGGCGGAGCGAGTTCGCAAGGCTGTGCCAGCGGAACGAGTCGCCTTAACCAATGCTTCACACCATTGAACGCCTTGCCCGGAATGTTGAAACCTCATGCAGCTCAAAACTCTCGTCGCCGCGATTCCAATTCGCCACGTCATCGGGACACTTGATCGCACGGTGGAAAGCATCGCGTATGACTCGCGGCGCGTGCAAAGGAATGGCCTGTTCGTGGCACTGCGGGGCGAAACCAGCGATGGCCACGAATTCATCGGCCAGGCTATCGAAAAAGGCGCATCGGTGATCGCTACGGAACGCGACGAACAACATTCGCGCGTTACCTGTCTTCTTGTCGAAAACACGCGCAATGCACTCGCTGATCTTTCGGCGAATTTTTACGGACATCCCGCGCGGAAATTAAGACTGGCGGCAGTTACTGGGACGAACGGAAAAACCACGACGACATTTCTCATCAAGCACATCTGTGAAAAGGCCGGCTTGCGCTGCGGATTGATTGGAACGGTGCGCTACGAAATCGGTGAACGCATTCTGCCTGCCATTCGCACAACGCCGGAATCGCTCGATTTACAGGAACTGCTGGCACAGATCGTTAACGCGGGTTGTAGGGCTGCCGCGATGGAAGTTTCGTCGCATGCGCTCGCGCAGAATCGCACGCGCGGCCTCGAATGGAACGTGGCTGTCTTTACCAATCTCACGCAGGACCATCTCGATTTTCACGGGACGATGGAGAGCTACTTCGATTCCAAGGCGAAGCTTTTCGCACAACTTGGCAGCCAGCGGGAAAAGCCGAAGCCGGTTGCAATTGTGAATATCGATGACCGCCATGGCGAACAACTGCTCAACAAGATCGACCAGCGCGTCGCGGTCGTCACTTATGGCATGAGTGCGCGCGCGGATTTTCGCGCTTCAAATTATCGCGTGGAGTTCAGCGGCACTTCCTATCAGCTCGATGCGCACGGCAAGAGTTATTTGGTTCGTGTGCCGTTGATCGGCCGGTTTAACGTCGCAAACTCCGTGGCGGCGCTGGCCGCGGCCAACGCTTTGGGAATTAGTCTGCGCGACGCCGTTCTCGGCCTCGGCAAATCGCCGCAAGTGCCGGGACGCTTGGAATTAGTTCCGGCGAAACGACAATTTCAAGTTTTCGTCGATTACGCGCACACACCGGATGCGCTTCGGAATGTTCTCAAAACTTTGAGGGAACTCGAACCGCATCGCTTGATTGTCGTTTTTGGCTGCGGCGGCAATCGCGATCGGCAAAAGCGTCCGTTGATGGGCGAAATCGTGGATCGACATGCTGACTACGCTATTGTCACCTCCGATAATCCGCGCAAAGAAGATCCGAACGCGATCATCGCGGAGATCGAAAAAGGCTTTCGATCGAGTCGTTATGTGAAAATTGCCGATCGAACGCAAGCGATTGGTCGCGCAATCACACTTGCACAGCCGCGCGACATTGTGTTGATCGCGGGCAAGGGGCACGAAAATTATCAGGAGTTCGCGGACTACACGATCCCGTTCGATGATATCCAAGTCGCGCGGCGCGCAGTGGAGGACCATCCGGTGGAATTTTGATTATGACAAAATCATGCATTGCTCAAACGTGGTGGATCGAACGCTCCGCGCTCGATGGTAATTCGACGCGGCTTTGCCGCCATCATTATCGCGCACGGAGCGCGTGATCCATGTCATGAATCCAACTCCGCTCGAGCAGATCGCGAAGTTTGCTGGCGCGGAGATTTTTTCCGGAGACGGCAAAGTCTTCATTGACAAGATCAGCACGGATTCGCGCGCGGTGAAACGCGGCGAATTATTTGTTGCTTTGCGTGGCGAAAATTTCGATGGCCACAATTTCGTTGAATCCGCCGCAAAAGCCGGTGCAGCCGGGGCAGTCGTGGATTCCAATTGGAAGGGAAAAGTTCCAGAAAACTTCGCGCTGATCCGAGTGAAAGATACGTTGCAGGCGTACCAAAAGCTCGCTGCCAACTACCGGAAGTCGCTGTCGCTCAAGGTGGTCGCGATTACTGGAAGCAATGGCAAGACAAGCACGAAAGACTTTGCCGCGGCGGTCCTAGCGCGCTGTTTTCGAGTCACAAGAACAGAAGGAAATTTCAACAATCATGTTGGCCTTCCTCGAACAATTTTGGAGGCGACGTCGCAGGATGAAGTCGCTGTTTGGGAGGTCGGCATGAATCATCCCGGCGAAGTTGCGGCGTTGGCGAGGCTGGCCGCACCGGACGTCGCCATTATTACAAACATTGGTGTCGCGCATATCGAGTTTATGGGATCTCTCGAAACGATTGCAGCGGAGAAAGGCGCACTTGTGGAAGCCGTTGGCCCTCAGGGAACGGTCATTTTAAATGCGGATGATCCATTTACGAAGAGCATCATGTTGCGCGCAGGCGCCAAAGTGATTTTAGCCGGCACGACTGCAGGGACGATCCGCGCCGACGAAATTAGTCAGAGCGGGAGCGGAACAGATTTTACAATCCTGGAGGGCGCTCATCGCTGCCGGGCGCAGTTGCCTGTGCCTGGTCTGCACATGGTCCAAAACGCGCTGCTCGCAGTCGCTGCCGGTCGCGTCTTTGGTCTTTCCCTTGAGGATTGCGCCGCCGGTCTGATCGCCGCACCGCTCACAAAGGCGCGTTTGCAGATCAAGGAAATTCACGGCGTGCAGTTTATCGACGACAGCTACAACGCAAATCCCGATTCTATGAAAGCGGCATTGCACACGTTGGTGGAACTGGACGTCGATGGGAAACGCGTCGCCGTGCTCGGAGAAATGAGAGAACTTGGTTCCGAATCGGAACACGGGCATCGAGAAGTCGGTGAAACTGCGGCCGCCCTCGGGGTCGATCACTTGATAGCAATCGGAAGCGTGGCAGCCGCAATTGCAAGCGCGGCGGAACACGCCGGATTGCGAAACAGCAGAACGGTTAATTCGCCAACTGAAGCCGCGGAAATTTTGGCTGAGATCGCAGAACCGGGTGACCTTGTGCTCATTAAAGGAAGCCGCGCCGCGCGAACGGAACGCGTGATGGAGGAATTCGGGAATCGCCGATCTGCAGCTTTGTCAAACGATCGCGAGAAGAGGAATCATTTCCGCATAGAGACTTCGCCATGATGTACTACCTCCATCGCCTGAGCGATCACTTCATCGGCTTCAACGTTTTCTTTTATGTCACGTTCCGCGCCATTGCTGCCGCGGTGACGGCTTTCCTAGTCACGTTGGTTTTTGGAAATTTCATCATTCGAAAACTGACCGCGCTGAAGCTGGGACAACCCATTCGCGCAGCGGCAGAAGTTCACCGTCTTGCCGAACTGCATGGCGGTAAACAAGGCACGCCAACCATGGGGGGCGTGCTCCTCATTGGAGCGGTCTTTGTGTCGAGCTTCATCTGGGCTCGTCCGGGCAATCGGTTCGTTTGGCTCGCCTTGTTTAGCATGATTTACCTCGGCGCGCTCGGCTTCGTCGATGATTACCTCAAGGTCACGAAGAAGAAGTCCGAAGGGATTAGCGGCCGGCTCAAACTCGTTTTTCAAATCGCCCTGGCGGCTATTGTCACGAGCGTTTTCCTCAGCAGTCCGTTGCTCGAGGTGCAAGCGCGTTCGCTCTACGTGCCGTTTATCAAAGCGCCTGTCATCGCTAACATGAGCTGGTTTACTTTCGTTTTTTTTGCGCTCGTCATTGTAGGCTCATCGAACGCGGCCAACCTCACCGACGGGCTCGATGGCCTCGCGATTGGCTGCACGATCACCGTCGCGTTTGCATATGCGCTACTTTCTTATGCGGCAGGAAATTTCCGGATCGCGGAATATTTGCAGGTCCCATTTTACCCGTTTGCTGGAGAGCTAACTGTCGTCTGCTCTGCACTGGTCGGCGCGGGTCTCGGCTTTCTCTGGTTTAACTGTCACCCGGCCAAAGTTTTCATGGGGGACACTGGCTCGCTCGCCATCGGCGGCGTGATCGGCGTCGTCGCAATCTGCTGTAAACAGGAGGTGCTCTTGATCGTCGTGGGCGGCGTTTTCGTTATTGAAGCGGTCTCGGTGATTTTGCAGGTGATCAGTTTCAAAACGACGGGCAGGCGGATTTTCGTCATGTCCCCCCTTCATCACCATTTCGAACTGACTGGTTGGAAAGAAAACACCGTCATCGTTCGGTTTTGGATTCTCTCGATAATCTTCGCCTTGCTTGGCTTGGCGACACTGAAATTGAGGTAACGGTGCGCTACAAAAATCAAAATATCGCCGTTCTTGGTGCGGGCCTGAGCGGGACTTCTGCGGCACTCTTGCTTAAGTCGGAGGGCGCACACGTCACGGTGCTCGATAGCGCTGAGGAAAAAAATCTACTCAAATCAACCATCGACAATCTCCGGGCACAAGCGGTTCGCGTGATCTGTGGGGCGGCGGCTGATGGCGATTCGTCTGCTTACCAAATGGCTGTTTTAAGTCCGGGCCTCGATCCTGCCTGTCGGCTCGCGCGCAATTTTTCCTCGCGCCAGATCGACATGATCGGCGAACTCGAACTCGGTTGGCAGTCTTGTGAAACTCCAGTCCTCGCTGTTACTGGCACGAACGGCAAAACGACGACGACCGAATTGCTTGCTCAGATGTTGAACGTCTGCGGCCAGCGAACAATCGCTTGCGGCAATATCGGCAAACCGCTCTCCGAAGTGGCACGGGAAAAGAGACCATTCGATGTGCTGACGCTCGAGGTCAGCTCGTTTCAACTGGAAGCCATCCGCAGCTTTCGCCCATCGATCAGTCTGTGGCTTAACTTCGCGCCCGATCATCTCGATCGTTATCGCTCGGTGGCCGATTATCGCGCGGCTAAACTGCGCATTTTCGAAAATCAAACCGCCGCCGATGTTGCAGTTGTTAATGCGATTCAAAAAGTGCCCGGGATTCGCGCCCGCACGATCACGTTTAGTGCTTATGTCGATCAAGCGGACTTTCGCCTCTCCGAAGGGGCGATCGTTTATCGAAACGAGGCCGTTCTGCGGTTATCCGACACGAAACTGCGTGGCTTGCATAACATCGAGAACTTGATGGCAACGCTCGCCGCAGGGATGGCGCGAGGGTTGTCATTTCGGGAGATGGTGCCGCCGCTTTGCGCTTATGAGCCGCGTCCGCATCGGTGCGAATTCGTGCGTGAAGTCGGCGGCGTCGGCTACGTGAACGATTCCAAGGCGACCAATCTCGACGCAACGGAGAAGGCGTTGCGCGCGCAAAGCAAACCGGTCGTCCTCATCGCGGGTGGCAAGGACAAGGGTTTCACTTTCGATCCGCTTCGAGTCCTCGTGAAAGAGAAAGTTAGATCGACAATCTTAATCGGCGAAATGGCCGAGAGCATCAGGCGCTCCTGGAACGGCATGGTCACATCGGAAATCGCGAACTCGCTCGCGGATGCAGTCGAGCGCGCGCATGCCATTGCCAAACCAGGCGAGGTCGTCCTTTTTTCCCCGGGCACATCGTCTTTCGACATGTTTAAAAGCTACGCCGATCGCGGCGATCAATTTCGCGCGCTGGTGCGAGCTCTCCCCAAATGAAAGTGAAAATCCCTAAGCTTCTTAGACGCAAAAAACTTCGGGCTGCAACTGCGCGCCGTTCCGTCGGTGCATCTGCCGAAATGAATTACGAGGAGATGTCGGAGCCGAACATGAAGTTGTCTCGGGCATTGCTGATTGTTTTACTCCTTCACGTCGTTGCTGTCTCCGGAATCATCGCTTTCAACGCGATTAAGGCGCGACAGAGCTCGTTTGTACCGGCAGCCCTGGAAAATGCGGAAAATAATCCCACCACCATCGTTGGATCGGCAATCAGCTCCGATGCTTCGAATCCGCGATCGGGGTTCGCGCAAAAGGAAAACGTGCCGCGTGATGAGGCGAAAACGTTCCGTTCGGTTTCGAAACCGCCTGCGAAAGACGAGCACGTGAAATCAACCGACAACGGGAACTTGCCCGCACCATCGGGGAAAGTTTACACGGTGGTCAAAGGCGATAACCCAGTGACGATCGCAAAAAAACTAAAGGTCCCTTACGACGATCTGATCGCGCTCAACCACATCGAGGACCCGCGCAAATTGCAGATTGGCCAAAAGCTTTTGATCCCGAAATCAACGAAATCAACGAGAAGGAAAAAATCTCACGAGTGAGTTCTGACGCAAAATTCTGGGGAGCGCACAAGTCTGCCGTGTTAGTTTCGGTGTCTCGCCGCAAGAATCTTTCGCTGTGCTACGCTGCGCATTCCGCCTGGGTTTTTAGAAAAGTTCGCGATGGTGGGACTCCATCGCCAGCACGCGGGACGCGTGCACTACCCAGAACAACGAGCACGCTGCCGCATAATAATCATGCATCGTAAAAGCGCCTATATTCTTTTCCTTGCGGTGCTGGGACTGCTCGTCATCGGCATTGTCATGCTTTTCAGTACGAGCGCATTTGCCCGCGACAGTCACGGCGATGTTTATTTTTTTATAAAACGACAGGCGGTTTGGTTCGGGATCGGACTTGTCGTTTGCACCTTTGCTGCGCTGATCGACTATCACTTCTGGCAACGGACATGGTGGCTTTGGTTTGCGCTCGCGCTTGTCGCTTTGTCGCTTTGCTATTTCCCGCACATAGGGATGCGCATCAACGGCTCTCGCCGTTGGGTCGGACTCGGACCAGTTACGTTTCAGCCCTCCGAGCTGGGAAAGCTCGCCGCAATCTTTTTCCTCGCCACCTGGTTTACGCGGTACGAAAAGGCGGATGGCAATGTGCTCTTCGGATTGGTCCTTCCTCTTGCAATCATCAGTTTGCTGGCTGGACTTGTTCTAGGTGAAGTCGATCTTGGGACGACGGCCCTGCTCGGAACGACGGCGTTTGTCGTAATGTTCGTCGCTGGAGCAAACCCCCTATGGCTTGGAATTGTATCATTGGCTGGCCTCGGCGCTATTCTCATCGTTGCTACCCAAATCTCGGAACGGATGGGACGCCTCTCGGCCTTTCTTCATCCGCAAGATTTCAAGGAAGATGCTGGCTTGCAGCAGATGCAGGCCTTGATCGCGTGGGGTAGCGGCGGAATGGAAGGCCTTGGCCTGGGCAATGGTCGCCAGAAGATGCTTTATTTGCCTTACGCGCACACCGATTTCATTTTTCCGATCATCGGCGAAGAGCTCGGTCTGCGGGTCAGTCTGCTCGTGGTCTTTTTATTCGTGGTCATCATTGCTTGCGGGATCATGATCGCGCTCCACGCCAAAGACCGCTTCGGCTTGCTCCTCGGCTGCGGCGTTGTTTCGCTCCTGGCTCTGCAAGCCGCCGTGAACATCGGCGTGACTACATCGCTCCTGCCGAACAAGGGGCTGCCGCTGCCTTTTATTAGTTATGGAGGCTCGAATCTCGTCGCTTGTATGTTCGGGATCGGTTTGTTGCTGAATATTTATCGGCAGGGCATTCTTGAACCAGCGCATAAGAAACGCGCGACCATGCATGTGAGGATGACGCCGCGAATTTAGATGTGACTGATGAGTTCTGTAAGGCTTATGGGTCAGCCGAAGATCGAAAACCAACTCTTATGAATGCAGTGATTGCATGCGGAGGGACCGGTGGACATCTTTTTCCCGGCATCGCCGTGGCGGAAGTGCTGCGCGATCGCGGGCACGAAGTCATGTTGCTGGTCTCCGAAAAGGACATTGACGCACTCGCACTTTCCGGCCGCGCAAGTTTTCGGTTCGAAAAATTGCCGACCGTAGGACTGCCTTCGCCATTTTCGCCGGCGATTCTCGGATTCGTTCGCCGTTTCTACGAAAGCCTGTCGCTTTGTCGATCTATCTACCGCAATTTCAAACCCCAGGTGGTCCTCGGTATGGGCGGCTTCACTTCCACGGCGCCCGTGTTGGCCGGACGGATGCGCGGCGTTACCACCTTTATTCACGAATCGAACGCCGTCCCAGGAAAAGCGAATCGATTGACCGCACGCATGGTGCGCGCCGTCATGCTCGGCTTCAAGGAATGCGCGCCCTTCTTTCCAAAAGCGCGCACGGAATTTACCGGCACGCCGATCCGAACCGAACTAAAACCTTTGGATCGACAGATTGTGCGTCAAAAGTTCGGACTGCGTCACGATCTCACCACGTTGCTGGTGATGGGAGGTAGCCAGGGCGCGAGCGGGATTAATCAAGCCATGATCAAATCGTTGCCATTTTTGCAAGGCGCCTCGCTGCAGGTGATTCATCTTTCCGGCGCGCGGGATGAGCGTCTCGTTGCCGATAATTATCACCGCGAAAATGTCCCTGCTTATGTTGCCGCCTTTTATCATCGAATGGAGGAAGTTTATAGCGTTGCCGATCTCCTCGTTGCACGGTCCGGCGCGGCGAGCCTCGCCGAATTCGCCGCGTTTTCATTGCCGAGCATTTTGATTCCGTTTCCCTATGCCACCGACGATCATCAAACGCGCAACGCAGAAATTTATGCGCGCGCTCAGGCAGCGATTCTCCTCAAGGAATCGGAGCTCTCCGGTGAATTGCTCGCACGCAAGATTCGAGAGTTAATCGAGAATCCCGAGCAAATTCAACGAATGGCTGCGAATTGTTCGCGTCTCGCACCGACAGATGCGGCCGGACGCGTGGTCACGACCATGGAAAAATATACGACTCATGAAGCTCGTCTCTGAGGTCGATCTGCCAAAATTGCTGACGGGTGAGCGACATAGGATTCATCTCATCGGCGTGGCCGGGAGCGGCATGAGCGGGATCGCTGCGCTTTTGCTCGAGCTTGGGCACAATGTCAGCGGCTCAGACAAAGTAAGCACGCTCGAGACGGATCGATTGCAACGCTTAGGTCTGCGTTTCTTTCCACAGCATCGCGCGGAGGATGCCAGCGACGCCGATCTGATCGTGTTTTCCTCTGCGATCAAGATCGATAATCCGATTCTGGTGAGCGCGCGAGATTCGAGCAAGCCAGTCGTGCGCCGCGCTGAAGCCCTCGCAGCGGTCATGCGCGGCAAGCGCGGCGTTGTCATCGCAGGGATGCACGGCAAAACAACAACCTCTGCGATGACGGCGCACGTTTTGCGCGAAGGCGGGTTGCATCCATCGCATTACGTCGGGGCCGAGATTCCGATTCTTGGGACGAACGCGCACTGGGATCCACGCGGCGAATATTTCGTGGCGGAAGGAGACGAAAGCGATGGGACCCTGCGCTGCTTTCATTCCGAGCACTGCCTCATTCTAAATATTGAGGAAGAGCATCTCGATTTTTATGTCGATCTCGACGCGATCGAAAAAGCTTTTGCGCAGCTTATCGAGCAAACCAGCGAAACGGTTTTTTACAACGTCGATGATGCGAACACGGCGCGATTATGCGCAAAACGGAAGGGGGCGATCTCGTTCGGGTTCTTCGAAAAGGCGGATTATCGCGGCGCCGATGTCGAGCTGCGGGATTTCGCTTCGGTCTTTTGCGTTTATCGGCGCGGGCAGCAACTGGGCGAAGCGATTCTGAATGTTCCCGGGCAGCACAACGTCCAGAATGCTGTTGGTGTGATTGCCCTCGCCACCGAGCTTGGAATTCCGTTTGAAAAAATTGCGGCTTCGCTGCGCAAGTTCGAACACGCGCGCCGCCGCTTCGAAATCAAGTATCAGAGCGATCGTTTTTTGCTTGTTGACGACTATGCCCATCACCCCACCGAGATCCGCGCGACGTTGAAAGCCGCGAAATCGACCGGTCGCAAACGCGTGCTGACCATGTTTCAACCACATCGCTATTCGCGCACCAAAGCGCTGCGCAAAGAATTTGGCCGCGCCTTCGATGACGCCGACCGTGTGGTCGTGACCGACGTTTATCCCGCCAATGAGGCGCCGATTCCTGGAACCAGCGGTAAAACGATAGCGGATGAAATCGCGACGCATGGTCATCGCGGCGTCAGTTATCAGCCGCGTTTGGAATGGGTTCATCGCGATGTCGGCAACATGCTGGACGTCGGCGATCTCGTTTTGAGCCTGGGTGCGGGCAACATTCATGAACAATTGTCCGTGTTGGCCGCCGATCTCGTGATTGCCGAGAGATTAATAGCAATCGTTGGTGAGGAAGCCGATGTCCGGCTCTACGAGCCGCTCTCGAAACACACCACCTTGCGCGTGGGCGGCCCAGCGCAATTTTTGGTGGAGCCGCGTAACGAGAACGCATTTGCGGAACTGATTCGCTCTTGCCTGCGCGAAAGTCTCCCGCTTTTCGTCATCGGGCGTGGCTCAAATTTGCTCGTCCGCGATGGTGGCATTCGTGGTGTTGTGGTCCATCCCTGTGGTGGCGACTTCGACAGGATCGAGGTAAATGGCAACGAGATCATCGCGGGCGTCGGCGCGAAATTAAAAGAGGTCGCCTATGCAGGTAAGGCGGCCGGCCTCGGTGGACTGGAGTGGATGGAGGGAATTCCGGGTGCAGTCGGCGGCGGCCTGCGCATGAACGCTGGAGCGATGGGGGCGCAAACGTTTGAAAACATCGTGCGCGTTCGTTATCTCGATGCAAATGGCGAGGCGCACACAAAAACACGCGATGAGCTGGAAGTGCATTATCGAAATTTCCCATTGCTCGAGAATAATTTTGCGGTCTCGGCGGTCTTTCGCGGGCAACCCGCGCCAACTGAAGAAATCGTCCGCAAGTTGGAGGCTTCTCAGGAGAAGCGCCGTACTTCGCAGCCGGCGGCCAAGAGCGCAGGGTGCATTTTCAAAAATCCCAATTCGTGCCCGGCAGGAAAACTGGTTGATGAATTGGGATTAAAAAATTCGCGCGTCGGAAAAGCACGAGTGTCGGAGGTGCACGGCAATTTCATCGTTAATGACGGCGGCGCGACGGCAGCGGACATGCTCGAGTTGATAGAGAGGATTAAAAGCGTGGCGCGTGCGAAGCGCGGGATCGAATTGGAAACGGAAGTGCAAGTCGTGGGAGAGATGGCGTGAAACGAAAGAGGACCATTCCAAAAAAAATTGCGGTGCTCATGGGCGGGCCAAGTAGCGAGCGCGACGTTTCGGTGGCGACCGGCCGCGGAATCTCAAAAGCGTTGCGCTCGCTCGGCGCGGATGTCGTCGAGGTCGATGTAAGGGACGCGAAGTTTGAACTGCCGGACGATGTGGACCTTGCGTTCATTGCGCTGCACGGAACTTTTGGCGAAGACGGCCAGGTGCAGCGAATTCTGGAAGCGCGCGGTGTTGTTTACACCGGCGAAGGAGTTGAAGAGAGTAGGCTGGCTTTCGATAAAATTCGATCGAAGGAGAAATTCCGCGAGCACCAGGTGATCACTCCGGAATGGGAAACCATCGGAGCGCATCAGCGTCCTCGCATGCAACTGCCTATTG
>Ga0209376_1001159_pt1 | contig 27175 bp, 20 predicted proteins | sample GraSoiAngelo_134_FD_185891 | JGI IMG/M metagenome (GOLD analysis project Ga0209376, IMG submission 185891) | Grasslands soil microbial communities from the Angelo Coastal Reserve, California, USA - 14_0929_05_30cm (SPAdes) (version 2) | ecosystem: Environmental > Terrestrial > Soil > Grasslands ... | reverse complement strand
TCAGCGTGGCTGTTTGCTAAGACCTCTGTACATATAACAATGTTGCAGGTGTCGAAAACCCAGAGGAGGATCGGCTTCAGTCAGCGGTTCCACGAGACCAAATTGCAAAACGAACTCCAGCAAGTCTGTTGAATCTGGGCATTTAGCCTTTCGCGACTTGAACCGTTCCGCCCACCTCAAACGCCTGCAACGGATCCTGTTGGGCCAGCCGGTCCTGCAGACTCGAGGTCCGAGGTCCGCGATTCTTTGTCATGACGAGCTTGTCAGGAGTGACGCTGGTTCGGCTGCTTGTCTTGCAGAGCTGGCGGATATGTAATACACTGAATTCATGAAGACTCTCACTGTACGATTGCCCGAGCCCTTGGTGGCAGACATCGAGGCGGAATCGCGCGGGCGCAAGATCTCGAAGTCCGATGTGGTACGCGAAAGGCTCGAGCGTGCTCCCCGCAAGCGGCGGCGCACTACGTCCCTCAATGCCATCGCCGATCTCATCGGCTCCGTGGATGGCTCACCGACCGACCTCACTGCCCGCAAGAAGGAGTATTTGCGAGACATGGGTTATGGCCAAAAACGTTCTCGTTGATGCTGGATTTGTGGTGGCGCTGCTTAGCAGCCGCGACAATCACCACGAATGGGCTGTGACCCAAGCCTCCGAATTGCCTCCACCTTGGTCCACGTGCGAAGCCGTTCTATCCGAGTCCTTCCACCTTCTCGGAGGACTTGGCGCACGCAATCTCGGCGCACTGCTTCGCCGTCGTGCTCTGCTGGTCGCCTTCGAACTTGCCGACAGCGTAGAACCCGTTGCGAGATTGATCGAAAAGTACTCGGACGTTCCGATGAGCCTCGCCGGCGCATGCCTGGTTCGCATGACCGAAACGCTTGCTGATCCCGTCATTCTGACGACCGACCAGGATTTCCGGGTCTACCGCCGCCATAGTCGCCAGGTAGTTCCTTGTGTGACACCTGAATGATCTTTGCTGATCTTTGCCAGAGGCCCATTCTTCGGCGAAGTTAAGTATCGGCTTTGGGCCAACTTGGCTGGTGCTACGGCGGGATTGAGAAACGACCCAAGAGTTTCGGGTCCACGGGCGGAGCCAACAGTTTCACCTGCAGAAAATGGCGTATCAGCATTCATCCACATCTGATCATTCGCTTGCCGCCATGGCCGGGGTCTGCTCGCCGATTTTCGCCGAGTAAAGAATGTATTTGAACGGGTCGGTGTTCTGATATTTTTCCATCAGTTTGAGATAGACGAGCCGCTCGGCTTTGGCGATCGATTCAGTGCGGCCGAACCTGGCGCTGGCCGATTCGAGGAGCGAGGCCGCAAGTTCGTATTTGCCATCGGCGGCCATTTTTTCCACGGCCTTCACAAGCTGTTTTTCTGAGAGGCCAAGGTAATCCACCAAGAGTTCCGCATGATCGGAATCGCCGAGATGGTCGAGGCCTTCGAGGTCGGCCTGCCAATATCCGACATTCTGGTGATAGAGCCGGTCAATCACATGTTCGCGCAGGATCAGGTAAGGCAAGAGCGCGTCGGGACGGCCGCTGAGGAGGCCGGGCGGAATGAGATTTGCCTGATGGATTTCAGCGCGTGTGTCACCGCGGCGGATTGCGTTAAGCACCTGATCGCGCAGCCAGCTGAGGTTTGTCTTCAACTGGGCCAACATGTCGGGAGAGGAGAAGTTCCGCGTCAGCGGCTCGTGACCGTGCAGCATGTAGCGCGGATTTTTCTCTACCACTACGTCAATGGCATCGAGCAGACCTTGCAGGTCTCCTTCTACAACGAACGGCGCACCGATGTAAGGCATGATGAAATCGCCGACAAAGAGCACGCCCAAATCGGGCAGATGGATGAACATGGCGTCACGCGTTTCTCCCCCGTGCACGGGAAACAAGTCGATGCGCGTTCCGCCGACTTTTAGTTCAGTGGGGCGGTCTACGGTTGCGTCCGGCCTAAAATTCCGGACATCCTCGAGATTGAAGCGTTCGCCGAAGAAGTGTTTCGCGATGGACTCGGGCCCGTTGATCTCGCCTGCTATTTCTTCCTGATAATTGCTTCTCGCATAGAAGCGGGGCTTCGGATTCAGACCGCGAAAATAGGTTTGTCCGCCGATGTGGTCCCAATGCGAATGTGTGACGAAGATGGTGGTCAGCTCCGGCAGATTGGGGGCGTAGGCGCGCAATGCTTCATAGGCAGTCTTTGCGGAATCGGTGCGGGTTCCCGCGTCTATTCCGATCAGCTCTCGCCGATTGTCGGAGACCACGAAATAGTACTCCGTGAACTCGAAGCCCGAGAGTGCATAGACCCGGCCGGGAACAATCTCCGCGATGCGGCGTGAAGCAAAAGCGTGCCCGGACAACGGGTCTTCTGAAAATGGGGTGGTAAGGACAACCGGCTTGTCGAAAGATTTGTAGCCGCTCTGGCGCAGGTAATCCTGCGCTTTGACCTGGTCGCCATCAGTGAGAGCAAGCGATGCCAAACGAAAATCCACTTCCCGCAGCCAGCCGATGTCTGGCGCTTTAGCGATGTTCGCGGCACACCACGTCAAATCATCCTGCGCGGCCCGCCTCTGATGGAAGAAATTTGGAATTTGGGAACGGACGACGCCGGAAATCCAGTTCACCACATAGATTTGGCCGCCGGAGAGCCGTTTGGCTTGGTCCAGCATTGCGATGGTGTCTTTCACATAGCCGATGCGGTGGAGCAAGGAGATAGTGGAGGCGTGCTGGGCGCGCAGCAAACCGATGGCGCTCAAATAAAGCGACTTTTGCGCGTCGGTGAGGCGGGGCCCGAATTCATTTAGCCGCGCGGTGAGGAACTCGGCTCCTTCCGCCTGCTGGTTGGCATTCGCATATGCCCCCATGAGGAGAAAAAGCAATTGCGGATCTTGTGGCGGTGCGGCGCTGTTTACCGCTTTCAGGTATTCGAGTTCCGGGCGGGAAGAGCCGGATTGATTCCCGTTGGCGCCACCCCCGACCGTCCTATTTGTTCCCGCCCAAGCCAGGAAGCCTACGCCGAGCGCCACCACTGCCAACAAAGAAACAAGTTTTCGCATGAGAGCAATCCTTTCCGGGAACTTATCCAGCTAGAATAGATGTATATGCATCTACTACGGGTACAAAAAATCAGGCCCCTGCCGCCGCGTTCGTGACTCGGGTGACGGTGGCCTGCATCTGCTTCCAAACCGAAGGTCCCAACGCCTTTCGCAAGCGACGTTCCGCAGCCTGCCAGTGTGGCTGAGCCATTGCCATTTGCCTCTTTCCTTCTTCCGTTAGGCGAAATACCCGTTCGCGGCGATCCTTCCCGGGCCTGACGTGGATCCAGCCCTGCTTGCGCAACAGGGCCAAGGTGCGCGTGAGGGTCGTGCTGTCCATCGCAAAACCGGCACTCAGGGCCTTCTGATTTGCCTCGCCCACAATGGCAAGTGCGGTCAGCAGACCGAACTGGCTGATTTCGATGCCGGCGTTGCGGAGCTCCTGGTCGTAAATGCGGGTCACAAGTCGGGTGACGCGCCGAAGGTTCTGACAGGCGCAAGGGAGCGCAAAGAGCGCGTTCGAGGGATGATCGTCGTGAATCGGCATATCCACAATAAGATGTATATACATGTTATCTTGGTTTGTGTCAAGTAAAAAGGGAAACTCGTCATCGGTCCCCACGGGAGCAAAATTGCAAAACGAACTCTCGTAAGTCCCTAGAATAGATACACTTATGCTTTGGCAATGTGCAAAGAAGCCCATTCCTGCCCTACTCTGCGGGTGGGAGGATGACCGCGACTACGGCAGTGGTCCATTGTCCGTGGTTGTTGAAGTAGGAGCCGCGCATCCAGACGAGGGCGGTTCGGGAGTCGTTCCACTTGGGAATGATGGGGCGGAGATTGTCGTACGTGGAGTTGCGTGTGATCGGAGTCCACGTCCATTTACCGGAGTGCTGCTTGCGTGTACCGCGAAACAATTCGTAGTGTCTGCGGTGGTCCGCCTGACTGACGATTGGGGCGCCGCTCACCGGATCGGCGTCGGTCGAAATGTAAACGATGTCGGGATTCTTGGGATCGAGCGCGCCCAAACCGGAGTAGTCGTCTTCGCCGGGATATAGACGCGTGCCCGCGTGGGCGATTTCCTCACTATGCCACGCGGCGCCGTCCCAGCGCGCGTAGTGATACCGCAAGTCCATGCCACCCTGACCACGCGGCAAACCTCGGCCATCGATTTGGCAAGAAAACAAGACGTAAGGGTGGCCGCTGCGGTCCAATTCCAAATCAATCATCCACGCGACGTCATCCGGAGTTCCCTGGAAAATTTTGGTGAGCTCCCAAGTGGCGATTTTTGCGTCGGTCGATGTGCTCAACGGGCCAACCGGCGTCCCATTCGATTGGTAGATGGTGCCGTTCCGCAAATATGCGTGATACAGGCTATTGTCAAAATTGCGAGGATGATCCTCAGTGGCGACGAAATGAATCGTGCCTTTGCCATCCTCGGCGTACTTCAGGTATGGGCTATAGCCACCTTTGCCGTAGAGCCAGTGGCCACCATAGATCCATGTCTGGCCTTCATCCTTCGAGACCATGTAATTAGGCTCATGATGGAGGCCGCGATAGAAATTGAATATGCGCCCGTCCGGCAGACGAAACAGATTGGCATAGGTATCGTTGTTGCCGGCGTACTTGGTGTCGGAACCGGGCGTTTCAACGCTCAGCGCGGGACCCCACGCGAGCGCATCGTGGGGTTCGGAGATGCGGTAATACATCTTTCGCTCGGCGGCATGCTTCGAGTACATCGCGATGTATCGGCCGTCGGGCCGCACAAGGAAGGCGGGAGCATCGTGATCATCTTGCTCGAGATGCGCATGCAGAACCATCGTCGCGGTCTTTTTTGCGGCGAGGTCATAGACAGCTATTTCGACGTTGCCCCATCGTGGGTCAGAAGCGCCCGATTGGAAGGTGCCGACCGCACGCACCGAACCCACAATCAGTTTGCCGTCATCCACGACGACGCGCGGATCCATAAACCAAGACCATGCGCCGTTGTCATTGAGCTGAATCAGACTTCCGGCGATGTAATTCGCGGGAAAAGAATCGCCGGTGCCTAGGACTGCCCCCGAATAGGCGATCAGAAACAGCGCAGTCAAGCCGAGCAGACCAGAAATTATATTAATCGAGTAGCGCGTGGCTCGCGAGAGGAAGCTTGGATCCATCGAATCGGTGGTGCAGTCAGGGCCGGAACAGACAGACCTGAGCGATTCTCATAGCTGCCAAAATCAGACCATATCACGAAATCGCAGTTTCACTTCCAAAGCCTTTACTGCTCCAGCGAGACTCTCGCGCCGCGGCAGATATACATTGTCACGTGCTCGAAAGGCTCCCCATACGGATGATTCACATATCCGCTCCTTACAAGGATGAGATTAGCGAACAGATTGGCGCGATCATCGCGGGGCGCTGTTGAGTGCCCCGATGTCAGTGCGAATGAGTTGAGGATAGCGCTCTAGCAAGGATCGCCTGGCGTCGCGCCATTCCTTCGTCTCTGCTTGCTCTGTCCGGGCGGTTGCGATCTGCGCTTGTACAGCCTCGAGGGCCGGGCCGCCTGGAATCTTTCGGATACTGATGAAATGGTCGGGGTCGAGCGCCCGCATCCAGACTTCGCGGGGCTTGCCGAGTTCTCTTCCCAACGTTTCGGCTGCGAGACCCTTCATTGCGGTCACCAGTCGTTCGGCAGAGTACTCGCGGCCAACGGCGCGGACAGCCGCGGCTACCAGGCCGTGGGCCGTGCGGAAGCTGATGCCTTCTTCCCGGACGAGAGTATCCGCCAACTCCGTGACGCAAAGAAAACTCCCGCAAGCCCGGAGGCGCATCCGCTCGCGATCCACTTCGGCGTGGCTCATAATGCCAGCGAAAAGGCGGAGCGCGCGCGCGGCGTCGGCGCACATGGAAAACGCCAGCGGTTGTAGGTCATCCTCACTGTCCACGATGTCCCCGAAGGGAGTATTGTGCGCGCAACTGAGCACCGCCTGGGCCTGACTGAATGCCTTGCTCGCCAGAATGCGCACGTGTTCCAAAGCCACAGGATTCCGTTTCTGCGGCATGATGCTGCTGATCTGGATGTAAGCGTCGCTCAAGCGCAGAAAACCGAACTCTTCCGTGCACCACAACAGCAAATCCTGCACGAGTTTTCCCAAATTGAGCGCCAGCACGGCGACAGCCGAGGCCGCTTCTAGAAGGTAATCGATCGCCGCGATGGCGCCATAGGAATTTACCTGCAGCCCCTCAAAGCCCAATAAACGGGCGGTATAATCGCGATCGATGGGAAAGCCAGTCGTCGTAATGGCGCAGGCGCCGAGGGGGTTCCGATTAATAGTGGCAAAGGCAGCGCGCAATCGTTGGATGTCGCGACCCAGGAATTCAACGGCGGCAAGCAAATAGTGGGCCAGCGTGGTCGGCTGGGCCGGCTGCGTGTGCGTGTAAGCGGGCATGATGGTTCCCACGTGTGACGCGGCGAGATCGAGCAGCACCTGGCGCGCGTCCGCGGTTTCTTCCGCAATTCTCAGGATTTCGCGACGCAACCACATGCGGTACATCGTAAGATCGATGTCGTTGCGGCTGCGCGCGGTGTGAATCTTGCCCGCTACCTCTTCGCCGCAAGCTTCGACCAGCAGTTCTTGGACGTAAAAGAACAGGTCCTCGCAGCGTCCGTCGTAGCGCGTCGCCAAAATCTTGGGACGATCGAGACGGGCGATTGCTTCCAGGCACCGGCGGGCATCCGCCGTCGGAATAATGTTTTGACGCGCGAGCATCAAGGTGTGAGCCGAATGGATTTCGAGCAGCGCATCCAGAAAATACTTCTTGGCGTCTTCGAAATTCACGGCCAGAACGGTTTCAGCATAGACGGGGGCGGGAAAGCGGTCGGAAGACTTGGACGGCGCTTCGGAGGGGTGGTCCAGTTCATTCAAGGAGCGCACCCCCCACTAAGGAAAACGCAGAACTATCAGCCGCTGGGCGCTTGGCGGCCCCAGCCAAGGAGAGAGTCATCCCGCAGGTCTCCTCTCTTCGACTCGCCCGCGCATGAGTCTAGCAGCGGCACTAGAAAACATCGAGTGGCCTTACCATCTAACTCCCAATCCGAAATTGAGAATTCGGCCCTGGAGGACTGTGGCTGAGGGTGTGCCGAAGCCCGACGGAAAACCGGTGACTTGTCCACAATGCGTGGGGTCCAAGGTAAAGCCATTGGCAGTCTTGGGGCAACCTGTGGTATCTACCAGGACTCCCCCCGTTTTCAGGCTTGTGACATTGGGGTGATTGAAAATATTAGTGGCTTCGGTCAAAAACTGTGCCCGGATTCGTTCCTTCAGGGTGAAGAGCGTTCTCGTATAGCGTAGGTCAAACTGATAAACGTTCGGTCCGCGGAGGGTGTTGCGTCCAATGCCGAGCGACCGCGTGATGCTGGTCACAAGTGAGTCACCGTTGAGGTTGGCGTTTGCAGTGACGTTCTGTTCGTCGCCCGAGGCGATGTTCGTCAGCATGGCCAACTCGTTGTCATTCAGCACGCGGTTCACCAATGAGTTCTCGACCTTCAGGCGAGGAGACCACACCACACTGGCCGTGAAGGACTGTGGCCGATTGATGTAGCTGTTGCTACGGTCACGCAGTCGATTCGTCGCATCTTCGACGTACACGAGGTTTTGCTCAAAGCCGTTAACGTCGGGAGCGTCGCTGATGGTATGCGAATAGATATACGCTGCGCTTGCGACCAGGCCGAGCGAGAAGCGGTGTTCGTAGTTGACCTCCAGCGCGTTATAGCTCGAGCTCGTGCCCACGTCCTGTATTGTCACGTTGTTGAACGCCGGGTTTGCACGCGTTCCCGCATTCACCCTTGGGTCGAACACGGGTCGGCTATCGAGCAGAAAACCCAGCGGATTAATGAGATTGATGTTGTGCAGCCACTGCAATTGCCGCCCGCCCGTGTTCACATACGCGAACGTCAAGGCATCGTTCTTTGAAAGCTCCCGCGATATCTGGAGGGTTGCGGTCATCGCGTAGGCGTTCTTGAAATTCGGCGTGACTGTGAATACCGATGGAATCGCCGGAGCAGTCGCTGTCGTCAATGGCTGCGGGAAAGAAGGCGCCCCCGGCGATGAGGGAGACAGCGACGCGTTGAACGACCGGCCAGAACCGTCGTTAGAAAGCGCGTTGAACCACAGATTGGTCGGAGGCGCGTCGTAGAACATCCCCCACGAAGCACGCACCACGGTCTTGCTACCAAGCCTCCAGGCTAAGCCCAGACGTGGCGACACGTCGCCGGCCGGATTGTGAAAGTCCCGCGAGAAGGGAAAAGGGGCGGCCGCGTTCGGCGAAGGAGACAAAAAGCGATCGTAGCGAATCCCGTAGGTGACCAGCAAAGACGGCCGTATCTGCCAGCTATCCTGCCCAAAGAAATTGAAGAAATTGGAAATGTAGCCCACGCGCGTATTGCCGATCAAAGCATTTACCGTGTCATAGGACTTTGGGTTCGCACCGCTCACAGCGGCCTGGTACGCAGCGACCGAACCGAAGACGTACTGCGTGAAACTGTCGCCCTGCTGCACGTCGATAATGCGCGAATAGCCGAACCCCCCTTTGAAAGTGTGTGGGCCGCGGATGTAGGTGAGATTGTCGTTCCAGCTTGGGATTTTTTCCGCAAACACATCGCCCGTGGAGACGCTTCCGCCAAAATTAGCTATCCCAGAGATGGTTACTGCGGGCTGAGCCCCCGTCAGAGCGCCCGCGATGTGCTTCTCATTCCGGTAGGGATAGGAGAAGCGAAACTCGTTGACCATCCGCGGTGATATCGTACTCACCCATTGTAGTCCGCCGACGTGTGCACGGTCCCGAAAGTCTGACTCCGCGGAAATCAGGTTCATCCCGCCAACGGCGGTGTTGAAGGGATACTCGTTCCGGAAGTAATTGACGCGAGCAAAGACGCGGTTCTCTTGATTGATATCCCAATCCCCGCGGACATCCAGAAACTGCGCATGCTGCACGGAAGGCGCAGTCCCGAACTGCGAGGTGGGAATGCCGGCGCCCTCGAGGGCCGTCTGGTTTGCGGCGTTGACCGTAATCGGCACAGGTAGCGCGCGGTACAGGTGCTCGTAAGCACCGAAGAGGAAAAGTTTGTCTTTCTTAAGAGGACCTCCGGCATTCATGCCGTAGGAATTCATAAGCAAGTTCGGCTTCGGTAAGGTTGAGGAGAGAAGAATTGGTCTCGCGGTGGTATCGACAGGTCCGCGAATCCATTGGAACATGCCGTGGAGATCGTTGGTGCCTGAACCTGTGATGACGTTATAGATGTTTCCTGTGGTGCCGCCAAACTCGGGAGCGAAGCTGTTACTTACGGTCTGGACCTCGCTCACATAAACGGACGAAATCGGGAACAGGCGAAGACCGTAGCGATCACTCTCCGTGTCTACCATCCCATCCATCTGATAGTTGATGCGATCCACGAAGCCATTGGTGTTTAGCGTGCGCGGGATGCCCAGTTCCGGGTTGGGATGTCCACTGACTCCGGGCTGAAACATGATCCAGTTATACGGGTTCCTCGAGGTCAACGGCAGACTCTGTACCTCATCCTCACTAATCGTTCGGCTGATATTCGTTCGCGCTGGATCAAGGACGGGCGCGCCGCCGCTGACTTCAATCGACGTGCTCACCGCGCCCAACTTGAGCGCGCCGTCTACCACGGCTTCGCGGCCTGCTTGGAGGACGATTTCAGTGAACTTGAGCGTGGTGAACCCGTCCTTCACTACGGTTACCGTGTATGTTCCGAGGGGAAGCGAGACAATCACATAGTAGCCGTCTTCGCCGGAATCGACGTTGCGCCAATACCCCGTTGCATTATTAAGGGCCGTGACTTTGGCGCTGGCCACAGGTTGGTCGCTGGGGTCGCTGATGCGACCGCGAATGGTGCCGTTGATCGATTCTGATTGCGCCCGCGTGGCTGGTGCGCAGGTTAGAAGGAAGAGGACGACCAGCGCCACAAGACTCGAAGTGCAAAAGTAGACGAAAAGAGACCCACGTTTTTCATCGCGCATTTTGAGCACCCCAGATTTCTTCCCCGGACCCGACTTCGTAAGTGTGTCTCAATGGCGAAGATGAAACAAGGCCGCTTAGCAGAATTTGAGGAGACACTGCGCAAGTTCGCTGCTCTTTAATATCGAATACCTCAGCGGGACAGGGTTTGTTTCGTCAAAAACGGTTATTGAAGTCGTCTCAAATTTCGATCTCGCCAGTTTCCGTTCCACTGGGTTGTGCAACTGGCAAAGGATTTGGCAGTGGAGGTTCTGTCCCAACATCAATTTGCCGCGGCCGGCTGGTCACGCAGGAAGGCTCCCAAATCCTCATACTGGTCCGTCGCAATGTAATCGACGTGGGCATTGACCGCCGCCCGCCAACGCAAATCCACAGCCGCGCGCGAACCAAAGTTATAGCTGCGGAACCAGCCGTGGCAACTCAATTCAGCGGGTGTTGCTCCATCGAGCGTATAGAAGCGGATCCAAAGGCCTTGTTTGTGTGCGTAGCTCACGAGCTCCATTAGGCGCTCGTTCTTCTCGGTTGTCCACGAGCCCGCATTTGCGGGACCACCAGCTTCCACGACATTCCAGGAGTTATTCCACCACCGGTGATAATCATCCGCAGCGTTCGGCTCAAGAATTTCTGGCTTGGCTAGAGAATCTTTCAAGTTTGTGGGTACCGCACCAAAGATGAAAAGTTTGGATCCGACGGGGCGCCGGTCATAGAAGGCCACCTTCTGCGCCTCCGACTGTCCGCTGAGGACAAGAATGGGTTTGACGTCCAGCGGCGCAACTCTGTGGATATCGGCCGAACGTGTGGCCGTCGAGATCCAGTCCCCATACTCACTGAGGAGGTTCCAAATTGCAGCGAGGTGCTCGGGTTCCTCGGACTTGAGGTCGAGGTTTAAGGTGATGAGGGGCCAGCTCCGGCGGTCTCCTTCCCGCAGGGCCTTTTCCACAATCGGGCGAACACGCTCGAAAAAATAGTCGCGCATGGCAGGTTCGTTGCCGCTTACGGACGAGCCATGAGTAAGAACGGACCTCCCTTGTCCGGTCTTCGGATCTGTATACCAATATAGGTCTTGCTCAATGGCGAGTGGCGTACCGCTGGACAGTGCTCTGTCGATTCGGTCCGGCCACCATTCGAAGTAGGGGTAACAATTGTGAGCATCCATCAGCGAGCGCGCCCCGGGACGAACTGCGTCGGGCACGATTCGTCCTTCAGCGCAAAGGAGCAACATAGAAACGAACACGAGCATGGACGGCCCGAGAAGGCTATTGCCGTGGGTGCGGGACGTTTGCAGCGTGTTGTTATCCATTGGGATCAAACCTCGCGGTCATTGGTTAGAAATGATTCGCGTTTGGTTCTCTGTATTCGGCAGGTTCCCTTACGTAACCGAGCGTAAAATAGGAACTAGAGAAAAACAAGGAAGCAAACATCTACGATATGGACTGTCGCTGAATTTATACATTATTCTCAGCTTCACTTTGTTATCAGAGAGCTGCGGACCTTGACGTAACCTGGCTTGATGACGGAGTAGATTAAATCGCAACGCCGGTCATAGGGAAGAAAGGCGCTCTTCATCGCGTTGATGGTGATCTTTTCAAAGTCCTCCAAGGACAGACCAAAGGTGTCCCGAGCCGCCTCGAATTCGCGGGTCATCGTCGTGTCGCTCATCAACCGGTTGTCGGTGTTGAGAGTGACGCGAAATTTCTCCTGATAGAAAATCTTAAAGGGATGCTCGGAAAGGCTGCGGGCGGCCCCCGTATGAACATTGCTGATCAGGCAAATTTCCAGGGGAATCCTCTTGTCGAGAACATATTGAGCGAGGTCACCTAATTTCACGGCTTTACCCTGGGCGACGGCAATGTCATCAATCAATCGCGTCCCGTGTCCGATACGGTGCGCGCCGCAGTATTGAATGGCCTGCCAAATCGATTCTTTACCGAACCCCTCGCCGGCATGAATGGTGATGTTGAAATTCTGTCGCTGAATATAGTGAAAGGCTTCCACGTGCTTCTTGGGAGGAAAGCCGCCCTCCTCACCGGCCAGATCGAATCCCACAACGCCGCGCTCGCGAAAGTCAACGGCGAGCTCGGCCATTTCCAGGGAGACATCCATATTGCGCATTGCGCAGATGATCAAGCCCGAAGAAATTCCAAAGTCCTTTTGGCCTCGTTCCAGGCCCTTGAGGACGGCAGCGACAACCTGCTGGTGGCTTAATCCTTCCCGAGTGTGAAAGAGGGGAGCAAAGCGAGTCTCAAAATAGACTACGCCGTCCCGGCTTAGGTCTTCCGCTTGTTCATAAGCAACTCGTTCGAGCGCCTCCTCGGTTTGCATCACGGCGATCGTGTGCGCAAAACCTTCCAGATATTTCGGCAGGCTTCCCTGGTTTGCCCCCTGGTGGAACCAGCGCGCCAAGTCCTCCGGATCTTTGGCAGGAAGCTGGCCGTATTTTGCGCTGCTTGCCAACTCGATTACAGTTTTCGGTCTGAGGACTCCGTCCAGGTGTTCGTGTAACAGAACCTTGGGGAGACTCTTCAATACTCCACGATCCAGGTTCATACAGGCTCCCAGTTTCGTCGTTCGCCGCGATCCCACCACAGCATGAACCATTGTCGCCCCATTGGTAGGGGGAACAACAGGAACGTTGGGAGTACCTCCCCCCGTGTTTTTGTAAGTTGCAGCAAAGGTAGGTGGCGGACCAGGTTTGATTGCCGGAAGCGTCGGTCATGAGGCGTGCGGAGCCGAGGTGGTCGGCGTGGTAGTAGTGAACGCCAAGGCCGCTGGCACCAGTTAAGAAGGCGTCGTCAAAGCGGGCGGTGGCTTTCTTGCGCGTTTTTCAGCGGCTTCGCGCCCAGCTGCCTCCCGTAAATCGCTCCCCTAGAATAAACGCGGTCCGAATCTGGATCGAATTGCTCACCCCCCGAACCGCATTCGGAGTGTCGATTCCTGCTCCTGCACTGGTACAATCTTGGCGTCGTGCCACAGGGCTGTGACTATTAGCCATGGGTGCACCTCAAAACGCTAAAGACGGGAGCTTGCCAGCCACCGTGCTGTGGAAAATAGGCCGAAGGTGTGATTTTCGGCGAGGGCTAAGCTGCCTCGTCCATTCTGTGGTGTTGGCTGCGGTAGTAGCCGGTGGGTGTTCGAAGGCCCGTACGACCAGCGTTTTGGGGGATGCGGCGCACCCTACTCCCGTTCACTTCTACACTGTTGCCGAAGAGACGGCGCGAAGGCGCATCCAGGCAGTGGGATCGCTCTACGCGTTTGAAGAAAGCACGCTGAGTTCACAAGTCGAAGGCCGCGTGGCCGAAGTGCTTGCCGACGTCGGCGACAACGTTAAAGCGGGCCAGGCGCTCATCACACTCGACCCGCAAGAATTGCAATTTGAAGTGGACCGCCAGCGTGGCCTGGTAACCCAAGTGCGCGCGCAACTAGGCATTGGCCCGAACGATCCCCCACCGTCTGATCCCAAAAAGATTGCCTCCGTGCAGCGCGCGGAAGCGGACCTGTTCGACGCTGATCACAAATACGGCCGCGCGCAACAAATGTACAAGGACAATCTGATCTCGCAGCAGCAACTTGACGAAGCTGCGAGTCGCTTCCAGAGCACCAAGGCAACTTACACCGTTGCGTTGCAGGAAGTTGATCGGCTCAAGGCGCTGCTGATCTCCAGCGAAGCCAGCGAGAAGCTGGCCGAAAAAAAGCTCGCTGACGCAGCCATTCGCGCGCCATTTCCCGGCGCCATCAAAACACGGAACGTGCATCCCGGTGAATATGTGAAGGTGCAAAGTCCGGTGATGGTGCTGGTTCGAACGGACCGCCTGCGCGCGCGTCTGGCGGTGCCGGAACGCTGGGCCGGCTGGGTGCGGGACGGGGCCACGGTCGATTTGCACGTGGAAGCGTTTCCCGGCGAAACCTTTCAGGGAAAAATCTCGCGCATCAATCCGGCGGTAGAGCAGGATTCGCGCACCTTCGAGGCCGAGGCGCTCCTAACCAATCTTGATGGAAGGCTGAAACCCGGTTTTTTTCTGCAGGCATCCATTCCCAGCGAGAAAGAAGAGAAGACCATATTTCTTCCTGAGCGAGCTGTGAACTATCGCTACGGGGTCTACAAGGTTTTTCTGCTGAACGGCAATCGCGTTTCGGAGCGTCAGATTCGCCCCGCGGGCCAGACCGAAGACGAACATGGGCGGCGTTTTGAAGTTGCCGAGGGGCTGAAGCCGGGCGACAAAGTCGCAGTGGCCATTTCCGGTGATTTGCGCGAAGGGTCCATCGTTCGAGAACAACCCGAAGGGACTGCACCGGCTGCGAAGTAATCCCAGCGGGCAAAAATAAGCATGTCCATTTGCGTAGATGAACTGATGAACCGATGAAGCTCGCCGAAACCTGCGTAAAGTATCCCGTCTTCACGGTGATGCTGATTGCGTTTCTCGTGACGCTGGGTGTGTTCTCCTACCGGGGCCTGGCCGTCGACCTTTTTCCCAAAGCCGACCCTGCCACTGTAAACGTGGAAGTCAGGCTGCCTGGAGCGACCCCTGAAGAGGTCGTTACAGGTGTGGTCCTGCCTCTGGAAGATGCCATCTCTTCTGTGAGCGGCATTGACGAAATCACCGTCTATTCCTTCGAAGGCTTTGCCGATATTACCTGCACGTTTGTACTGGAACGCGACATTGAGGGCGCGGCACAGGACATCCGTGAAAAAGTTGCTGGAGCCATTGACCGGCTACCGCGCGATACTCTTCCTCCCATCATTACCAAGCTGGATCCGCAGTCTGATCCCATTATGACGCTTCTCGTCAGCGGCCCTATGAGCCGCCGCGAGCTGACTGAAATCGCCGACAAGCAGGTGCGTCGCGCCATTCAAGCAGTGGATGGAGTGGGCAGCGTCGACCTCAACGGAAGCCAAGGCCGCCAAATCCGGGTTCTGCTGGACGCCCAAAAACTCACCTCGCACAACTTCACGGTCCTTGATGTTCGTTCAGCGCTGCAACGCGAAAACATCGAAGCGCCGGGCGGCCGCATGATCACCGGTCCCCAGGAACTGGGGCTTCGCACCCTGGGGCGCGTCACGTCCGCGGAACAATTCGGCGAAATCGTGATCGGGACGCGCGGCGGCACGCCGGTGCGCGTCCGCGACGTGGCGCAAGTCGAGGATGGCGCACAGGAACTGCGAACCTGGTCGGCACTCTTTCGGAAGGGAACTACGGCACAAGATGTGGTCGCCATTCAGGTGCTCCGCCAATCGGGTGCCAACACTGTGCGCGTGGCAGACGACGTCAGAAGCAAGCTTACGGAATTGCGCACCCAGTTGCCGCCCGGCGTGCATCTTCAAGTCGTTCACGATATCTCCGACTTCATCAAAGCTTCCGTCCATTCGCTGATTGAACATCTGATTTTTGGCAGCATTCTGGCAAGCATGGTCGTCTGGCTCTTCATTCGAAATTGGCGTGCGGTGCTGATTGCAGCCGTGGCTATCCCCGCTTCCATCATTGCCACTTTCACTTTGATGCGGGGCATGGACTTTTCGCTGAATAACATCACGCTCCTGGCGTTGACGCTAGCCGTCGGAATCGTGATCGACGACGCCATCATTGTTCTAGAAAATATCTTTCGATTCATGGAAGAGAAGGGAAGAGACCGCATTCGCGCGTCGATTGAGGCCACCAAGGAAATTGGGCTAGCGGTGATGGCCACGACTCTCTCTCTCGTGATTATCTTCCTGCCCATCGCATTCATGACCGGTTATGCCCGCAAATACGTGAATTCCTTCGGATGGACCATGGCCATGGCCATTCTCGTCTCGCTGCTCGTGGCCTTCACGTTAACGCCGATGATGAGCTCGCGTTTCCTCAAGCTAGGCGCTGGAGAAAAGAAAGCGCACTCCGAAGGTTTCCTGCATTCGGTGGAAGTGCTCTACCTGAGGATGTTGCACTGGTCTCTCGCACACCGGCGCGCCATCATCCTGATTTGCCTGATAACTTTCCTGTCCACTTTCGGTTTCTATCACCTGGTGGGACGCGACTGGATTCCCGCGGATGATCAATCCGAACTAATCAGTTCATACACGCTTCCCGAAGGCACTTCGCTTGAGAAAACCACCATGCTCGCCGAGGATATTGCCGAGCGTGTGATCGCCTTGCCCGAGGTGGCGCTGGTCCAATCGTTCACGCACGGGCGCACGAATCACGCGCATTTTTTCATCGTGTTGGTTCCTCCGAGCGAGCGAAGCCGCACTCACACGCAGATGGCCACGGCGGTTCGCGAAATTCTTTCCACTTACCGGAACATGACCTACAACGTGCGCTTGCCTTCGGTACTCGGTGGAGAAATCTATTTTCCCATCGCCGCCGTCATCCGTGGACCGGAGCTCACGCAACTCGCAGAAATCAGCAAGCAGGCGGCCGGCCGGATGATGAATTATCCGGAACTTGTGGACGTCAATCCCAGCCTGAACCTCAATACGCCGGAACTTCAGGTGAAAGTGGACCGGCAGCGGGCTGCGGATATCGGCGTGCGCATGACCGACGTTAGCGATGCTGTCAGACTGTTCTATTCCGGCGAGGACGAGATTACGCGGTTCAAGGAAGGCTCGGAGCAATATCCCGTCACCATGCAATTGCTGCCGGAGCAGCGAGATAATCCCGATGTTCTGGCGCGCATGATGGTGCCCTCGACGAAACTGGGCCAGGTGCGGCTTGAAAATGTTGCCACCATCGGGCGCGGTGCCGGGCCCGCCAGCCTCCAGCGCTACAATCGTGAATTCCAGGTCAGCGTCTACGCAAATGTTGCTTCCGGTTATCCGCTCGACTTGGCTGCGGCGCACACCGTGCAGTCCATCAAGGAAGTCGGTTTGCCGGCCGGCTATTCGTATCTCTTCTCTGGACAAGTCAAAGTCCTGGAAGAGACGACCTGGAATCTTTTGTTGGCGATGCTGCTGGCATCCATTTTCATGTACATGGTCCTGGCGGCACAGTTTGAGAGCTTTACTTATCCCTTCATCATTATGCTGACGCTGCCGCTCAGCGTGCCTTTTGCGCTCTTCTCACTTTGGATCACCGGACGCGCCCTGAGCCTGTGGAGCGCCTTGGGAATGTTTCTGCTGCTCGGCATCGTAAAAAAGAACGGCATCCTGCAAGTGGACTACACGAATCGATTGCGCGCCGAAGGGATGCCGGTGCGCGATGCGATCATCGAGGCGAATCGCGTTCGCCTCCGGCCCATCCTGATGACCACGCTTTCCATCATCGCCGGATTGATCCCCGTAGCGATCGGAATTGGTGCGGGCTCGGAGCAACGGGCCTCGATAGCCGTAACGATTATTGGAGGGCAGACGCTTTGTCTGTTGCTGACCTTGCTGGTTGTGCCGGTAGCGTATTCCTACCTTGCGGAGTTTGAGGCCGTGCCTTGGACTGATTGGGCGGCACGACTCCTTGGCCGTGCTCGCGACTCCATCCGCCCCTCCAACAACGATTAAACATCGCATTCTCTGGCGGGCAGACAGTTTCGTATTTCAAAAAAATGCAGGAGCGGAGAATGGAGAGGATCAGAAACCCTGAGAAGCGCCACGGGCTGCGAGAGGACTTTCGGAGGAGACTGTCGATTGGACGAGGGTAAGGCGTGGAGCGCGCAACAGGAGGAACAGTTCGCCAGCCCACAGCAAAATATCCAGCAAGCGTCCGCGCTGAAGGTTGCTCAGATTTTCAGACTGCAGGCTGACGTCGAGCGCCTTTCTAGAGCATTCCTCGACGAAGGCGCGCATCGCGACGAGGTCGACGGGCTCAGCGCTGAACTTGCGCCCCCGGGGATCAAAGCCCTCAAGCTTTTCATAACAACGCAGCAAGAAATGGTTTAAGCACAGAGCCTGGCGATCCAATGTAGTAATCGCGGCGCCGCTACAAGAGCCCACCCGGCAGTTTCGTTTCCCAAGCATCGCAACCATCCCCCCCAGGCCCACTGATTTACCTCGACGAACAGTCTCATTCTCTGTCGAATCCATACATATAGGATGCGTTATGCGACGCAAACGGTTTCGTCTTCGCATTCGACGTCCTGCCTTCGAGTACCTTCACTGCCGGCTACGCTTTCTGTCTCATTCATCGGTACGGAATGCGACGTCGGCAACACCGGCAAGTGCGCGACCATCGTTTGCACACGCAGGCGGTGGTCGAGATAAGGGGCCAGCAGCGCGTTTACCCATCGCACGTTTTGGTTGCAGCATTTCATGCGGTGGTGCCCGGCCCAGAGCGTGACGACGGTGACTAAGCGTGCCTCGTGATTCGAAATCATTACCAGGCATCCGGCGAAACCGTTCACGTCCTTGAGCGCACCGGCGACGGCAGCTGGAATCGCTGCTTCCACGCGGTGGGCTTGCTGGGGCTTGGCCACGAATTCAATGCTGAGCGCGGTCATGGGAGGAGCGCCTGACTTACCGTTTGAGGGCGCTTGAGCTTTCAGGCCAGAAGAGCGGCCGTAAGAATAGGCGGCACTATTCGTCATATTTGGATAACATACTGGACTTGCCATCAAGCCTCCCTGCAATGAAATGACCCACCCTTTAGGAGAAGGGAGGCGCATCCTCGGCCCGTTCAGGGGCAAGCCTGGATGCGCCCATTGGGGCACATGGGGACCGGGGAGGGTCCCCATGGATAAGGACTCCCGAGCGTTCGGGCGTTCCTACGCACAAGTAGTGCGCCTGACGTGGCTTCCGTTTCAACCGTTTTTGACGAAACATAAGTCTCGTTTGCCGACGGAGGGCTGCGAAGCTATACTCCGTCCCCAAGAATCCGAGGTTTTGGTGGAATTCTTCACTTTTGATAAGGCGTATGTGGAACGGCTTCGGGAAGGGGATCCTTCGACCGAGCAGCACTTTGTCGCTTATTTTGAGCAACTTCTCCACATCAAGCTGCGTTCTCGCATGCTGACGTCCGATAAGGTCGAGGACCTTCGCCAGGAGACGTTTATCCGAGTGATTGCCGTGCTTCGCAAGGACGGCGTACGGCAGCCGGAACGTTTCGGGGCCTTCGTTAACTCCATATGTAACAACGTTTTACTGGAGCATTACCGGTCTTCCGCAAAGAATCAGCCTCTGGAGGACGCGCACATGGATATACCCGACAAAGTATTGGACCTGGACGGTATGCTCGTCACCAAGGAATCGGCGGAGCGAGTCCGCCGTATCCTTGATGGGCTGCCGAAGCGTGACCGCGAGCTGTTGCGAGCTATCTTCTTGGAAGAAAAGGAGAAAGACACCGTGTGTCAGGAGTTTGGCGTCGATCGCGAATACCTGAGGGTGCTGGTTCATCGCGCGAAGGATAAATTCAAGGCGCTCTATGAGAAAGGCCAGATGGGGATTGCCCGGCGGGCGACCTGGATGGGGAACCGGTGAAACGTTTTAGTGACCCACGGCACTACCTTTCGGATGGCACTTATGGATCATAATCAGGCCGTACAGCTGCAAGCAGCAGTCAAGTACGTGCTCGGCGAGCTTTCCCAGACCCAGCGGGACGAATACGAAGAGCATTATTTCGATTGCGCGGAGTGCGCGGTCGATATCCAGGCGCTCGTGACTTTTGCTGACACCGCCCGCGAAGTATTGCGGCAAGAAAAGGCGAGCCAGTTTAGGAAGGAATCAGCTCCAGCGCGCGGCAGGTGGCTGCGCTGGTTCCAGCCCGTGGTTGCCGTGCCGGCGTTCGCGGCCCTGTTGCTGATTATCGCCTACCAAAATACGGTCACGATTCCTCAAGCGAGGAATACCTCATCCCGGGCCGTTCCTGAAGTTTATGGCCAATCCTTCTTACTACGGCCGTCGGATACTCGCGGAGGGAATGAGACGGGCGTCAATGGGGCTACGCTCGAGGTCCAGCCCAACGAAGGATTTTTGCTGCAGCTTGATTTCATTCCCTCTTCCAGTTTTCCTGCCTATCTCTGTCAGTTGCAGGATGCCTCCGGCCGCGTCCTCCAGCAAATCACGGTCCCGGCAGAGAAGGCTAAGAAGGAATTGCACCTGCCCATCCCGGCAGGATTGATTTTGCGTCCCGGCCAGTACAGTTTGGTCTTCCTTGGCGCCGATCCTGTTACGGGAAAAGCTGTCAATGACAGCAAGCTGCAGTACTTCACATTTAACGTTGCATTCCGACGGTAGACGCATAAGATTAACAGCCTGCAGTGGAAGTGGGTCATCCTCAGGGAAATCGAACCTTAGCTCCGACATGCTACATTTCGGCGGCGCTAGCGTTTCGTCTCTGAAGATACTTTCGTGACCCTGCAAGCTGTTAGCTCACTCCACCAGTCGAGGAGTCCCCGATGGCACACTTGCACCGTATTCCCTTCAACTTTCACGGCCACGGCCATGCCCTTAGCGGAGAATTTCGTCATCCGCTGTGGTCCATTATTCCGGCCCAGGCCTCGGCCTCGCTTTCCAGCATCGGTGGAATCGCGGTGGCGCACGGCGAGAATTTCCATTTTCAGGATTTCGTCTGCTTCAAGTCCGCTCACACGCATATTTCCGGGAAGCGCCGGCGCGACGAGACTTTTGTGACTCACGCCAGCACGGTGGTCCAGGGTCTTAACATTCTGGGAATGGTCACAGCGGAGCGTATCGTCTCCCGACTTACTTCGATCCATAACCCGAAAGAACCTGAAGGCCACATCATCGCCGAAGACAGCCGCATCGAGGGGTTGAAGATCAATGGAGAAGACGTGAAGGTGATTCTTCGCCACGACCTGCTGGTCAAATGCAAGACCTTTAGTGATCTGGTAAAAGGTATTGCAGGCGACAAGAAATCCGGGAAAATAGTGGCACTCGACGAAGACCGCAAGGTGGCCATTTGCTCGCTAGTGGAAAAAATCGAGACGCGGCTGAAGGGCGTCGATGCCAAGCGGCACCTCATCGAGGTCAAAGATTTTGGGAAAATCTTCTTGGCCGAAGTTCTTGCCTATCCAGGAACGAAAACCCTGACAATGCTCCGCCTCGAACTGGGCTCGCCCCACGTTGCCGACCTCACCGTGGCCCAAACTGGGGGCAACGGACAACCGTCACCACCGTGAGATGTGTAATATCGCTAAGCCTGTTTTTTCTGCTGCTGACAGAGTCGTGCTCGCGCGGGACCTATTCATCGGCATACCTTCAAGCAACTCACGATCAAATTCTATGGACTCTGCGTCACGACGATGCGGACAAAGCGCTCAGGGACGTCAACGGCGCCTTGGTGCGACTCGCGGGCAAGAACCTGGAATGGACTTGGCGCCTAAAAGTACTTAAAGCGCAAGTACTCCTTACCAAGTCGGATTCCCAAGAGGCCCTCTCGGTCCTGAGAGAGCCTCTTCCCGCCTCTCTTGTTGCCACAGATATCTCTGTGCGTAAAGCAATGATGGAAGGGATCGCTCACCGACAAGCTCAACAATTCCCCGAATCCGAGAAGAATCTCGCCGAAGCCGAACAATTTGCCAGAGCGTCGCATCCCCAACTCCTGGGAGATGTATTGAACGCTCGTGGCGCGCTTGAGGTCGACCAAAAGAAATTCTCTAGAGGTGAGATGACCTTCGAGCAGGCGCTGACGCTCGTGCGCCAAGCGCGAGACCGCGGTGGAGAAGCAAGCGTACTCAACAATCTTGCTAGGGTGGCTATGAGCCGGGAACACTTTGACGAGGCGATAGACCGGGCTCATGTCGCTCTGGATCTTTCGAGGTCCTTGGGTCTGAAGCCTCTGTCGGCCACCGTTCTGGGCAACCTCGGCTGGAGCTATTTTGAGCTAGGCGACTTCGAGAATGCGCTCGACTTTTACGGGAAAGGCGCGCAAGCGTCTTCAGCCAGCGGGCTTTCGGGGTATTCAGCTTATTGGTTCTCCGACGTTGCAACCGCTTATCTGGCTTTACGCGAGTACGCTCCAGCAGAGGAACTTGCTCGCACCACTCTTACGCGAGCGCACGAGCTGAAAAACGCGCAGACCATAACGCTGTGTAACAACACCCTTGCGGAAATCATGCTGATAACGGGGCGGCTCAGCGAGGCTGGGCAATACAACCAAGAAGCGCTGAAAATGGAAGAGGAAGGCCAAGACAAATTTGGCACCATTGATTCGCTTCTCATGGCAGGCCATATCGCGGACGCCAAGAAGCGCTTCTCCGACGCCGAGAACTTCTTTAGGCGCGTCCTCGGAGATCCGACTGTCGATACACGGCGGCGTTGGGAAGCCGAAGCCGGCCTCGCGCAAGTATGGGATGGCGAAGGAAAATTTGTTGAAGCCGAACGGCAATACCTCAAAGCGATCAACATGATCGAGCAAGCCAGACGGTCAGTCAACCACGATGAGCTGCGATTGAGTTTCCTTTCCAGCGGAATTGCAGTGTACGGCGAATACATCGACTTCCTGATCCGCCGTGGCAGGCCCGCCGACGCGTTGAACCAGGCGGAACTCAGCCGCGCCCGCACTCTGTCCGAGGGTTTATCGTCTAACGAACAAATTGAGTCTCCACGCGCCGCGTCCCGCGTTCCGCCCCAGCAACTTGCCCAACGCCTTCACGCCACACTGCTCATTTACTGGCTCGGCGAGAAGCACTCCTATCTCTGGGCCGTCACGCCTTCGAAGACAAAGTATTTCACCCTGCCACCCGCTGCGGAGATCGATCGTTTGATCAAGTCCTATCGCGAACTCACACTCAAGTCCGGCGACCTCTTGCAGAGTGCTGCTTCGACGGGTGAAAAACTGTACGCATCTCTGGTGGAACCTGCAAAGAACCTGATTCTCCCAAGTTCGCGAGTGATCCTGCTGCCGGACGCCAGCCTCTATGGTCTTAATTTCGAAACGCTGATCGTGCCCGGTCTGCGGCCTCATTTTTGGATCGAGGATGTAATCGTGACCACGGCGAGCTCTTTGTCGCTGCTGGCGTCCGCCCCCACTCGCGCGCCTCCCAAAGAAAAGAATCTGCTTCTCGTCGGTGATGCGCTTCCCGTTCCCGAATTTGGCCCTCTGCCCCAGGCCCCCGCCGAAATGCAGAAGATCGAACAGTATTTTCCGGAGTCGCGCCGCGCGATTTTGAAGGGCACACAGGCTACGCCGAGCTCTTACCTGGGCAGCAAGCCCGGACGCTTCTCGTACCTCCATTTCGTCACGCATGGAACTGCCAGCCGCGCTCGCCCGCTGGAATCCGCGGTCATCCTCAGCAAGGAACCCGCTGGCGACGCTTACAAGCTGTATGCTCGAGACATCGTCCGACATCGCCTGAACGCCAACCTTGTGACCATTTCCGCCTGCAATGGTTCTGGCACACGCGCCTATTCCGGCGAAGGCCTGGTCGGCCTCTCGTGGGCCTTTCTGCGGGCCGGAGCGCACAATGTCATCGGCGCTCTGTGGGAAGTCAGCGACGCCTCCACGCCGCAGTTGATGGACGCGCTTTACAGCGAATTGAGCCAGGGCAAAGACCCCGCCACCGCTCTGCGCGACGCCAAACTCACGCTCCTCCATTCCGCAGATTCCGACTCGGTATTCAAAAAGCCCTTCTATTGGGCGCCGTTCCAGCTCTACGCCGGCTCCTAGACCCGACCTCGTTTGGGCGTTTCCGCGGACCGATGCATCGCATCGAAAACTTGATTGAAATCCCTAAAGGTTTCCACAGTGCTGCTCTTGTGCTTCCGGACCGTCTCAGCATAAACTTCCTCGCAGCATTCATTGTTATTTGCGAGCCGCCTCAACCTCTTGAGGAACTCAAGGCTCGACCGAATGTGGGGTTGTGATGTCTGGGGGGAGAGAAATGAGAAAGCTATTGTGCTCGTTTTTCGTGTTGACACTCGCGCTAGGGCTTGCCTCGTTCGGGTGGGGCCAATCGCAGATCACCGCAGGGACCGTGCAGGGAGACGTGCTCGATGAAAAAGGCGGGAGCGTCGCGGGTACGACCGTTGAAGCAAAAAACCTGGCGACCAATTTCGTGCAGACGGACACCACAAATGCGGACGGTCACTTTGCCTTCTTGAGTCTTGCCCCGGGGCGCTACACCCTCACAATAAGCAAATCCGGGTTCGCGACCATCGTTCAGGAAAATGTGAACCTCACTGTAGGCCAGACCATTACGTTGCCTGTAACCATGAAGGTATCTTCGGTTGCGCAACAGATCGTCGTCACAGACGTACCAGTCATCGAAACGACAAAAACTGAATCGTCCTCGACCTTGAGCGAACTCACGGTCAGCGCGACGCCAGTCCTTGGGCGCAAGTTTGAAGATTTGTTGACATTGACACCCGGTGTGGCAATTACCCAGGGGCCGGATGGAGACGAGATCAACTTCAACGGCCAGCGCGGCGTGTTCAATAACATAAGCCTCGATGGGGGTGACTACAACAACGGCTTCTTCGGCGAGCAGCTCGGCGGACAACGCGCTGCAATTGACATCACTCTCGATGCGGTCAAGGAATTTCAAGTAGTCGCCAGCGGGGCCAACGCCGAATTTGGTCGGACGGCAGGCGGCGTTGTCAACGTCATTACTAAGTCCGGAACGAATGATGTCCACGGGAGCGGTTTTGAATACTTCCGCACCGAAGCGCTTACAGCGGCAACTTCTGATGGCAAACCACTCCAGGATTTTCGCCGCAACCAGTTTGGCGGAACGATGGGTGGACCCATTGTAAAAGACAAAATGTTCATTTTTGGTGCATTTGAACAAATTATCGCAGAGCTGACGCGCCCCAATCTGAGCGCGCCGCTCGGACCGGCATGTTCCGTGACGGCCCCGATCGTGGGAGTCAATGACGCCGTGATAAACGCCAGCGCTGAATGCCAGAGAGTTGCGCTCCTGAATTTTCTGAAGGCTGGAGTAGGCCAGGACGATGGCCAACCCGTCAAGCATCCCATCCGAAACTCAGCCGCGCTTGGCCGATTCGACTGGAACGTAAATCAGAAAAATCAGTTTGCCCTGTCTTACAATTTCGACTACTCGAAAAACACGAACCAAACCTTCGACGTGCCGACGTACGGAGATTCTGCGAACGGAATCGAGGGACCGTCGAAAATCAATGTCATCAATGCTAATCACTACACCACCGTCTCCTCGAACAAGCTGAACGAAGCGCACTTCAGCTACCAGCGCGAGATCAGGCCGCGAGCAGCTACTCCATCCAAGATACCGGCGGACACCGCCATGGGGTTCGGCACGACCTTCCGTTTCGGCAATCCCTTCTTTCTTGAACCTACCGTCGACGAAACCATTTGGCGCACACAGCTCCGGGACAATTTTTCAGTCGTTCACGGCAAACATAGTTTCAAGTTTGGCGGCGACTGGCTTCACACGAACAACACCCAGGTATTCCGCGGGTTCTTTACCGGACGCTACATCTTCGACAGCGTAGTCGGGTTTCTGCGGTACGCGTCCCCCGACGCCGCAGGTGGGTTTGGTCCGACGGTGGGCGAGTGTCTCACGGGCACCGGAACGTTCACCGGTTGGATCACCCAGGACAAGGGACAAACGTGCGCAGCCGGTAGTAGTGTGGGCGGTCCGCTTATCTTCTACCTTCAGGATGGCGTGCCGACGGGCCTGATTAACATAAAGCCTGGGGCTTCGAGCATCAACAATGAGGACTACGCACTCTTCGCTCAGGACAAGTGGCAAATCCTGCCGAATCTCAGCTTGAGCTATGGTCTGCGATGGGAAGCCGAGATTTTCCCGAACGTGATTACGCCTCCCAGCAAGACTGCGTATGGCATCTTCCTGAGTAACCCCTTGTTCCCATCGGATGGTACGCTTCATAGCCAGAAGAAGGAGTTCCAACCGAGAGTCGGATTGGCCTGGGATGTTCTGAATAACCACAAGTCTCTGTTCCGGGCGAGTTACGGTATCTTCAACGGGCGCCAAAACATGCTTTCGCAGGTGGGTTCGATCACCACCAATGGTGTGCAGCAGAGCACGATTTTCACCACGTCGGCATTCGGCGGCGGACCTGCTTGGCCGGGCGACTTTCCGGTCACTCCCGGCAATGCTTCCTGCGCGTTGGGCACTCCCGTGAACCCATTTCCGTGCTTTACGGGTGTTCGTCTTTTCAGCAAGCACTATGCGAATCCGCGAATTTACACAACAAACGTAGCGTACGAGCAGGAGATTTACCCGGGTTGGACGGCATATGCCGATTTCACTTTGTCCAAAGGCGTTCATCTGACGACGTTTATCGACGGCAATGCCAATGGCTATTTTGCTGACAACGGGACGTTTGTGGCGCCAAATACTTTTGGCCCGCAGCTTGGTGGCATGATGATAACCGGAAGCACTGCAAAATCACTCTATCGCGGGCTCACTCTCGGAATGAGAAAACGCTTTAGTCAGCGTTTCCAGTTGGAGTGGAACTACGTGCTTTCGGAAGATTTGGATAGCGACTCGAACGAGCGCGACCCTTTTACGGATCGTCGGCTTGACCCGCGCAATCCGGCGCGGGATTACGGTTTTTCCGATCGTGATGAACGTCACAAGTTCAATCTCTTCAGCTATTTCGAGCTTCCCGGCGGGTTTAACTTGGACGCCCGCCTTCAAGCACATACGCCACAGCCCATCACTCCCGCAAACTGTGCGGCTACTGCAGGCTGCAAACGCAATTCGACATGGAAAAACAATGAATATACTTCATTCGATTGGCGGGCGATGCGCCCTTTCAAGCTTGGAGAGCGATACAGACTCATTCCAGCGATCGAAATGTTTAACACCTTCAACAACAAGAACAACGTGAATCCCCTTGTCACACCGGCACTGTTCAACTTTGACGGGTTCCTCCGCCTTGGCGTCGGCGATCCGCGCCAGGCGCAACTCTCCCTGCGCTTCGAGTTCTAACGAAGAGGCTACGAGTCACTGAGAGCAAATCTCCAGAAGGGGGCGCTACGGCGCCCTCTTTGTTTTTATGGTAGCGGCGCAACACAGAATAGGACGCATGGACACACGCAATTCCCGTGGCGCTTGCTTGCGCGTCACGAATCCCTGACAATCTAAGGTTTATATATGCGTGATTTTCCGCACGGTAGCGGTTGTCCGCACGGAAATGAAAAGCGAGTGAAATGGCAAGTCAGCCGAATTCCATAAGGCGATTGGTCGCCTACTTTTCGATGGAGATTGCTTTGGAGAACGCCATGCCGAGTTACAGCGGCGGGCTCGGCGTTCTTGCG
>Ga0209376_1001149_pt1 | contig 27381 bp, 26 predicted proteins | sample GraSoiAngelo_134_FD_185891 | JGI IMG/M metagenome (GOLD analysis project Ga0209376, IMG submission 185891) | Grasslands soil microbial communities from the Angelo Coastal Reserve, California, USA - 14_0929_05_30cm (SPAdes) (version 2) | ecosystem: Environmental > Terrestrial > Soil > Grasslands ... | reverse complement strand
CCAGATACGTCCGCTGAATCTCGATGGCGCTCATCTGCCTGCCGTCGTCCAGCTTCACCTTTTTTTTCAACGTCGGATCGCGAGAGATTTCCCGGATGGCTTTCACCGGGTCCTCCAGCTCGATGCCGACGACCGTGTACCCGTCCTCAATCATGGAGAGGACCAGCGCGGCGATTCCCACCTTGAGGTAGGTGGCGTATTCGGACATGTTCGAATCGCCGACGATGATGTGGAGCCGGCGGTACTTCTCGGCGTCGGCGTGAGGCTCATCCCTCGTGTTGATGATGCTTCGAGAGGACGTGGTCGACGAGGAGGTCTTTTCGTGGATGTGCTGGGCCCGTTGGGAAATGAAATACTGCGGCTTGCCCGAGACCTTCAGGACCTTACCTGATCCGGAGTAGATCTGGCGCGTCACGAAGAACGGAATGAGCTGCTCGGTCACCTTCCAGAAATCTACATCCCGGCGCATCAAGTAATTTTCGTGGCAGCCGTAGGTATTGCCGAGCGAGTCGGTGTTGTTCTTGAAGATGTAGATCTCTCCCGAGAGTCCCTCTTCCCTGAGACGCTCCTCCGCGGCGGGAAGACAGGCCTCCAGCAAGCGCTCCCCGGCTTTGTCATGAACGACGAGATCCAGAATGTTGTCGCACTCGGGCGTCGAATACTCCGGGTGGCAGCCCGTGTCCTGGTAAAACCGGGCACCGTTGATCAGGAAGGCGTTCGAGGGCCAGCTGTTGGGGATGAGGCCCTCGAAGATGTACCCGAGGACCTTCTCCATCGGGAGATAGATGCGCCCGTTGGGCGAGAAGATCAGGCCATACTCATTCTCTAGACCAAAGATTCGCTGTTTCATACGGCAGCCACGGATGCGGCTCGGACCACACCCTCAGCATACACTCCAGAGCGGGGTTCTTCAATATCAGGCAAGGATCTGGCGAGATTCGGCAGGCGGGATTCGACGGAACTTGCGGCCCGGGCGAGTTCGATCCAATGCGGCGACCTCAAGTCCCTCGATCGGGAGCTTCTGGTTCGTCACGCTCTCCAACGCCGCCACGCAGAGCGTGAGCGCCGCCTTCAAGGTCGGGGGCGCGCCCTTATACCGCTCCTTGAGAAAGACCAGCAAGGCTTCCGCGCGACCCCCGATCGCGGTGAAGCCCCGCTCATCAAAAATGCTTCCATCGAATGAGATGCGATACATCTCGTTCGGGTGTCCTTGGTCTCCGACCTGCGCGACCAGAATCTCCACCTCCAGCGGCTTGAGCTCCTGGCTGAAGATCGTCCCGACGCTCTGCGAGTAGCCGTTGGCGAGGGACCTGGCCGTGACGTCTTCGCGGCTGTACATGAACCCTTTCAAGTCCGCATGGCGGATGCCCGCCTTGCGCAGGTTCTCGAACTCGCTGTACTTGCCGGCGCCGGAGAAGGCGATGCTGTCGTAAATCTCGGAAATCTTGTACAGGGAGGCGCTGGGGTTATCGGCGACCAGCAAGACTCCGTCCTCGTATTCCATGGCGATGATGGACCGTCCCTTCGCGATGCCCTTCTTGGCATACTCCGCCTTGTCCTGCATCATCTGCTCAGGCGAGACATAGTAGGGTAACGGCATGCCTAGACCTCTCTCTTGCGTCCCTCGATCAGCGCCGCGTAGACCATCCCGATGCGCTGGTCCTCCACGTCCGTGATGCCCCCGGCGGTGACCAGTTTGGCGGTCGGATAGATCCCGCGCACCATATCCGGTCCTCCGGTCCCGATATCCTCCTCGGCGGCGTTATACAGCGCCAGCAAGCCGACCCTGAGCGCCTCATCCTCCGGCAGATGCTTCCGGAAATGTTCCCGCATCGTATTCCGCGCGTCCTTCCCACCGGAACCGATGGAATGATAGTCCGATTCCTCGTACCGTCCACCCGTGATGTCATACTTGAAGATCCGTCCCTCGGCACGTTTGAGATCATACCCCACGTAGATCGGGACCACGACCAGTCCCTGGAAGACCATCGGGAGATTGGCCTTCACCATCTGGCCGAGCTTGTTCGCTTTGCCTTCACAAGAGAGCTGCACTCCTTCCAGCTTCTCATAGTGCTCGAGTTCGGTCTGAAACAGCTTGGCCATCTCGATGCAGGGCCCGGCGGCGCCTGCGATCGCGATCGCCGAATGATCATCGATGGTGAATACCTTATCGAGGCGCCGGCCCGCGATCTGAAACCCTTCGGTCGCCCGCCGGTCGCCGGCGACCACGACTCCCCCCTGATACTTGAGCGCCAACACCGTCGTGCCGTGCGTAATCGGAGGGAGGGAGAGCCCGCGGCTCTCTTCAAGGGCAGGCTGGGATGGCGGATGGATCAGTCCATGACCACCCGGAACCAGATCCGGGCGCTGCTGAGCGAGATAGTCAAAAAAACTTGAGCCGTAGTCGTCCGGGAACAGCGGCACGTCTCTCGTCTCCTCTCGATTCGGCTCGTAGTCAGGTCCCAGCTCGTGCAGGGGTGTGCCGGCTCGGGTGGAAGGCGTCAGGCAGTCAGCTTGGCAAGCAACGATTCCGCCGAGTCGGATCCCTCCAGAAGCTCGCGTGTGAGAGACTCAGTCCCGCGCAGTGGCTCCATCAACGGGATCTTCTTGATCGTGGTATTCCCCACGTCGAACAGGACCGACGTCCAGCTCGCGGCGTACACTTCGCGTGGAAATTTCTTGAGACAGTTTCCACGGAAATAGGCCCGCGTATTCGCCGGAGCCTTGTGCTCCGCTTCCGCAATCTCACTGTCCTGGAGCAGCCGGTCGACCAAGTTGCTGCGCTCCAGCGTGTAGTACAAGCCCCGCTCGGGACGGACGTCGTGGTATTGGAGATCGAGCAGCAACACCCGAGGATCATTCCAGCCGCATCCTCTCCGCTCCATGTAGGAGCGGATCATCTGCCGCTTGGCCACCCAGTCAAGCTCCCGCACCAACAACATCGGGTCCCGCTCAAGCTTGTCCAGCGCCTCCTCCCAGCGCACCAGGACGTCTTTGGTGATCTGGGTCAGCTCATGACAGGCATAGAAGTCCATCGCGGTCTTGAGGTAGGCACGCTGAATCCCGATGGCGGACGTGACACGGCCGTCGGCCAGCTTCAACGTCCCTTTCATATCCAGGTCTCGCGACACCTCCTTGATGGCGCGAATCGGGTCTTCCAGGTCCAGGTTCGGAAATTCGGCGCTGGCCTCGAGCATTTCCAGCACGATGGCGGTCGTGCCGAGCTTCAGGTAGGTGGACAACTCGGCCATGTTCGCATCGCCCACGATGACGTGGAGTCGTCGGTACTTGGCGGGGTCGGCATGGGGTTCATCTCGGGTGTTGATGATCGGCCGCTTCACCATGGTATTCAGATCAATTAGACACTCGAAGAAGTCGGCACGCTGGGAAATCTGATAGTCCGTCGGCCCGGTCTGGTTTTCCGCGCCAACCTTGCCGGCTCCTGCATAAATCTGCCGGGTCACCAGGAACGGCAGCAGCATCCGGGCAATCTGGTCAAAGGGAACGGAGCGGGCAAGGAGATAATTCTCATGGTATCCGTAGCTGTTTCCCTTCCCGTCCGTATTGTTCTTATACAGAAGAAATTTTTCTCCGCCGCGTGCTTGGGCCAGGGCCCGCAGGCAGTCAGCCAGCACGCGTTCGCCGGCCCGCTCAAAGGCCATGAGCTCGCGCGGGTTGGTGCATTCCGGCGTGGCATATTCCGGATGCGCGCCGTCGACGTACAACCGCCCGCCGTTGGGGAGCAGCTTGTTCAGCAGCCGGTTGTATTCGGGACCCGGCCGTTCCCGCTCGCCTTCCACCTCAAACCCCCGGATATCGAGCAGCGGATTCTCGTTTTCATAGTCCCAGATCGCCTGAGGGGATGGGAGCGCGGGATAGTGGCCGATCAACTGGAGCGAATTGGAGACCGGATCGAGCGCCTCCGCTTCACGAGCGGCAATGCCGAACTCGGTTTCTGTTCCCATCACGCGTTGCACAATGATCTCTCCATCATGCTCGCGGCGCTCACATGGCAAGGGGCCAAGGCTTGAACTCAGAAATAATGGCCGGTGCTGATCGTCTCGATCCGCCTCGACTCGGTGGAACCCGCCGTAATGGTCCGGACATGAATGATCTTTTCGCCTTTTTTCCCCGCGATCTTTGCCCAGTCGTCCGGGTTCGTTGTGTTTGGCAAATCCTCGTGCTCCTTGAATTCTTCCCGGATCGCCCGGAGCAGATCATCGGCTTTGATGCCTTTCGCCTGGGTCGCGATGACCCGTTTAATGGCGTATTTCTTCGCCCGAGAGACAATCCCCTCGATCAATGCGCCGCTGGCGAAATCCTTGAAATAGAGAAGCTCCTTTTCTCCGTTCGCATAAGTCACTTCAAGGAATTTGTTCTCGTCACTCGCCGCATACATGGCCTCGACGGTCATCCCGATCAAACGGTCGACCAGCGTATTCCGGTCCCCCGCATGACGCTCCACTTCCTCCGGCGCGAACGGAAGGTCCGGGACGACGTACTTGGAGAAGATGTCCCGTGCGGCCGTCGCGTCAGGCCGCGAGATCTTAATCTTGACGTCCAGCCGACCGGCCCTGAGCACGGCCGGATCGATGAGATCCTGCCGGTTGCTGGCGCCGATGACGATCACGTTGCGAAGGCTCTCCATCCCGTCAATCTCCGAGAGGAATTGCGGGACGATCGTGGATTCGACATCCGAGGAAATACCGGTGCCGCGAGTTCGGAACAGGGCGTCCATCTCATCGAAGAACACGATGACCGGGTTGCCGTCCGCCGCCCGTTCCTTGGCTTTCTTGAACACTTCCCGCACCTGTCGCTCCGACTCGCCCACGTATTTGTTCAACAACTCGGGGCCCTTGACATGCAGGAAAAAACTGCGAACTTCCTTGCCGCTGAGGTGGCCCAGCTTCTTCGCGATCGAGTTGGCCACCGCCTTGGCGATCAATGTCTTCCCGCAACCGGGCGGCCCATACAGCAGGACCCCCTTCGGCGGGCTCAGCCTGTGTTCCGCGAAAAGCTGCGGGTGAAGGAACGGCAACTCGACCGCATCCCGGACCTGCTCGATCTCCTTCTCAAGCCCTCCGATGTGGTCATAGCTGATGTCGGGCACTTCTTCCAGCACCAGCTCCTCCGCCTCGGATTTCGGGAGCTTCTCGATGACATATCCCGACCGCGGGTCGTAGAGGAGATGATCCCCGACGCTGAGCCGCTCTTCGAGCAACGGCTCGCCCAGCTCCGCGACCTTCTCCTCGTCGAAATGAAGCGTCACGAGCGCGCGGCGCCCCTCGAGAAGGTCTTTCAAGCGGACCACTTCACCCTGTCCGTCGAACCCGCGGGCCTCGATGACGTTGAACGCCTCGTTGAGGATCACCTCTTGTCCTTTTCTCAGTTCTTTCGACCTGATCGAGGGGTGCATGTTGACCTTCATCTTGCGGCCAGACACATACACGTTCGCCGTCGCATCGGAGTTCAAGCTGGAAAAAATCGCGTAGGTGGACGGGGGAGCGGTCAGCTTGTCCACTTCCGCACGGAGCGCCTCAATCTGTGCCTTGGCGTCCTGCAGCGTGGAGGTCAGTTTTTCATTCTGCTTGTACGCCTGCTCCAGTTGATACCGCGACTGATGCAGCTGCCGGAGTTCCTCTTCCATGGACTGAATCTGGATACGAAGTTTCTCCGCCTCGCGCATATTCTCGTCGTTCTTTCTCACGGGACCCGAATCTCCGTCTGACAACCGTTCGGTGAATTTCTTGACCGAATCACGGAAGGAGCTGAGTCGGCTCGGACTCCTCTTCGACTCGGCCATCGCGTGATTCCCCCGATCGCCCGGAAACGTGAGCGGACACCCGAGCCTCAGCCTGCCGGAATTCTATCACCGACCTCCCACTAGGTGTCAACAGTTGCCGACCAAACCGGTTACAGCGGCACGGCGAGGGCGTCGAGAAGTTGGCGCGTGGCGGACTCGACGCTTCCGGCGGAGAGGATCGAGGAGACCACGGCCACGCCGAACGCCCCGGCCCGCCTCACCTCACCCACGCGCGACGCCGTGATGCCCCCGATCGCGAACACCGGCATCCGACACCGGCCGCTTGCCTCTTCGAGCGGACGGAGCCCGATCGGTGGCCCGAACATCAGTTTTGAAGCGGTCTCGTACACCGGCCCAAGGACCGCGAAGTCCGCTCCGTCCGACTCGGCCCGCATGACCTCGTCCGTCGAATGCGCGGAGACTCCGATCATCCGATCGGGACCAAGCATCCGGCGCGTGACCGCCACGGGAAGGCTGTTGGCACGCAGATGGACTCCGTCCAGGCCGAGGGCCATCGCCAGATCCACGCGATCATTGATGAACAACGACGCGCCTTGCTGGCGCGTGAGACGGAGAACTTCCTCGGCAAGACCGAGTAAGCGACGCGCCTCGAGGTCTTTTTCCCTGAGCTGGACCGCGCGCAGACCCACTCCCAACGCCTGACGAATAAGCGGACCCAGCGGCCGCCCTCCAGTTCGATTCCGGTCGGTGACGAGGTACAGAGGAAAATCAACGCGGGGCATGGGGAGAAAGGTTGAGGTTAAGGTCGAGGTTGAGCATGAGACAAGGGGAACTGGTTTATCTCAGACTCCGTCCTCTACCTCAGCCTCGACCTCAACCTCGCGAAGCGCTAGAGCATTCCCTCGATTGGACTGCTGGCGGTCGCATAGAGCTTCCTGGGTATCCGCCCCGCCTTGTACGCTAATCGACCGGCCTCCACGGCATACTTCATCGCCTCGGCCATCGCAATCGGGTCCCGCGCCCCGGCAATGGCGGTGTTCATCAGGACCGCATCCGCTCCGTACTCCATCGCCAGCGTCGCGTCCGAGGCCGTGCCCACCCCGGCATCCACGATGACCGGAACCTTGACCATTTCGAGAATGATTTTTAGATTATACGGATTCCGGATGCCCAGACCCGAACCGATTGGGGCGGCCAACGGCATCACGGCCGGACATCCGATGTCGACGAGCTTCTTGGCCACCACCGGGTCATCGTTCGTATAGGGCAGCACGATGAATCCTTCCTTCACCAGAATCTTGGCCGCCTCGATCAGCCCAGCCGTGTCCGGGAACAGCGTCCGCTCATCGCCGATCACCTCCAGCTTGACCAGATCGGAAATGCCCGCGGCACGGGCCAGCCGTGCATACCGCAGGGCATCCTCGACCGTGTAACAGCCCGCGGTGTTCGGGAGAATCGTGTACTTTTTCGGATCGAGATAGTCGAGCAGGTTCTCCTTTGAACGGTCGGTGATGTTGACCCGGCGAACGGCCACGGTGACGACATCCGCTCCGGCGGTGTCGATGGCCTTCTTGGTTTCGACAAAATCCTTATACTTGCCGGTCCCGACCCACAGGCGGGACTTGAATTCACGTCCTGCTATGATGAGCCGATCATCAGACATCGAACACTCCATGGTCACGATTTGTCGATTTATTGATGTAGTGATTGCGTCAGGGGAACAATCTCACAATCGCCCGATCGACAGATCGCCACATTCTCCTGCGCCCCCTCCGATAAAGCTGATAATCTCAACGTGGTCCCCCTCGTGCAGGCCGCGCCGCTCAAATTCCTGACGGTTGAGGACCTCGGTATTCACCTCCACCGCAACCCGGTCCGGTCGGATATCCAGCTCACGGAGCAACTCGGCGACCGTCACGCCGGCGTTCGCGGTCCGACCTTCCCCATTGACCTGTATCTTCATGCGTCAGGCCTGCTCCGCCCGGCCCTCTCGACCTGAGAGCCGGCACGGGAGGAACCACGCCTCATACTACGGGACGATCAAACCCCTTGTCAATCAAGGCCATGGACCGAACGTGGCGCTCCGCCTTCTTTCCTTATACCATGGTAGAGGATGCGTGACCGGTCGCCCGGAGCGCCACCTGATGACCGACACAAACAGAACTCTCGCAGAGCTGTTTCAGGCAATGGCCGAACTCTTGGCCCTCCGTCGGGCGAATCCTCACCGGATCCGGGCGTACCGACGCGCCGCCGAGTCCGTCACCGGTCTTCAGGAGGACGTGGCGGCCGTGGCCGCGCGGGGAGAACTCCAGCGCATTCCAGGGATCGGCCGCGATCTCTCCAGCAAGATCCAGGAATTTCTGAAGACCGGCACGATCGAGTCCTACGAGGAACTGAAGATATCCTTGCCGCCGGAGATCGCCGCATGGACCGCTCTGCCCGGACTCTCGGACACCGTCGTCCAGCACCTGTACTTCCGCCTGGGAATCCGAACGCTGACTGACCTGGAGACTTTGGTCCGCTCGCGCCTGCTGCGGACACTACCCGGTGTGACTGCCTCGGACGAAGACCTGCTGGCGGCAATCCAGGCGCGCCGGCGGTCAGGGCTCTCACCGTAATGTGGGCGTTACGCTTGCAATCGAGACCCCCCAGCAGCCCGGGGGATCAGGGAAGGCTCTCTCGCGGCGTGGCCGTGTGGCGTCAGAGCGGGTGTAGTTCTTTGAATATCTTCCAGGTCTTGAGCAGTTCAACCGCTTTCTGAAGTTGAACGTCCTCTTCCGGGGGCGTGTCCCCGCTGATCTCGACCGGTCCCGAGTTGCTTCTGGGCGTGGCCTCGTCCCCTATCCGTAACGATGAAGATTGCGCCGTCTCTTTCGGCTTTTGTGACTTCCCGTTGGCCTCTTTCTCTCCTGTCTTGGCGAGCGTGACGGGCTGGGCCTTCACCACGATGTCGGGTGTAATGCCGGTCGCCTGGATCGAACGTCCTTTGGGTGTGTAATACAGCGCCGTGGTCAAGCGCAGCCCGGACCCGTCCGCTAACGGCAAGATCGTCTGAACGGAGCCCTTCCCGAAGGTTGTCGAGCCGATGACCACCGCCCTCCCCCAATCCTGGAGCGCCCCCGCCACGATCTCGGACGCGCTCGCGGACCCCTCGTTGACCAGGACGATCATCGGATACTCCTCGAGTTGATCCTTTGCCCGAGAGACGTATTCGTCCTTCCGCCCTTCCCGTCCTTTGATATAGACGATCAGTTTGCCGGGCCCCACGAACTGCTCCGACACCTCCACCGACGACGTCAGCAGGCCGCCTGGATTGTTCCGAAGGTCCAGGATCGTGGAGGACAGTTTCTGTTCACGAAACTGTTTCAGCGCGCGGCTCAGGTCCCTCGCCGTCGATTCCTGAAACTGCGTCAGCCGGACGTACGCGATGTTGTTGTCAAGTACCTTGGATTTGACGCTTTCGATCTTGATGATGTCCCGGGTCAGGGTAAACACGAGCGGATCCGGGGTACCGTCTCGTTGGATCGTGAGGTTCACCTTGGTGCCTTTCGGCCCGCGCATCCGCTGGACCGCATCCATGAGCGTGAGATCCTTCGTGGTTTCGTCGTTGACCTTAATAATAAAGTCACCGGCCCGGACTCCGGCCCGCTGCGCAGGGGTCCCCTCGATCGGAGCGATCACCGCCAAGCGGTTATCTTTGATCCCGATCTGAATCCCAACCCCGCCGAACTCTCCCTTGGTCTCCACCTGAATCTCTTTGAACATCTCCGGGGTCATGTAGGCTGAGTGGGGATCCAGCGTGGCCAGCATTCCACGGATCGCGCCTTGGACCAGATCCTTGGGTTTGACATCCTCGACGTAATGTTTCTGGATCTGGGTCAGGACCTCCGAGAACGTTTTCAGTTCCTCGTATGTCTCGGTCGCATGGCCGGTTCGCTCCCAGCCTTTTCCGATCAGGACTCCGAGGAGCAGAGCCACCACAACGACCGGCCCCAGATACCATCCCCTGCGTTGCCGTTCCTGTTCCATAGCGATTCGTTCCTTTCCCTGTGACCTCACCGCCGTCTGGCTAGCCAGGCCAGCGGATCGACCGGTTCCGCCCCCTCCCGCAATTCAAAGTATAGCGTACTCTCGCCGGTCATCCCAGTGTCCCCGGTCTCTCCGATCACCTGACCTGCCTGGACGTGCTCGCCCACTTTGCACGACAACCTCGAGGCATGCGCGTAGAGCGAGAAAAAACCGTTCGTGTGATCAAGGATCAGTACCAGCCCGTAGCCCCTCAGCCAGTCCGCGTACTCGACCGTCCCGGCCATCACCGCCCGGATCGGACTCCCCTCGTCGGTCCGGATCTCAATCCCTTTCCGCTCGATATAGGTCTCGAAACTCGGATGCTTCTGCCGTCCAAAGAACGATACCACATCGCCGTCAGCCGGCCATTGAAGGCTCCCCTGGAACAGAATAGACCCCACGCTCCCTTTTTTAGGCCTCAGCGCGGCCGCCTTCCTCCGCTGCTCTAATTCCTTCAGGAGGGTATCAACTCGGGCGGCGGATCGCTCCAATTCTTCGACCGCGCGATCGTACGATTCCTTTTCCTCAAGAATCCTGGCCAAGAGGACATGTTTGTGTCGTTTCAGGCCCTGGATCTCTGCTAACTTCTTCTCGGTGTGTTCCTTGAAGGCCAGCATCTCGCCACGCGCCGCGACACGCTGCCGCTCGACCGTGACCAGTCGCTCCACGTCGCCACGGTGGGCCTCGATCAAATCATACTCCCGATTGGAGACCGCAGAAAGATACTCAAAGCGGCGCTGAAAGTCCGCATACGTATCGGTGCCCAAGAGGGCCTTGAGGTAGCCAAACCGGCCTTCCATGTATTGTACCCTCAAGCGCGCCGAAATCGAGTCCCGTCGCTCGAGGACACGCGTCCGGAGCGCCGCGAGCTGAGCGTTGATCTGCTCGAGTTCGCGGTCCTTCTGCTTGAGCTTCCCGTTGATCTCCTGACGCTCCTGCCGGCTGCTCACCTGGCGGCCGTCCAACTCCTGTATGGCCTGGAGGACGGACTCCTTTTGTTTCGTCGCGTCATCGGCCTGTTTCTTTTTCTCCTGGATCTCATCCTTGAGTTTTTCCAGGGTCCGTCGCTCCTGCTCGATTTTCTGCGAGATCGGGTCGCTCCGATCCTTGTTGGCCAGAACGGTCGACACGGTCACGGTATCCAGCATGAGCCCGAGCACCGCCGTGGCGACGACCCTCACGATCACGCCTTGGCCCTCCCGAACCGAAGCAGCGAGACACCACTGCCGGTGAAGCCCAGGAGGAGCCCCACCAGCACCATCAGGAGCGAGATATGGTCGGGGAAGAAACTAAACCCCGAGCTGATCCCGAGCAATCGACCGGGTGCCCCGAGTTGGAGCTTGAAAAACTCAAAGCCGCCCTTCAGCAACGCCAGGGACAGCAGGCCCCCGAGCGCGCCCAGGACCGCCCCTTCCAGGAGGTACGGGATCCTGATAAAAGCTCCGGTGGCTCCGATCAGGTGCATGATCTCGATCTCGTCCCGCCGCGCGTAGAGCGTGAGCCGGATAATGCTGGCGATGATCGTCACTGAGGCGGCCGACAAGATGGCGCCCACCGCGATCGCGGCCAGTTCGACGTAGCCGATCACCGTCGCCAAATTCTCAACCCACTCCCGACTGTATTGAATCTGGGCCACGCCGGGAATGTCCTTCATTCGGTCTGCCAGGCGTTTGATCGACTCGGAGGATCTGAACCGTGGCCCCAGGGTCACCACGAACGAGGCCGGCAGCGGGTTTTCGCCCAACCCTTGCAGCAGATGCGCCTCGGACGGGAATTGCGCCCGAAAATCCGCTACGGCCTGGTCTTTGGAGACATACGCCAACGAGGCGATGCCCGGTTCGGTTTTGAGCCGTTGCTGGAGGTCCGAGACCTGTTGCGCAGGCAGGCCGTCGTCCAGATAGAGGACCACTTGAATGTCGTCCTGCAGCGAGCTGATGACCCCCCTGAGGTTGAGATACAGCAGCAAGAACACTCCGAAGCAGGCGAGCGTGAAGGCCGTGGTTGCCACCGCGATGAGCGTGGTGGTCCGATTGACACGAATGTTGCTGAAGGCCTCCCGTACCAGGTACGCGACCACCCTCACTGCCCCACCCCTTCATCCGACACCAGCTTGCCCTGGTTGAGCGTCACCACCCGCCGGCTGACCTGGTCCGCCACCTGGCGGTTGTGCGTGGCGACCATCACCGTCGTGCCGCGCGCGTTGATCGCTTTGAACAACTCGATGATCTCACCGGCCAGTTCGGGATCCAGATTGCCCGTCGGCTCATCCGCGAGGAGGATGATCGGGCCGTTCACGATGGCCCGCGCGATACTGACGCGCTGTTGCTCGCCCGCCGAGAGCGTCGTGGGCCGACTGTCCTTTCTATGCTCCACTCCGACGGCCTTCAACGCTTCCGTCACCTTCCGCTTCGTCTCGAACGCCGAGGCGCCCTGCACCACCAGCGGCAGCGCGACATTTTCAAACACGTTTTTCTTCGGCAATAGTCTGAAATCTTGGAAGACCATCCCCATCGACCTTCTGAGATAGGGCACATCGGATCGCCGGAGTCGCGCCACGTTGCGGTTCTGGACCAGAATCTGCCCCTGATCGGGCGACTCGGCGCAGAAGAGCAACTTCAGCAGGGTGGTCTTCCCGGCCCCGCTGGGTCCCATGAGCAGAACAAACTCGCCCTTCGCGATCTGTAAATTGACATCGGAGAGAGCCGGACGCCGATCATAATATTTGGAGACATGAAATAACTGGATCATGTATCCTGCTGGCTCACCGACTTCATCACACCTCCCTGCTCACCGAACCTTGTGCTTCGGATGGAAGGGATGGGCATGGGCAGGCTCGCCATAGCGGGGCTTCCCTAAAGGGGTGGCCTGGCTGATCCCCTAGTGCGCGAGTCCAGCGAGCACGGGGGATTAGCCTGGCCGTCCCACCCCGTCCGCACTTCGCCAGCCGAGGCAACCTTCCTCCTCACCACCGTAGATCCTCTCCCGGGACTTCAAACGCGTTTTCGATGTGCTCGATCTCGGTCGGCTTGGCCGCTCCACCCTTGAATAGTACCACATCGAAGCGGCAAGCCCGATTTTGAAGACGATGACGGGAGAGATAGTGCCCGGCGAGTCGAATGAGGCGGGCCTGTTTGCGTCCGTCCACGGCGTAGGGGGCTCCCCCGTATGCGGACGTTCGCCGTGCTTTCACTTCGACGAACACCAACACATCTGCCACTTGGGCGATCAGATCCACCTCCCCACGAGGGGACCTGACGTTGCGAGCCAAAATGCGGTAGCCTTTGTGGCGTAAATAGCGTTCCGCTTCCGACTCGGCGACCTGCCCGAACGTGTGTCGCTCGCCGCTCACTCACCCGCCTCCTCTTCCCGTCTTCAGCAGCACGGGGTGAAACGTCCGTCGGTGGATCGCGCAAGGCCCATGGGTGGCGAGCAAGCGAAGATGTTCCGACGTGGGGTACCCTTTATGGGCCTGAAAATTGTATTGGGGGTAGCGCCGGTGGTAGTCCCGCATGAGCCGATCCCGGCTGACCTTGGCCATGATGGAGGCAGCCGCGATGCAGACCGAGAGGCCATCCCCTTTGATGATGGCCCGCTGCGGCACGCGCACGGACGGAAGCGTCACGGCGTCGATGAGCAAAAAGTTCGGAGACGGCGCAAGAGCCTGGATCGCGCGGCCCATCGCGAGCCGAGTCGCTTCCAGGATATTCATGGCGTCGATCTCGCGCGCGGTTGCAACCCCGATCCCCACGCCGAGCGCGCGTCGCGCGATTTCGCCATAGAGCCGTTCTCGCTCGGGTTCGGCCACCTGTTTAGAATCCTGCAGGCCGGTCAGCGGACAGCGTCGAGGCAGAATCACCGCCGCCGCGACAACCGGACCGGCAAGCGGACCGCGCCCGGCTTCGTCGAGGCCAGCCACGAAACGGTACCCGCAGCGTCTTGCCTCGGTCTCAAAGAACTCGGTGAGCTCCACTCGTCCCAAGTGCTTCTTGGCGCGAGAAAAATCGGTTCTCAATCTTTGGGCAGTGGACGCGCCAGACATACCTTCCGGCAGTGGCGACGTACCCCGTAAAGCTGTGTCGCGCGACGCGACACCTTATTTCGGCACACAACCTAATTGCCTGCGGGTACAACTGGCGCGCCATTGCCCGTTGGTTGATAATCTGACGGCTTCTGTCGCGCCAAGTTAGGCCTTGCCGGCAGGAACCGCTTTCTTCGATAGGGCCACGGCTTCGACAGGATCGGCCGTCGGGCGAGCGGCGGCGGCTGGAGCCTTGGTGTCCTGAGAGAACTCCCGATCCCCGACCCTTCCCATTTTGCCCGTCTTCTCCCTGAGATAGTAGAGCTTGGCCCTGCGCACTTTCCCCTGACGGACCACCTCGATTCGAGACACGATCGGCGAATGGATCGGAAAGATCCGCTCGACCCCGACCCCGAACGACACCTTGCGGACGGTGAAGGTTTCGCTGTTGCGGCCGCCCTTGCGAGCGATCACCGCGCCCTCGAAAATCTGGATGCGCTCCTTCTCGCCCTCGACCACCTTGGCGTGGACTCTCACGGTGTCCCCGATCTCGAACGACGGCAGCGTCTTCTTGCTCAACGATCGTTGGAGACGCTCCAACCGATTCATGTGACTACCCCTCCTCCCCGCACTTCACGGACGTTCCTCGTGCTCCCTCTCGCACGATTTCATCCAACAACCGTCGATCTTCCTCATTGAGCAACCGGTCCCGCAAGAGATCGGGACGCTTCAGATAGGTGCTGCGCAGCGCCTCCTTCCGACGCCAGATTCTGATGGCCTCGTGATCGCCGGACAGCAGCACCTCGGGAACCGCCAATCCCCGCACGTCCGGCGGGCGCGTGTACTGGGGAAAATCCAGCAGGAGATCGGCGAACGATTCCACGCGGGCCGATTCCGGGTCGCCGAGGACGCCAGGAATGAGGCGCGTCGCCGCGTCGATCATCACCAGCGCCGGCAGCTCGCCGCCCGTCAGCACATAGTCTCCGATCGAGACTTCTTCCGGGTCCAGCGCGAGCCGGACGCGTTCGTCGATGCCTTCGTAATGCCCGCAAAGAAAGACCAGCCGCCGCCGCTCCTTGCCGAGTTCCTCGGCAAAATGCTGCGTCAAGGGGCGTCCCTGCGGCGACGGCAGCAGGAGACGAAGGCTCGACCCCGGAACGGCCTCGTCATATTCCCGACGAAGCGCATCAACCGCTCGGAGGATCGGCTCGGCCTTCATCACCATGCCCGCCCCGCCTCCGTACGGCGCGTCGTCCGCCACCTGGTGACGGTCGAGCGTGTAGTCTCTCAGATTGCGGACCCGGACCTCCAGCAAGCCTTTCTCCCGGGCCCGCTTGAGGATGCTCTGCCCCAAGACCGGCAAGACCATCTCAGGAAACAGCGTAATGAGGTCACACCGCATCGGCATTCGCGTTCTCGTCGTCTACCATGCCTGGGATCAATCGGACCGTCATGGTCCGAGTCTGCAGATCAACGGAAGCGACCACCTGCCTCAGGCCGGGAATCAATAGTTCCCGGCCTTCTCGGCGGACCACGAACACATGGTTGCTTCCGGTCTCGAACACCTCCTCCAGCGTCCCGAGCACCCGGCCCGTCTCCGCCACGACGGTCATGCCGACCAGCTCGTATTCATAATACTGTCCCGCCGGCAACGGTGGCGCGGCCCCCCGGGAAATCTTCACCAACGCCCCGCGAAACGCCGCCGCCTCCTCCGGGCTGGAAAACGCGTCAAACCCGAGGACATAGGACCCGCCATGCCCCCGGACCCGGTTCACCACCGTGACCAGCGACCGTCCCGAGGGAGCCACGAGCGTCACGTCCTTCAGCCCCTCGAATCGCCCGGGCACGTCGCTGAGCGACCGGACCCGGACTTCGCCCTTGACCCCGAACGGTTTCTCAATCAACCCGATCGCGATCAGCTCAGCCGCATCGGCCATCGACGTCAGGGGGCTGTCTTGGCTCGCGCGCGCCTCTCCTCGAACTGCTTCCACACGCCGGACCGGCGGAGCAATGTGCGCACGGTCACGGACGGTTGGGCGCCTTTCCCCAGCCAATCGAGCACCCGCTCCTGTTTGAATTGCGTCAGCGGTGGATTCTTCAGCGGATCGTAGGTGCCCAGCACCTCGAGATACCGCCCATCCCGCGGCATTCTGGAATCCGCCGCCACCAGTCGAAAAAATGGCAGCTTGTGCCTGCCCGCTCGCGTCAATCGCAAATGAACCGCCACGTCGTTCTCCTCCCGTAAGAAGGCTCAGGTTGAGGTCGAGGTTGAGGCAGAATTCGATCCCCGGCTTCGTCCCCGCTGACCTGCGCCTTAAGACTCACTCAACCTCAGCCTGAACCTTAACCTCGCAGAAGTTGCCCGAGCTGCCGTCTCCCACCCCCATCCGTCAGGGTTTTGATCATTTTTCGTGCAGCTAGAAACTGTTTGATCAACCGATTCACGTCCTGCACGCTCGTTCCGCTGCCGCGGGCGATGCGCTTTTTTCGGCTGCCGTTGAGAATCGTGTGGTCCCGGCGCTCGCGGGGAGTCATCGAATCGATGATGGCCACCGTGCGGCGGATCTCCCGCTCCGGCATGCCACCACCCGACATCGCTGCCATCTCCTTCAGACGCTGCCCCCCGGGAAGCATCCCCAGAATCTGATCCATCGACCCCATGCGATGCACCTGGGCGATCTGCTCTCGAAAATCCTCCAGCGTCAGGGACTTCGCAGTGATCGTCTTCTGGATCACGTCCGCCTGCTCACGCGAATAGGCCTCCTGCGCTTTTTCGATCAGCGACAGGACATCGCCCATCCCGAGAATCCGGGACGCCATCCGGTCCGGATGGAAGGCCTCCAGCGCATCCGGTTTTTCGCCGACGCCGAGAAACTTGATCGGTTTCCCGGTGGCGGCCCGGATCGACAGCACGGCGCCGCCGCGCGCGTCTCCCTCCACCTTCGTCAGGATCACGCCGGTCAGCCCGACGCGCTGCTCGAACCGTTCCGCCATGGTGACGGCATCCTGGCCGGTCATGGCGTCCGCCACCAACAGCACTTCGTGCGGCATGACGGCGCGTTTGATGTCCTCCAGTTCCTCCATCAGCTCATCGTCAACGTGGAGACGACCTCCCGTATCCAGGACCACCACGTCATAGCCTTGATCGTGGCCGCGCGCCACCCCCTCCACGCAGGTCCGCACCACATCCGCCCGTGTCGCGCCGGGGCGGTCAGAACGATGCACCGGCACCTCGAGGTCGGCTCCCAGGCTGGCCAATTGGTCGCCGGCCGCGGGGCGGCGCGGGTCGGCCGCTACCAGGAGGACGCGTTTGCCTTGCTGTTTGAACACCCGCGCGAGCTTGCCGCAGGTCGTCGTCTTGCCGGCGCCCTGTATGCCCACCACCATGATCACGGTGGGCGGAACCGGCGCGAAGCCGAGGCCGGCTTGCTCCCGGCCCATCAGGTCGCGCAGTTCGTCCCACACGAGTTTCACGACCTGGTGGCCCGGGGTCAGGCTTTCCAACACGTCCTGGCCGGCCGCCTTCTGACCCACCCGGTCGACGAAGTCCTTGACGATCCTGAAATGCACGTCCGCCTCGAGCAGGGCCAGGCGGACCTCCTTCAGCGCCTCCGCGATGTTCTGTTCGGTCAGCACCCCGTGGCCACGGAGTTTTTTCAGAATCTTTTCGAACTTTTCGCTGAGGCTATCGAACATGTCCCACACTCCCGGAAGGCTGTCGCAGAATTCCCCTGCTGCGAGACGGCCGTTGTGGATTGTTTCGAGAGTAGACCGGTGATCCTGCGACAGGCTCGGATAGTCTCGAAAAATCAGAAAAAAGAGCAGAGTGCAGTCTAAACAACAGGTGCCGAGATGTCAAGGTGCGACGGAGGGTTGACGAGGGCTGGGCGTGGAGTCGCTCCTCAGAATAAGAGGAGAGAGTGGGGAATTTCAATGCTGAGACCCGACCGGACGGAGGATGCGGACAGGTGTGTTTCTTGACTTCTGAGAACGGGTTCGATATGGTTCACGGCAATTTCCCGAGAGAGGCCGGAATGCGAAAATCCCCCTGGATGCTGCTCTTGTTTATCCTTCTGGGAGGGCTGCTGGGCGGAATTCTCGGCGAGATCCTGCGGGTCATGGCCCCGGAAGGCGCGATTCAGAGCATTTTTTCGACGGCGCTCACTCCCGGCATCAACCCGCCGCTGACCGTGAACCTCATCCTGCTCAGAATCACCATCGGGTTCACCCTGAAGATGAACCTCTTGACCTTCCTCGGGATCTTCCTCGGCGTCTACCTCTACAAGCAGGTTTAGCCCAAATCCGAAGAAAATTCGCTTCTCCTCTTGTCTTGCTCAAACGGGTGGCAAGCATTCTAATCTGCCCCGTCGCCCCGTAGTTCTGAGCCGGCTGGTGGCATGAGGCCTCTCGCTTCCGCGCCTCTCGCGGCACCCCGTCCACGGCGGTCAGGAGCGGAACCCTTCTGGAATTCCCGCAGCCGCGATCGCGTGATCGCGGTGCTTTGGTCAGTTCCAGCTTTCCTTCTCCCGACGCCGGGCGGGACCCCGCCGCACCGGCGGACGTTCGCTCTTGGCCGCAGGCCACCTGCCGGTTTCTGGAACGACAGATAAAGATAATCTTGATACGGTGGCGACGGGGAACCAGCGGTCCAACGGGAGTCTAAGTGAGAAAAAACGAGCCGTTTCTGACTGTCGGTAGCCTCACATCCGCCTGCCGGACACACGGACGGGACACCGTGAAATCCGGGACAGCTCAGCCTGTCCACTTTTTCTTGTTCAACTGGACTTATTGAAGTTTATCTTTCATATTCTTAAGAGCATCAAGATCAACTACGCCAGAAAAGTACATGATGTCGCTCTCTATTTCGGCCATTCGCTTTTTAGTGAGTTGATATCTCTCTCCAGTTCTCTCACTAAAGACTCTTCCGTCCCGGTCAGCAAAAAAAACGGCTTCAGGGTACTTGACCTTTAGGCGAATGCTAGTCTGGCTAATTTTTTCTGAGGTTTTGGTTGCCGTAAGCATTCTCCGCAATTTTTTGCCGAATGGATGATCGGGCGAAGTCAATGGGTTTTCAAAAACAAATCGAAATTTAAAGGTGCTTTGTTCTTCTACGTTCTGCATCGTTAATGCCAGAAATGTCCGTGCATCAAACGGCGTGAAGTACACTTCCATGATAGTTTCATGCGTTGCAGACCTTGGTATTAGTTTGTCGCTTTCTTGTGAACCGAAGGACAAATTGATTAAAGCAAGTCCCAAATTCATAGTCGAAAGAGCAATAAGGGCAATAGAGAGTCTTAGCATTTTCATATTGGCCTACGTTTTATGGCATTTTGGAGGATTCCACGGCGGTATCCTCGGCGGAAGATACAAGGACCCGCTGGAGCTGATCCAGCCATCATGGATTATTTTCGGATTAGGGTGAACTGCTACTGACGCACTTCCAGCTCTTTCAGCCTGAGCGTGCGAATCCGATCCCGTAGTTCAGCCGCGCGCTCAAACTCCAGCGATTTGGCCGCCGCTTTCATCTCCTCCTCTAATTTCTGAATGGTCTGCTCCACCGCGTCGGGGCTCTCGTAGGGTTGCACCGCTTCCGCCGCCAGCTCAACCGTGAGGTAGTCCATCTCCGACACGCGATACGCCAATTCCGGAATGCCCTTCTTAATGCTTTCGGGGGTAATGCCGTGGGCCACGTTGAAGTCCGCCTGGAGACGGCGCCGGCGGGCCGTTTCCTCGATCGCCAGCCGCATCGACTCAGTCACCAGATCCCCGTAAAGGATCACCCGCCCCTCGCTGTGGCGGGCCGCGCGGCCGGCAGTCTGGATCAAGGAACGGTGGGATCTGAGATACCCCTCCTTATCCGCATCCAGGATCGCGACCAGGCTCACCTCCGGGATGTCCAACCCTTCCCGCAACAGGTTGATGCCGACCAACACGTCAAAGACACCCCGCCGGAGGTCCCGGACGATCTCGGCCCGCTCCAGGGTCTTGATGTCGGAATGCAGGTACCGGACTTTCACGCCGAGATCGTGATAGTACTCGGTCAGATCCTCCGCCATGCGCTTGGTCAGCGTCGTGACCAGCACCCGGCGGCCCTGTGCGACCTCAGCCCGCACCTGCCCGAGCAGGTCGTCCACCTGGCCGCGCGCCGGACGGACCTCGATCACGGGATCCATCAGGCCGGTGGGCCGGATGACCTGCTCCACGATCGCGGAACCTGCCCGTTCAAGCTCGTAGTGACCCGGGGTCGCCGAGACATAGACGACGTGATTGATGCACCGCTCGAACTCCGTGAACGTCAGCGGGCGGTTATCGTACGCGGAGGGCAAGCGGAAGCCGTACTCCACCAGGCTCTTCTTGCGGGACCGGTCGCCCTCGTGCATCCCCTGGACCTGCGGGATCGTCGCGTGGGATTCATCGACGATGAGGAGATAGTCTTTCGGAAAGTAATCGAGGAGCGTCGGCGGCGGTTCACCCGGGGCCCGTCCGCTGAGGTGGCGGGAATAATTCTCGATCCCGTGGCAGTATCCCATCGCCCGGATCATCTCCAGGTCGAATCGCGTGCGTTGTTCAAGACGCTGCGCCTCGAGCAGTTGGTTGTGTTGCTTGAAAAAGGCGAGGCGCTCTCCCAGCTCGGTCTCGATGCCGCTGAGGGCGCGCTCGTAGCGGTCCGGTGCGATGAGATAATGCGTGTTGGGGTAGATCGGCGCCTTGGGCAATCGCGCCAGCGACTTCCCGGTCAGCGGATCGATCTCATGGATCGCATCCACGGTATCGCCGAACAGCTCGATCCGCACCGAGACGGCGTCGGATGACGCCGGAAAGATCTCGATCACGTCACCCCTCGCCCGGAACGTCCCCCGGTGAAAGTCGGTGTCGTTGCGGGCGTATTGAATCTCCACGAGCTTCGACAGGATCTGCTCCCGCCTGATCTCCATCCCCTCTTCCAGGTACAACAGCATGCCGTGATAGACCTCGGGGGAGCCGAGGCCGTAAATGCAGGAGACCGACGCGACGATGACGATGTCGTTCCGCTCGAACAGCGACCGGGTCGCTGAGTGCCGCATCTGATCGATGGCGTCATTGATGGACGCATCTTTGGCGATATAGGTGTCGGTCTGGGGCAGATACGCCTCCGGCTGGTAGTAATCGTAATAACTCACAAAGTATTCGACGGCGTTGTGAGGGAAGAACTGTCTGAATTCCTGGTAGAGCTGACCGGCCAATGTCTTGTTGTGGACCAACACCAGCGTCGGCTTCTGAACGCGGGCGACCAGGTTGGCCATCGTAAACGTCTTGCCCGACCCGGTCACCCCCAGCAAGACCTGCTGCTTGGTCCCCGCGCGCACCCCGGCGGTGAGTTTTTCAATCGCCTGGGCCTGATCCCCCCGGGGCGAGAACTCGGATTCCAGTCTGAACGACGTCATGGTTTCTTCCGGCGGTCATCTTAACATAACCAGGCCGGCCCAAAGAGCGACGCCCGGGAGCCGTGATCGTTTCCCTTGTTCGACGCCGGTCCTGCTTGAACCTATTGATCTTGTGCGTATTTTTGCGGCTTGACCCCGTCGAATCGGGAGGGTATCATCGCGTATCTTCTTTGACCTCAACCGTGTCTAAGGCGAATGCCCATGGATCAGGAAACGCTGGCCGCCTGGAGGGCGACGCAGGAAGGATTCGCGTCGCTGTCCGGCCTGTCACTGCTCAGCTTCGACCCCCAACGCACCCTCGTGTGCGCCCCCAGCCAGGACAACTCCATCTGCGCCGCCGTTCAGTGCAGCGATGTGGGCGAGCGGCACTGTCAGGCCCATTGCGGAAAAGCCGTGGCGATGGCCGTGGAAACCGCAAAGCCGGCGTTTCTCAAGTGTGAGGCCAACCTCCATGTATTCACCGTCCCCATCATGGTGGGCGGCAAGGTCACGCTCATTCTCCAGGGAGGCAAACGCTTCATCGCCGAAGAGGAGCGGATACCGACGGACCGGCTCACCGATCGGACCAACCTTCCTGAGGAGGCCTTCGTCGCGCTGGCCAAGGACCAACCGCCGGTTGACAATGCGCGGGTTCTGGCTGCCGCCCGGTACGTGGAACAGGCGGCCCGCTTGTTGTTCGAGAGCCGGCATACGCGCGCCACGATCGGATTGAAACTCTCTTCGTTGCTGACGCTCTTCAGCCTGGTCGCAGACCTCCAGCAGGAATCCGATAACGAGATCTTCTGCTCGACCGTCCTCAACTCGATCGGAATCCTGTTCGACGTCAACACGGTGGGGTTCCTGGACGTGGACGGGACGAACGAGGCCCTCAGACTCAGCCAGGCGTTTGGGTATCAGAAGGAACTGCTGCAAGGATATCGCGCGAGTGCCAGAGAGGGCCTTCTGAACAAAGTCCTGGCTGAGCGCCGGCACCTTCGGACCGAGGAAACCCGGGAGATCCTCAAGATGGGGTTGCCTGCGACGGTGCATTCAGTAGACTTGTTCCCATTGGTCGTCCCGGATGCCCGAGTCGAAGGGTTGATCCTGATTCTTGACTCCACCCTGAAGCCGGATGATGTACAGATCCTGGAAGCCTTCTGCGCTCAAACCAGCTTGGTGTTACACAACCGCCTGCTCCAGCATCGACTGCAAGAGGCGGCCAAACGGGACTTGGCCATGAGTCGTATCGCGCAGGAGCTTGGCTCGTCCCTCGATACCGACCAGCTCTTCGACCTGATTCTGGAGAGGCTGGTCTCGCTGGTGGATGCGGAAAAAGGCTCGCTCATGCTCCTCGACGAACAGGAAGGGAGTCTGGCCGTCAAGGCCGTGAGGGGACTCAACATGAAGCTGCTGGAATCGGTTCGAGTGGCCCCCCACCAGGGGATCTCCGGCAAGGTGCTGGCCACCGGAGCATCCTTACTCGTCTCCGATCTGGAGACGGACGAGCGGGTCGCTCAAAAACAACGACCCCGGTACCGGACCAAATCCTTCATCAGTCTTCCGCTGAAGCTGAATCATCGCACGATCGGGGTGCTCAACGTCTCGGACAAGATCAGCGGCGAGGTGTTCTCAGCCGAGGATTTGGAGCGTCTCTCGGCCGTTGCGACGTATGCGTCAGTGGTGATTGAACGGGGCACCTACTATCGAAAAGCCGAGGAGCTCAAGCAGCTCTCCACGATGGATCCGCTGACCCAGCTCGCGAACCGCCGGTATTTTGAAGAACGGCTGCTCGAGGAGGTGCAGCGCGCGAAACGGCACGAGTCGCCGCTGTCGTTGGTGATGCTGGACCTGGACGACTTCAAGAAGATCAACGACCAATATGGGCATCCGGCAGGGGATGAAGCTCTCCGGATCACCGCGCGCATCATTCGTCAAACGATCCGGACGATTGACGTTGCGTGCCGGTACGGCGGTGAAGAGTTCGCCATCATCCTGCCCCAAACCGGAAAGCCGGGCGCGGCCGTCATCGCGGAACGCATCTGCGCAGAATTTCGAAAACTCGACCTGCCCGTCCAGCAGGCGGACAGATGGCTGAAGGTCACCGGCAGCCTGGGCGTCGCCGGCTTTCCGGAGGATGCCGAAAGTCCGGAAGGTCTGATCCAGCAAGCCGATATCGCCCTCTATTCCGCCAAGCTGCACGGCAAGGACCAGGTGGTGGTGTTCGAGCGCCACTAGGCTAGGCCAAGCCGCGGCGGCCGCCTCGGGAACGCTTAGGGGTCGGATGATCGCTTGAGCTGGATAATGTTCTGGAGTTGGCGGTCCCGTTCTGCCCGGATCTTTTTCAAACGTTTCCAGCGATCCCAGGACCACCAGCGAAGCTTCTGCAAAAACGTGACCGTCGGCGTCTCAGCGCTGCCGGAGGGGGCCTGTTGGAAGTGATAGCCCTTCTGCTTGTCTCGATTCTTCAAGAAGTCCACGTACTGGCCTGAAAAGAGATCGTCCTCTCTCATGATCATGCGCTCCGTCTGGGGTTGACATCATACCCCGCTGGTTCGAGCCAACGCAACGGGCCATCGGAGGATATGCTAAGGTCGCGCCCCAGCATGCACCCTCTCACATCAATGGGCCAACCGCTCATCGCGCTGTTCTGGTGGCTCCTCGTCCTCACCGATCCAAGCGTGGGCTTGGCCGGGCTGTCCGGGGAGGAGCCTGTCCACGTCAAGCTGGTCAAGGCGCTGGAAGGCGTGTCGGGGACCCGGATGCTGGCGGACGTGACTCATCTGAGCAGTTCCGACCTCAACGGGCGACAGACCGGCACAGCGGACGACCTCCGATCCGGCCTCCTTGTCGCGGAGCGCTTTCAGTCCTTGGGTCTGCAGCCGGGGGGAACGGAGGTTCTGAAGCCCCTCTCCCATCCCTGGGCGACGACCACAGCCGTGACGGCCACTCAGATCGGAGGTATCGCGCAGTTAGAATTATCCTCGGACTCCTCAGCGATCTCGGCTCGCCCTGGAGAAGACTACCTGCCGATCCTGGACTCCCCCTCCGTCGACGTGACCGCGCCAGTGGTGTTCGTGGGATACGGTATCTCGGACCCCACGAGGGGGTTCGACGAATACGCGGGGGTGGATGTGCAGAAGCGCATTGTGCTGTTCTTCAGGGGGAAACCGGAAGGATACGCCGCGCCGGTCTCGCAGGCCGATAAGGTCCGGGTGGCGCGTGAGAAGGGTGCCATCGCCTTCCTGACGCTGACCGGGCCGATCCTGAGCGCGTATGAATCTCGCCGAGGCCTCAGCACAGGGCCGATGGCCTACTACGGCCATGTAGACGGAGAGCACACCTTGCCCGGCTGTTGGATTAGCCCGGCGCTAGCTGAGAAGACCCTCTCGGCGCAGCAACGCTCGCTGCGTGATGTTCAAGAGACACTGAATCGTACCCTGACGCCACAATCCGCCAGCACCGGCATGCAGGCCCACCTCGCCTGGGAGAGCAAGCAGGCGCCCGGGACATTGGTCAACATTCTGGGCGTTATCCAGGGCGCCGATTCTCCTGCGTCTTCAGATCGAAACGAAACGGTACTGGTCGGTGCGCACCGCGATCATTTCGGCCGACAGGCCGGCCTGCTGTTTTCGGGTGCCGACGACAACGCTTCCGGGACCGCCGTCTTGCTCGAGGTCGCCAGGGCACTGATCCACTCCGGAACGACACCCAGGCGGTCGATTGTATTCGCCTCGTTCAGCGGCGAAGAGCAGAACCTGCTCGGTTCCCGGCTGTACGTGAGCCGCCCGGCGCGGCCCCTCGCCAAGACCATCGCGATGATCAACGTGGACCACGCCGGCGTCGGGAACGGGCGACTCACGGTGGGGATCGCCGGGCTACCGAAGGAGAGGGCCACCGGGGCCGGTCAGCTCGCCGGCCTGGCAGACAAGCTGGACCTCTTCGGCTTCTTTCCGGGTGGCGACCATGTCCCGTTCAAGGAAGTGGGGGTGCCCACGATCGCAGTCGTCAGCGCCGGCGCCCACCCACACTTCCACCAGCCGTCCGACGCAGTGGACACGATCCTGCCCCAGATTCTCGAGGCGACGGCCCGCTATGTGCTGGCATTGACCTGGCAGCTCGCAAACGCGCCATAGGGAAGGGTTTCAGCGTTCCCTCATACTTTCCTTCAAGGATTGCCACAGCGGGCTCAGAAAGAACTCGATCAAGCGGCGCTGCCCCGTCTTAATTTCCACCGCGATGGCCATGCCGGGGGACAGATTCACCACCTTGTCTTCCACCTGCACGCTGCTGCGGCTCATCGCGACCCGTGCCGCATAGACCAGCCCAGCGTTCTCTATAGGAACCGCATCGTTGGAGACGCTGGTCAGCATCCCGTCAATGACGCCGTAGCGGGTAAACGGAAAGGCTTCGACCTTGATCTCCACCGGCTGACCGACTTTCACAAACCCGATGTCCTTGTTCTCCACCCAGGCCTCGGCTTCCAGTTGATACCCGTGCGGGACTACGACCATCAGTTGCTGCGCGGGCGTGACGACTCCCCCCACCGTATGCACGGCGAGCTGCTGGACGACGCCGTCAATCGGCGCCCTCAACTTCTGCTGACCGGTGCGCTGCTGGGCCTTGACGACTTCCTGGGCGAGGGAAGCCGCTTTGGTCTCGGCCGCTGCGAGCTCAGCCTGACGGGCCTTCTGAAATTCCGACCTAAGCGCTTCATAGTTCTTGTGCGCCTCGGCCAAGGCGGCCTGGTCCTGGGTGAGGAGCTCTCGTTGCTTGGCGAGCTCCTGTGTCTGGACCACGCGCTCCCGTTCCTCGGATAGGTACTCCATCTCCGAAACGTACTGCTTTTCATGGAGCTGCCGGAACGCGTTCGCGCGAGTCTCCGACATCGGTACCGTCTTCTCCAGGCGTGTAATGTTGGTCTTGGTGGCTTCCGCGGAGGCTCGCCGCTGCTCGATCAGTTGCTGCGCGCCGTCAACCCGCGCCAGGTGCTCCGCCGACTGATCGCGGAGCATTCGTCGCTGGAGTGCGACCAATTGTGGATCGGCGCCCTGTGGCGGGTCGAAATCGGCCTGCCCTGCAAGCAGCGCGCGAAGGCGTGCCGCCTCCACCCTGGCCGACTGAAGCTCGTTCGCGAGGCGCTCCTTGTCCGCCGTCGTCCCGGTCGCATCCAGCTCGATCAGGACTTTTCCCTTCTCGACCGCCTGGCCATCTCGGACAGCGATTGCCCGGATGACCCCGCTCTCCAGCGGCTGGATCACCTTGGAGTAGCCGCTGGGGATGATCCTGCCTTGCGCGACCGCGACGATGTCGAACCGGCCCAAGCTCGCCCAGAGTACCCCGCTCGAGAGCGCAGTGATGATCGTCCAGGTGACGGCACGCCCGAGCGGCGAGGGGGGAGAATCCTGGATCTCCAGCACCGCTGGGAGGAACTCCGCCTCCAGGCCTCTCGGCGCGTTGGCAGGCGGCTGCCGGTTCTGGTCCTCCCAGGCCTCCCGCCAGACCTCCCAATGTCGCCTCACGTTAGTCATCAAATCAGTCATTCGTCACCCGTCACCACTCGCCCTCGCCTCGCCCCTGCCCGGGGATTTGCCTCACCCCTCGCCCCAACCTTCTGCGGCGGACCCCTTGCTCTCTCGGATGCAACGCGTGAAGGGAGGGGTGAGGGGGGAACTACACCGCCGCAAATCGCCCGTCCTGCAGCTTATGCAATCGCGCGTAATACCCGTTCTGCATCAGCAGCTCGTCGTGCGCGCCCTGCTCGATGATCTCCCCCCGGTCGATCACGTAGATGCGATCCGCGGGCCGCACCGTGCTCAGCCGGTGCGCGATCAGGAAAACCGTCCGCCCTTGGCAGATCTGCGCCAGGTTCCGCTGGATGATCGCCTCGGACTCGTAATCCAGCGCGCTCGTCGCTTCGTCGAAGATCAAGATCCGCGGGTTGGTGATGAGCGCCCGCCCGATGGCGATCCGCTGCCGCTGTCCCCCTGAGAGCGAGCAGCCGCGCTCGCCGACCACCGTGTCGTACCCCTGTGGCAGTTCCAGGATGAACTCATGCGCCCCCGCCAGTTGCGAGGCCTGCACGACCTGCTCCATCGAGACGCCCTGGTCGGCCAGCGCGAGGTTATCCC
>Ga0209376_1001148_pt1 | contig 27384 bp, 27 predicted proteins | sample GraSoiAngelo_134_FD_185891 | JGI IMG/M metagenome (GOLD analysis project Ga0209376, IMG submission 185891) | Grasslands soil microbial communities from the Angelo Coastal Reserve, California, USA - 14_0929_05_30cm (SPAdes) (version 2) | ecosystem: Environmental > Terrestrial > Soil > Grasslands ... | reverse complement strand
CCGTGAAGTCCTGCGGTTCTCTGTACCTTGGCGAACTGGGAGTTAACGGGCTCTTTTCAACGCTGCATACCCCTCTCCTCCCCGCAGCTGCAGGATCGCCGGGACAAGCCCAATCCAGGAAGAACGTCCGCCTGAACGATAGAGCACTTTAATCCATCGGTTGACTCCCAAACCCAGAAATGAGCGGGGAGACTCAAACTATGGATCTCCCCGCTCATTTCTGGAGCCGGCGATCGGACTCGAACCGTGGCCGTCGGTCGCCGCGACCCCCGTCTGCCTATAGCAGCAGGGCTACAGCCCAGCATACGTGGGGGAGTCCGCAAGTCCAAGTATTTCAACAAGAGTGTCAGCGAAGCAGAATGTTGCATAAGCATTTCGAGAGGAATTGGACGTCGCGGCTCCCTCCTCGGGGGGACTATTCCCCCCGATCGCTCGCGAGGCAATTAGCACCGACGCCGGTAGATACTCTAGCGCTCGCTGCCCCCTTTACCAACCTGGGGGAGCTTACGCTCCCCCGCTCCCCCCCGCAGGTCATCGGTTCGATCCACCAGAAACCAGCGAAGTGGCGGAGGAGCCCACACTACGGACCCCTCCGCCACTTCGCTGGAGCCGGCGATCGGACTCGAACCGATGACCTGCGCATTACGAGTGCGCCGCTCTACCACTGAGCTACGCCGGCCCGGCCAAAAGAATTGTATCAGACCCGCGACTTTCCGTGTCATTGCGAGCGGAGTCTTGCACCGGATGGTGCAAGGCGAAGCGAAGCAATCGCGGGTTGTCTACGATTGCTTCGGCCCTTCGGGCCTCGCAATGACAGAGTAGAGTTTCCGGCGAGCTTCGGCGCGCAGCCTGCCCTGAGCAACGCCGAAGGGCTCCTCGCAATGACCTCGGATAGGATTGGCAAGGACGTGTCTTTCACGCGCCGAAGCGGCATACTAAGTTTAGGATGAAACTCTCCGGTGTGCCCAAGAACTGGGACCGGCGTACCAGCATCATCGCCACGCTCGGCCCGGCGACCAGCGACGCAAAGAAGATCCGGGCCTTGATCGATGCCGGCGCCGACGTCGTGCGGCTGAACTTCGCGCACGGCGAGCCCGACGAGCATGCCCGCCGCTATGAAGCCGTGCGGACCGCCGAGCGCGAGACCGGCCGCACGGTGGCCGTGCTGCAGGACCTCGCCGGCCACAAGATCCGGGTCGGCCGCCTGCGGGACGGCGCGCTCGAGCTGCGGCAAGGACAGCCGCTCGTCATCACGGCCGACGAGGTTGTCGGCAGCAACGGGACGATCTCCACCAACTATCCGGGCCTCCCACGAAACGTCCGCGCGGGCGACCGCATCCTGCTCGATGACGGGACCCTCGAACTCATGGTAGAGAGCACGGCCGCCGCCGCGGTTACCACCAGATGCGTCCGCGGCGGAATCCTCAGAGAGCACAAGGGCATCAACCTGCCCGGGATCTCCGTCGATCTCCCAGCGATGACGGACAAGGATGTGAAGGATCTGGCGTTTGGCGTCCGCCTGGGGGTCGATTACATCGCGCTGAGTTTTGTGCAGCGGGCAAAGGACGTCTCGCTGGCGCGCCAGGCCATCGCGGAGCGCGGCGCACAGACCCCCCTCATCGCCAAACTGGAAAAAGCCGAGGCCATCAACGCGCTGGATGAAATCATCAAAGAGGCCGACGGGGTGATGGTGGCGCGTGGCGACCTCGGAGTTGAGCTGGATCCGGAGTGGGTTCCCGTCCTGCAGAAAACCATCATCCAGAAGGCCAACGCGGCCGGGATCCCGGTGATCATCGCCACCCAGATGCTGGAATCCATGGTGCACAGCCCCCGTCCCACCCGCGCGGAAACCTCAGACGTCGCAAACGCGATCCTCGACGGCACCGACGCGGTGATGCTGTCTGCCGAGACCGCGGTGGGTGAGTACCCCGTCGAAGCGGTCACGATGATGGACCGCATCGCGCGGGCGGCAGAGTCGTCCACCCCGTCTATGTTCGGCGCGCGCGGGCCGGCCGAGCCGAGCACAACGATCTCGATTGCGCACGCCGCGGCGACTATCGCTCACGAAGTGCGCGCCCGCGCCATCGTGGTGATGACGCGGTCGGGCCTAACCGCGCAGTTGCTGTCGAAGCTCCGCCCCCACGAGCCGCTCATTGCGTTCACCGAACAGGAAACAACGGCGCGCCGCCTGGCGTTATGGTGGGGGGTGCAGTGCTTTGCCACGACGTTCGAAGACAACACCGACGCCATGATCGTGCACCTCGAAGATGAGCTCCTGCGCCGGCGGCTTGTGGAGATCGGGGACACGGTCATTATCGTCGGCTCGGCTCCGCTCGTCGTCCGCGGGCGCGTGAACTTCGTGAAGATGCACCGCGTGCGCCAGACGGACGCCTGACGGCGCCTGGGAGGAATCGGAGGAGAGCGCGCGAACATGGGTCACACATCCCACCCCACGTCGGAGAGCGGGACCGTGAACGAGCGGCTCTGGGACTTGTATGAGCAACTCTGCATGGTCGAGCTGGTCAAGCTGGATGAGTTTGTCACCCGCGTGAAGTCGGGAGAGTTCGGAGAGTTCCCCACTGAAGACATGGTCAGCTTTCTACGTGAGATCGAAGCCAACATGCTCCAGAACATCGAAGTGAAGACGATGGAGCATCAAGCCTACGCGGAGATGGCCGACCAGGTCTCTGAAGACACCCACAAGATGATCGATGAGTTGATCGAGGACCTGCGCCGCTCTTAGCCGAGGAATTTCCCGTTTCTGTAAATTACTTTCCCGTCCGCTTTCACCTCGGAATCAGCCCGCAGGTCGCAGATCATGTCCCAGTGCAGCCCGGATGTGTTCTTCGAACCGGTCTCCGGATATCCGATGCCCAGGGCCATATGCATCGTGCCCCCGATCTTCTCGTCGAACAGGATGTTGCGGGTAAATTTGCGGATGCCGTAGTTCAAGCCAAACGCCAGCTCACCCAGGTAGCGCGCGCCGGCGTCGGTGTCCAGCATCGCCCGGAGGAAGTCCTCCCCCTTGACCGCCCGCGCCTGCGCGACTTTGCCCCGCTCGAAGGTGAGCTCGACCCCGTCCACCTCACGGCTCTGGAAGATCGCCGGAAACGAGAACCGCACCCGGCCGCTGGCCGAATCCTCGACCGGCCCGGTGAACACCTCGCCGTCTGGAAAGTTCTTCTCCCCCGCGGCGTTGATCCAGGTCCGGCCGGCGACCGAGACGGTGAGATCGACGTCCGGTCCATGGAACGCCAGCGTCGCGCACCGCCCGAGGGTGGCGGCGACGCGCGCCTGCTCCGCCCGCACCCGCTCCCAGGCCGCCACGGGATCGCTTTCGTGCAGCAGGCCCGCGGTAAAAACGAAGTCCTCATATTCCGCCAGCGACATCTCTGCGTCCTGCGCTTCGGCGTGGGTCGGGTACTGCGTGCCGCACCACCGCAGTTCGTCCTTAGCCGCCCGTTCCAGATAACGCCGCTGCAGCCCGCTCATCGCCTCGCGCCGCGTGGCCAGCCGCTGCGGCGGCACCCCGGTAAGATCGCGCGTATTCCACCGGCCGCCGATGCCCAGCGTCGCGTCCACCTGCTCGATCTCCTCGCGGTCCAGGTCGGACACAAACCGCAGCTGCTCGTCGGTGGCCTTGCGGTAGAAGAGTTCCTCCAGCCCTTCCAGAGAGACCCGCACGTACGGGTTGGCACCCGCCGCCAGCGCCTCGGCGTACACGGCCCTGACTAGCGGAGTGGCCAGGGAAGGACCGGTGATGCGGAAGAGATCATTGCGGCGGATCCGCAGCGAATAGTGCACCAGCACCTTGGCGAGTTTTTCAATCCGTGGATCAACCATGCCGTACCTCCTCTTCAAAGCCCACGTACTGTTCTCTGAGATTTCTATGGTATCCTGGTGTGAGCGTCGAATCTCGCGGGGCCCCGCTGCGGAACTGCATCGAAAACGCGTGGGCCCAGATCGGCGTCCAGCTGCGGCGCCGCTACGACAACGCCCGCGAATCGTTCCCCAGCAGCGTCATCGCCGACATGGCCGGCTTTGGACCGAAGGAGTATTTCGAGACGGAACCTGCCTCGCGCCAGCCGGTCAAGGTCAAATTCTAAGCCGGAAGGCGTGGAGGGGATCAGGACACCGACGAGGTCCCAGTCCCCTCCAAGCTTTTCCTGGTTAGAGAGTTAGGACAGGCTCGCTGCGATCCGCCGCAACATCTTGACGGCCTCGTCGATCCGGTGGTCGGCGCCCGTGACCAGACCGCGAAGAAGTTTGTGGTTCTGGGTCTTCTGGGCTACGCGGTCGATCATGGCTTCTGCCTCGCGGAGTTGGGCGCGCGCTTCACCAATGAGCTGCTCGATTTGCCCCAGCTGCTCCTTGGAGGGCTTGGTCGATCCCAAAGCCCGGACCATGGCAAGCGCGCTCTCGATCTTTCGCGCAGCTTCTCCCGTGAGGCGCATCGCCCGGGCCACCATCTGGTCCTTTGCGGCCATCTGTTTCTTGTCCACGAGCTCATCAGCCGCAGCGAGGTTCCGGCGGGCTCGATCCAGGAGTTGGTCCACCTGCTGCAACGCCTTGGCGAGATTGGCCGGCGGGGACGCGGCGTGCACGGTGAGAACGGGGAGGTTGGTCATCCCCACAATTAGCACGAGAAGCAATGCGACCTTTCGCATCATGTCGATCCCTCCTGACGATTTGCGCGTTCCTCTGGACGGGCGATGAACGCGGTCAACGCAGGAAGGTTCATGCCCCATAGACTTCCGCGTTAGGCATTTCGTTCAACCAGTGGGAATTCTTCTGGAGCGGACTCAGTCCGGCTTCAACTTCTGCAGCGTGGAGTCCGCGAAGTAGCCCAGCAGCAGCGCCTGATGCCAGGTCGTGATCTGCGTGCCGGTGTTGGCCAGCCCGGCGAGGATCAACAAGGAGGTGAGCAGCGACCCAACCCCGAGCACGAGATACGGCCTGCCGGTTTCCCACAGCCGCTGCCAGAAGGCTTTCGCCGCCTCGGCCGTCACTTGAGGGTAGCTTTTCCTCAGGACCGGCAGGATGACGCTGATCATGACTCCCACCATGATCCACAGGACAATCTGTAAAGAAATCATGCTTGACACCCCCCTCAAATTGCTGCTACCCCTATTCTCAACCAGATGATGGCATGACGAAGCAAGTGCCGCTGCTGATCATTGGAGCCGGTCCCTACGGCCTGGCTATGGCCGCCTACGCCGGGCATCGGAGACTGGATTACGTGATCTGCGGCCACCCGATGGATTTCTGGAAATCCAACATGCCCAGAGGGATGCTCCTCCGATCGTCCTGGGACTGGCATATCGATCCACTGGGCGTGCACACTCTCCAGGCATACGCGAGCGCGCACAACGTGAACACAGACAGGGCTGAGCCGATCCCGCTCGACCTCTTCCTGCGCTACGCCGCGTGGTTCCAGCAAGAGAAGGCCATTCAGGCGCTTCCCGCTCTCGTGCATCGCCTCGAGCATGTCCACGACGGATTTGCGGCGACGCTGGACAACCAGGAGACGATCACCGCCAGGCACGTACTCGTCGCGCCGGGCTTCCGGTATTTCAAGCAGATCCCAGCGGAACTCACGCACATGCTTCCACCGCACCGGTTCTCCCATTCCTGCGATCTCGTGCGCTTCGAACCCCTGGCAGGGAAGCGATGCCTGATCATCGGCGGCCGGCAGAGTGCTTTTGAATGGGCCGCGCTCCTGTGCGAATGCGGGGCGGCCGCTGTGCATGTGTGCCATCGCCATGACACACCGAAATTCGACGCATCGGACTGGTCATGGGTGCGCGCGCTCGTCGAGGCCACGGGCACGAACCCGACCTGGTACCGCACACTCTCCGCGGGGCAGCGGGAAGAAATCACCCGCCGGTTTTGGGCGGAGGGTCGCTTGAAGTTGGAACCCTGGCTCGCTCCCAGAATTTCACACGACGCCATCGCGGTGTGGCCCCGCTCCCGGATCATCGCCTGCACCGAACTCCCCGGCGGTGACTTCGAGGTGACACTCGATGTGGGGCAAAGGCTGCGGGTGGACTACGTGATCCTGGCGACCGGATACAGCGTCAACGTGCGCCAGATCCCGTATCTGGCCCGCGGCAACGTCTTGAGCACCCTGCAGATGAACAACGGCTACCCGCGGCTCGACGAATCCTTTCAGAGCAACATCCCGGGCCTCTACTTCACGAGTCTTCCGGCGACGCAGGACTTTGGGCCGTTCTTCGGTTTTGTGATCGGCGCCCCTGTCGCCGCACGGGTGATCGGCGCGTCCATCGAGCAGCAACTCGCGCGCTCATGATGAGGTGGCTGCCGCGAGCCGTTCGACGGCCAGCGCCGTACCTCCGCCGCTGCCGTGGCAGATGGCCGCCAGCCCGCGCCTGCCGGCGCGGTGGTCCAGGGCGTTGAGCAAGGTGACGACGATGCGGACACCCGAGGCGCCGAGGGGGTGCCCGAGCGCGACGGCGCCGCCGAATGGGTTCAGCTGCTCGTATCGCACGCCCAGCATCCGATGGAACAGGATGTTGTTCAACGCAAACGCCTCGTTGTTCTCGAACACGTCGAAGTCGGTCAGCTCCAGGTCCAACTTGGACAGCAGCTTCTTGACGGCGGGAATGGGCGCCTCAGGAAATCGCCACGTCTCCCCCGCGGCCCAGCTGCCGCCCAGGACCCGCGCCACGGGTCGCAGACGATGCCGCTCGACGGCCTGACTGCTGGCTAACACCAGCGCGGCCGCGCCGTCGGACATCTGACTCGAGTTGCCGGCGGTCAGCACGCCGTCTGGACGAAACGCCGGACGCAACTTAGCCAGGGCGTTCACCGTCGTGTCGGAACGGATCCCCTCGTCCATGTCCACCACCTGCGTTCCGGTGCGGGTGGTCACCTCGAGCGGCGCGATTTCTTTCTTAAACCATCCTTTCAGGGTCGCCTCCGCGGCCCGGCGCTGAGACATGAACGCGATTTCGTCGAGCTCGTCCCGCCTGAGGTGGTGCTCGGCGGCCAGGCGTTCCGTCTCCTCGCCCATGGACTCTCCGGTGATCGGGTCGGTCAATCCATCGGAGAGCATGATATCTGTCAGGGACTCGGGTGAACCCAGCAGGGACTTGTACCCCCAGCGCGCCCGGTGCGACACGTAGAACCCGGCCTGGGACATCGACTCCACCCCGCCGGCAAGGACCAGATCTGCGTCGCCCAGGCGGATGAGATTTGCGGCGTTGATCACCGCCATCATCGCGCCCGAGCAGACCATGTCAATGGCGTACCCGTCCACCTCCTGGGGAATCCCCGCTTTGATCGCTGCCTGGCGCGGCACCAGCTGGCCGTGCCCCGCGCGCAGCACGTTGCCCAGGATATAGAGGTCCAGGTCCGCCCCGTCGATGCCGGCGCGCTCCAGCGCCGCGCGCATCGCGTGCGCCCCCAGCTCGACCGGTGACAAGTCTCTCAGGACGCCGCCGAACCGTCCAATCGGTGTACGGACCGACGCCACGATGAACGCTTCGCTCATAGCCATCCCTCCAGTACTTATGTTCACCAGCGAGTCTACGGCTACCTAGCCGGCGGGTATGACGTACTGGCGGAGGGAGATCATATCATGACACGTCGACGAAGTGGGATTCATCGAGTAACGGCTCCGGTCTTGTGGGGGATGGTGCTGGTCCTGCTCTGCGGCACCCTGAGCGTCTCGGCGGCGCCGGCTCCGGCCGCGCCTCCGCAGGCTCCATCGCTTCAGCAGCTGTTCAAGCAGAACGCTCCCGCCGTTGTCCTCATTACCCAGCTGGATGCTGATGGAAAGTGGACCTCTCTTGGCAGCGGATTTGTGGTCTCCTCCTCCGGGGTGATCGTGACGAACAACCACGTCATTACACCGGATGCCACGGCGGTCACGCTCACCGTCAAACTGCCGAAGGGGGACGTCTACACCGATGTCCGGATCATTTACGCCGAGGCCCGGCGCGACTTTGCCGTGCTGTCCGTCAAGTCCACTGGACTGCCGACCCTCAAGGTCGGGGATTCCGACAAAGTCGAAGTCGGCGACCAGGTGGTGGCCATTGGGAACCCGCAGGGTCTGGAGCTGACCTTCACCACGGGTATCGTGGAAAGCGTGCGAGTGGACCCGGATCGAGGCTATCGCTTCATCCAGCACCAGGCGCCCATTTCCCACGGCTCGAGCGGGGGACCGCTCCTGAACATGGCGGGAGAGGTCATCGCAATCAACACCTTCACGATCAAAGATGCGCAGAACTTGAACGGAGCCATTCCGATCAACTACATCAAGCCATACTTCGGGGACGCGCCAACGATGACGTGGGAACAGTATGCGCGCACCGCCGCGTCTGCGCCGCCGCGTCCGGCAGCGCCTCCGGCCCCGGCGCCTACCCCCGCCCCGGCGCCCAGTCCCACGCCTCCTGCGCCGGCCCCAGAGTCCTCACCGGGCGCATTCTTTGAAAGCGTCTCAAAGTATCGGCCCCTGGAGGAGGCCTTCAGGAATGGTTTTGCCGCGGGCCTCTACGACGTGGTCGCCCTGTTCGCCGCGGCGTCCCAGGAGTCCAATGGGGTCGACAATCAAAAAACTCTCGCCCTGTTGCGCTGCCTCGACGGCAAAGGCGACAAGCTGAGTCAACTGCGGACCTGGGCGGATTCAGTGCTGACGCAACAATCGTCCGACAGCACCATTATCGTCGCGATCCTGGCGAGAGCCTGCCAGGCCGCGTTCTCGCCCGGCAACCTGTTGTTCTTTGAACACAACGTCACCGACTTTCAGGGCACAAGCGACACCTTCAGGAACGGCTTTGCCGCGGGCCTCTATGACATGGTCTCCTTGTACGCGGTGGCGGCGCAGGGCTCCGGCGGGATCGACAGTCAGAAGGCGCAGGCTCTGGTGCGCTGCCTCGACGGCAAAGGCGACAAGCTTGGCCAGTTCAGAGCCTGGGTGGACTCGGTTATAGCGCAGGCCGCGCCTGAGAGTGACGCGGTCGTGTCGTTCGTCGTGGATGCGTGCCAGCGCTGAACGCGGCAGCGCCGCGCGACTTCACGGTGTGCTCTCTCGCTCTTTCCGACTCCGGCGGTAGAACCGCGCGTAGTCGGGGATGGCAACACCGGATGGGACGCGCGGGTCGGTCTCCGGCTCGCCTGCGGCTAGTCGAAGCGGGATCACCCCAGCCCACACATCGCGTGAGTAGTCCTCTTCTTCATCTTTCGGCGGCCCGGATCGCACTTTGGCCGATGCCTCGGTGAGCGGCAACGCCAGGACCGTTGTCGCTTTCAGCTCGCGCACGCTCGGGGGGCGCACCTCGGCCCAGCGCCCCGAGACGACGTGCTCGCTGAACGCCCGGAGGGCGGTCAACTTCCCGGTTCGGTCGCTGACCCGCAGGGCCCGCCCAAAGACCACGACCGACCGATAGTTGGCGGAGTGGTGAAAGGCCGACCGCGCGAGCACGAGCCCGTCAAGAATCGTCACAGTCAGACAAACGTCACAACCACCGGACACGCTGCGCAGCATGCGGCTGGCCGCCGAGCCGTGGACGTAGATGACATCGCCCACACGCGCGAACAAGGTCGGAATGACGACGGGCTGCCCTTTGTGGATGAAACCGAGATGACAGACGATGCCCTCGTCGAGGATCGCGTCGATAGCCGCTCTATCGAACACACCGCGCGCGGGGAGACGTCTGAGTCGTGTTCGGGAGGTGATTGGGAGCGTTCGCGGCATGCTGATATAGTACAATAGATTGTCTGCAGGATTCTCCACAACAAACTCGAACCAATCGACGATCGGACGCCAGGTCGTCGCCAGTTAGATCCAAGAACTGTCCCCCCTGGACACAATCGAGAGCCTGAGTATCGGCGGGGTTGGGAGCCCCACGAGCCGATGATTTTCGGCCGTTTGGCTCCGCCGCGAGGAGGAACTATGTTGCTGGGCATCTTTCGCAGGGGGGCGCTCTACACGCTGGTGGGAGTCCTCACGAGTACCGCTTTCGCTGGAGCCGCAACAGGCGCGTACGTTGAACGTCGTTCGTCTCCCGTCGTGGTCGCCTACTATGTCGACGCCGACCAGGACTCGTTGACGACACTCCTCACGCACGGCCACCGGATCAGCTGGATCATCACGACCAACTTCACCTTGCTCGATCTGACAGGCCGGCTCTACGGGGTGCACGACCCCGAGGTCGTGGAGGCTGCGCACCGCCTGGGGAGTGAGGTGCACTTCCGGGTCGCCAACTTCGTGGGCGGCGATTGGAGCCGCGCGGTCGCGCACGCTGTCTTGACGCATCCGGCGGCCCGATCCCAGGCGGTAGCCCGGATCCTCCTGGTGCTCGATGCCTACCAGTATGACGGCGTGAATCTCGACCTCGAGAACGTGCCGCCGAAGGACCGGGCGGCGCTCAGCTCGTTCGTCGCCGAGGTGAGCAGAAAAGTCCACGCCCGCGGCAAGACGTTGACCATTGCCGTCCCCGGGAAGACCCAAGATTGGCCAGATAGCAACTGGGCAGGGGCCTTCGATCTCGCCGCTCTCGGACACGCCAGCGATGCCATCATCGTCATGGCGTATGATCAGCATTGGAGTACCAGTGCGCCCGGCCCCGTGGCCGCGTTGCCGTGGGTTGAAGAAGTGGCCCAGTTTGCGGCCCAGGAGGTTGGTCCCGACAAAGTTCTGCTTGGTCTCGCGTTCTACGGGTATGATTGGCCGAGACGCGGACATGCCGTGGGGGTCTCAATGCGAGAAGCGGAGCACCGCGCTGCTCGCTCTGGGGCGCGGATTCAGTGGGACCAAGACGCCCATGTGCCCTACTTCAAGACGGCGACCCGCACCGTGTACTTCGAAAACGCCCGCAGCATCGAGCACAAGCTCGAACTCGCGACGCGCCACAGTCTCGGAGGCATTGCCGCCTGGCGGCTGGGTCAGGAGCTGCCCCAGGTCTGGGACGTGGTCAGCGCCTACGGTGGCCCTCAACACACGAACATTCCCGCGCCTCCGTGAGTTGACCTACAGCTCGGTCAGCTTGCCATCTTCAGCCCACTCGCACGGAAGGGCGTCCAGCCGCCTGAGCATGTCTGCGCTCATGTGCGTGATCACCAGCCGTTCCGTCCGCAACTCGGGGAGATGGGACAGCAACGTCTGCAGGTCGAGATGGAACGGAACCCGCTTGTCATAGAAGTAGGCCTCGGCAATTAAGAGGTCGGAGCCGCGAGCCGCCGGGATCAACGCATCGGTCCAGGCGGTGTCGCCGGTATACGTGACCGTCTTCCCGGCGCACGTCATCCGCAGAGCCAATGCGGGCGCGCCGCTCGCATGGTCCACCAGATAGGCAGTGACGGTAATCGGCCCGACGGCCTGCGGCCGCTCCGGTTCCAGTTCGACAATCTCCACCTTGAAGCCGCGTGGGATGGTCGATGAGCCGGGAAACAGGACCTCCATGACCCGGTGAATCCGCTCTTTTGTGCCTACGGGCCCAGCGATAACGAGCGGCCGGATGCGCTTGCTCACCAACTGCGCGTCGAGGATGAAAAAGGGAATTCCGCCGAAGTGATCTCCGTGAAGATGAGACAGAAGGATGGTGTCGATCGTATTCGGCTCGACGGCGAAGCGCCGCATGGCGATCAACGCCGAGGCGCCGCAATCAACCAGCACGCCCCCGCCGGGAGTTTCGAGCAAGATGCACGTCTGCAGCCGCCCACCGCTGCCAAACGCGTCGCCACTGCCCAGGAATCGAATTCGCACCCCATCACATTATAGGACTCCCTTCCGCCTAACCTGATTGCAGCCAGGAAGCGGATCGGATCTTCCGAACTGCCTTCTCGGAGCTTCCCAATGACCACTCCCGCGCAGCCGGAGAGCAAATTCCTTACGGTCAATGGACTGCGTCTGCACTACCTGGAATGGGGCGGATCCGAGGCGCCGGCCATCGTCTGCATCCACGGATACACGTCGAGCGCTGAAACCTTTAGCGGCCTGGCCCGGCACTTCCAGGACCGCTTCCATTTCATCGTCCCAGACGTACGCGGTCACGGGGAGAGCGCGTGGTCACCTACCGAGGACTATCCATTGAGCGATCGCGTCGCCGACCTGGAAGGGATCGCCGACCAGCTGGAGCTGGAGAAGTTTAACCTGATCGGTACGTCAATGGGCGGGGCGATGGCGATGGTCTATGCCGGAGCCCACCCTGAACGTGTAACGCGCCTTGTCATCAACGACATTGGGCCGGACCGCGAGGCAGGCAGTCAGCGGATCATGGATCTGGTCGCCAGGAGGCCGGTGGAATTCGCGACGCTGGAGGAGGCGATGGCCTACCGACGGCAGGTGTCTCCTGTCGTGGCCAGCCGCACTGAGGAGGATCAGCGGGAACTTGCACTTGGCGTACTCCGGCGCCGACCGGACGGCTATTGGATCTGGAAAATGGATCCGGCGTATACCAGGCCGTCCAAGGGGAGTCCAGCGCCGCGGCCCGACTTCTGGGCTATTCTCCAACACCTGCCCTGCCCGACCCTGGTCGTGTGGGGAACGGAGAGCGACGTCCTCTCGGAGGCGCAGGCCCGGCGCATGGTGGAGGTGCTCCCGGCAGGAGAGTTGCTGCCCGTCCCCGGCGTCGCGCACGCTCCGGCGCTGATCGAGCCCGTGGTACTGGCCGCTCTGGACCGCTTCCTAGGAGGGCCCTGGTAAGGAGTTTGAAGGAAGATTTGGAGGGCGGCAATTGAGAAGGCTTGGGATCGGCGTTCTAGCGGTTATTCTCATTTGTGCTGGTGCGCCATCTTCAGTCCGCGCTGAGCCGCTTCAAGCTCGCCTCGTCTCGCTCACATCGCCTGTCAGTCCCGGAGACGACACCACGATCACGGTGCAGACCGCGCCTAGTCCCTACCCTGGCCCTGGCGCATCCTCGAGGGTCCAAACCGGACCACAGACGGCCTGTGCGAATCCCCCGCAGCCCGCTAGCCTGCTCCAAGGCAGCGTAGTAAGGGTCGTAGACGGCGATACCATCCGGGTGCGGCTGGCTAACGGGCGCACTGAAAGGGTCCGGCTCATCGGGATGGATACCCCGGAAGTCTACGAGAGCGAGAAACTGGAACGAGACGTGCGCGAGTCGGGGCGATCGAGGGCGGAGATACAGGCGCTTGGACGGCTGGCTTCGGATTTCACCAGAAAACGTTTGGATGGCAGGAGCGTCGGCCTTGAACTGGACATACAGACCCGCGACCGCTACGGGCGGCTGCTGGCCTACGTCTGGTTTGCAAACGGGACGCTATTCAACGCTCTGATCCTTAGGGAAGGATATGCACAGATTCTAACAATTCCACCCGATGTCAAATACGTAGAGCTCTTTGTGGCGTGCCAGAGGGAGGCCAGAGAGAATAACCGAGGTTTATGGACCAGGTAGAATTACTTCGCAACAGCCCTTCGGAAGCGGATCATCGTTCTCTTAGGCGCGCTGCGTAAGAACCTGATATGTGGCACGTAATTCTCGGCTAGATTTTCCCAGCATCTGCAAAGTGACGGGAGGGAGCCTGGTCCACATGAGCCATGAGCGCATCAACGACCCTGGGATCGAATTGGGAACCGGCCCCGTTTTCTATCACCTCTATCGCTTCCTCTGTCGACCGTGCCTTCCGATATGGTCGAGGGCTAATGATGGCATCGAAGACGTCCGCAACCGCCACGATGCGACCCGAGAGCGGGATCGCCTCGCCCTTTAGTCCTACCGGATATCCAGTTCCATCCCACCGCTCATGGTGAGTCAGAGCAATCTCCTCGGCGAGTCTCAAGAGACCGGACTTTCCCTCTGAGAGGATCCCGGCCCCGACCTTCACGTGGGTTTTCATGAGTTCGAACTCCTCAGGGATGAGCGTGCCAGGTTTCAGCAGGATATGATCCGGGATGCCGATCTTCCCCACGTCATGCAGGGGTGCGGCGCGTCGGATCAACTCTATCTCGTTCGCAGCCAGTCCCAAATTGCGCGCCAGCACAGCGGAGAGTTCCCCCACGCGTCTGGCGTGCTCCCCGGTGTCGTCGTCGCGGAACTCGGCGGCCGCCGCTAGCCGCTCCGCCATCTCAAAGTAAGCATCCTCCAGTTCCCGGGTGCGTTCCCGTACCCGCAATTCAAGGAGCGCGTTCTGACCGCGGAGCTGGAGGTGAAGATCCGTGGCCTTCTGGTCGGCAGACCTGCGTTCCACCATGACGCCGGCAAGCGGGAGAGCGACCAGAGCCGCTGTGCCCATGAAGGCCTGCAACAAGAGGAGTGACTCGTTGGGTGTGCCACCTACGAATGGACCGAGATGCCTGCTCGTGGCCCACACGGCGATAAGGGTAAGGAGAACAACAACAGCAGCAGTTTCACGCTGATCGAAGCGGAACGCTGCCCAAACCAGGAACGGTACCGTCAGGTAGACGAACGGAAACTGACCACCGAACACAAGCCAGCTTATGGAAAGGAGCGCTACGAGAAAGAGACCACGTTCAAGCATGGCTTGGCCACTCCAGCGAAGATGGAGATCCCTGCCGTAAAGGATGAGCAAAGGCGCAAAGATGAGCGCTCCGGTGGCGTCCCCCAGCCACCACGTGAGCCAAACTAGCCGGTAGTCGGCCCCGCGGGCGAAACCACCAAGTGCAAGGCTTGTCACGCCGATCGTCGCGCTTACCGCCGTGCTCAGAACGGCTGCGAGAAGAGCAAACTTGAATATATCTCGAGGATGATCAAAGACCTTATTGGAGTTCGCGTACTTGTTTACCAAGTACGTGCCAACCAACCCCTCCAGCGTATTCCCCGTGGCAATACTCAGCGACGTCCATACCGTCCCATAGGTGGTGAGATTGGCTAGAAATGCGCCGAGGAATATACCTGGACCAGCACGGTAGCCGAGAAGCAGCATGGACGCGAGGGCGATACCGGTGGGTGGCCAAACCGGCGTGGCGCTGGGGTGATAAAAGGCGAGTCTAAGGCCGAGTTTGGCAGCAGCGAAATAGACTGCGGCCACGATCAAAACATCTCCAAGGGGCGGGACGCTTCTCAACCCCGCGAAGAGTGGTCGCATGGCCCCCAAGAATCGTCGCCGACCCAAGTTCAGAGGCATACGACATAGTGATACCTCTCAAAACTGTCCCTTAGACTCGACCAAAAATCATGCCTCATTCCATCATCCCTTGGTCTCTCGGGTCGTGATCAGGAACATCTGCCCCGGCTGGGGATTGAACGCTTTCACCCGTCCGGCCAGCGCACGCCGCGCCGCCACTTCCTTCACGAACACGTCGCCGCGCAACTCCGGCGGCAGGAACGACGCGTGATGTTGCGGGAAGACGGAGTGCAGGTTGGGATTGTCTGTGAGCAGGAACTCCGCGGCCAGCGCGGCTTCATCCGGCATCAGCCCCGACGCGATCGGCAGCAACGCGACGTGCGGCTTGTACAACTGTGCATAGAGTTTGAGGTCCTGCGTCAGGGCGGTGCTGCCGGCATGATAGATCTTCAACCCGGTCTCCAGCGTGACGATGAACCCCAGCGCGGGTCCCCCATAGACGGCACTGGGTAGCGATCCCGGCAGGGTTGGCGCGCCGGAGCCGTGGACGGAATTTACCACCTGCACTTTGATCCCGCCGACATCGAAACGGCTTCCCGGCTCTCCCCGCAGGATCTTGTCCGACGCGACGCCCTTCGCCACCAGCCAGTTGGCGAGCTCAAAGGTCGTAATGATCGGCGCGCCGGTTTTCTGCGAAATCTCCGCCGCCATGCCCTGGTCATCGGCGTGGCCGGACGAGATGAGAATCAGATCGACCCGGTCGATCTGTTCCAGGTTGAGCGGCGATTCGCGGTTGACAAAGGCGGCTTTGGGATCGTTGAGCGATGGGTTGAACAGAATGATCTTGCCGCCCGGCGATGTCAGGCGGAAGAACTGCCATCCCAGCCATTCCAACCGCGCCGGCGCCTCAGGGGACTGAGCAAACGCGCGTCCGGCGGACGCGAAGCGCATACGCGCGGACGTCAATGTCCCGGTCCATTGTTGCGGGAACGCCACCGCGATCAAAAGCAGCCCGGTCGTGACAACAGCCCAGATGTGAAGCCAGCGAATATGGTGGAACCTCATGCGGACACCTCCGTCACGGCAGATGGGATAGTCGATCATCGTTCCCCGTGCAGCATGGCGAGTAGCTTGTCCAGCACCTGCTCGCCATCGGCGCGGAGCGCATTGTGCTCATATTCATTAGTCACCCACAGGCGGATGCCAGGGATGTGAGCGGCTGTCTGCACGGAGAAAGCAGTCTCTACGTACATATCCTCGTAATAGACCGCCGCCACCGTCGGCACCGAGCCGGACTCGAGTGTGCGCAGAGTGTAGAGGCGGGGCCAGCCTTCGAATTCCGCCAGGATCTGTGCCGCCTGTTTGAGCGGTCGCAGATACGCATAATCGTCGAACATCCAAGGGTAGATCATCTCGCCTGTGAAGAGCACCGGCTTCCCTGGTGCGAGATCAAACTCGGGGAACTCGGCGCGTATCCTCTGCGCAGCCCAGTGGGATGCTTGCTCTTCCAGATAACACGCTTCATGGAGCAGCGCATAGATCGGATTCGTCTCGAAATTTAGCGCGTTCTCAACCCCGCGCAGAAACGTGAAGCTCAGCTCTCGACCGGAGTTCCCATCAACGAACGCATGCTCCAGCAAATAATGCACCGCTTCGAACCCGTCGGTGAAACCGAAGCCAAGCCCCAGCTCCTGGAAGCGCTTGCTCGTCAGCGTGCCGCCGCCCGGAAGCGGAACGTCGGTCCGCGTCAAACACTCCACGATCTCTGCGGCGAGAGGACCGTCTGCAGGATAGCGGGCGAAATAGCGCCGGTTCTTCTCCAGCACGCGGCCGTATGTGGCGCGATAGACAGCATCGATTGACACCCCGATGGGCGGCAATCCGCCGGTGATGATCGCTTCTTTCAAGCCTTCCGGCGCTGTGGACAGATAATGGGTAAGGCAAAAGCCGCCGTAGCTCTGCCCCAATCCTGACCAGCGCGTGCCGGCGCCGATAATCTCGCGACGGATCAACTCCGCATCGGCCACGATCGCGTCGGCCCGAAAGTTCTTGAGATAATCAGCCTGCTTTTGCGGGGATCCGATCTTGGCGAGAGTCTGAAACGTGACCGGAGTAGAGAGCCCGGTGCCTCGCTGATCCAGTAAAAGCACGCGATACTCCTTCAGAGCTCGTTTCAGCCAACCGGTTTTGCTGTCCGGACGCGGCGACGGAAAGCCCGGTCCGCCCTGAAAAAACACAAGCCACGGGAGGTCCGCCTTGCTCTCGTGCTCGATCGAAACCACCTCGCGCGCGAAGATCGTGATTTTCTCCGCGTTCGGTTTTTTGTGGTCCAGAGGCACGATGAACTCATGATTTGAAAGGACCAGACCGGGCAACCGGTGCGTGCTTTTTCGCATGGTTAATAGTCGATACGGGAGGCAAAGTTATCCGTATTCCCAAACCCAATTCCGCACTCGCGATCCGGATTGGGTGCCACGGCCGTCCGCGAACCAGCGTAGAGAGCGTTGCGGTAGGCGTCGACCTCTCCACACACCACGCCGTTGCGGACATCGGTCCAGACGGCAACGGCGCCGGTGGAGCCGGCGATGATCCCAATATAGTCCCCGATGAACTGTTCCATCAGGTTGTTATAACTAGAACTGTCTGGGTTCGACGACTGCGTGCTCACCAGGATAGGGTCGGTGAAGGCGGAGGCGCCCGGCGCGAGCTGCGCATAATAAGCATCGTAGACCTGCACGCCCGTTTGGAATGGATCGTTCGCCGGCGGTTGGGTAAGGGCCAAGAAGATGAGTGCGACCAGCCCGCTCGGCGCCACGCTCGCCTGCGGGAAGAATGCGTTACGCCCTGAAACCTGCCCGACAGTGCCGAGCTGCGTCCATTGAAAGCCATCAACTGAAACGGCTGCTTTCACTACCCCTTGCACGCCATCGAAATCGCACCAGACGACGTAGACTTTGCTGCTGGCCGGGTCCGCCGCTGGGTGCGGGAAACAGTCGACCCGGGCGCTCATCCCCGGAACCCGGTGGATCACGACCCCTCTCATTGCGGGACCTCCTGGATGAACCTACCGCATGATATCCTACCTGTACCGTATTCGACGTTGGCGGTTGAAGGTACTGGCCTACGAGGCGGTGGCCCTAAAAGTTCCAGTGCCGCCCGTCGGTGCCATGCACCGGCGGCCCTTACGACTCCGGAGTGCTCGACAACCCGAACCGAGGACTGAGGCGCCTGTACGCAAAGTCTAGGAGCACTTTGGCTACTGCGGCGAAGGGAACAGCCAGCAGCGCGCCAACGATCCCGGCCAGCACCGCACCCGAGACGGTCACCAGGATGATGATCAGGGAGTGCATGTGGACGGCGCGACTGAACACCCACGGCCCCAGGACGCGCGCGGCGAGTTGATACACCACCAGGAACAGCACAGCGGTCTCCACGGCGGCTCTCGCGCCCTGGAACGCGGCCAGGGTCACACCGGCGATCAGACCCACGACTGCGCCGATGTCGGGCACAAGCTGCGCGATACCAGTGAACGTCGCCAGCAGCGCCGCATACTGCACGTGCAACAATCCCAACCCGATCCACAGGGTCAGGCCGACAGCCATCCCCACGACGATTTGCCCTCGCACCAGCCCCGACAACGCCCCGTTCATCTCCTCCAGGAGCGCTGTCGCGTCCCGATGGTAGGCGCGCGGAATGAGCCGGAAAGCCGCTTCCTTCAGGTAGTCTGTATCCGTAAGGAGCAGGATGCTGATGACCAACGCCAGCGCACCTGCGCCCAGCAGCGTGGAGAGAGAGAACACGAACGCCAGGGTCCGCTGCGCCAGACTCTGCCCCAGATCACGGAGGCGGTCGCTGGCTTCCCTCACAAGTTGATCGAACAACGGGCGCGTGTCTGCCGGCAGCAACGCCAGATATTTGGCCGCCGCACCGGTCGACCATTGCTGCAAATGCTGCGCGTATTCGGGCAGATTCGTGGCCAGCCGCCTGGCATCGCTGACGGCGGGCCCCACAGCCACGACCCCGACGATGATGAGCGCGCCGATAACGGTGAGATAGGCAAAGGCGATCCCCAGCGGGCGGAACTGGCGCTTGCGGCCGCTGAATACGTGCACCAGGGGGGCAATCGCGTATGCGACCCATCCGGCAGCGACGAGCAGCAGCAGCACGAAACGGAGACGGTACAGGAGCCACAAGACGAGGGCGGCAATGAGAACCCACGCCACCAGCCGCGTCGTCCGGGTGAACACGTCAGGGCTACGCTGCATACCCTCAGCCTCGCACTGCTCCCCAGTCGCCCATACGGCGCCTGCCGGCGCCGAAGAGCTTGATCAGCAAGACCCCGGCGATGAACCCTCCGATGTGGGCAAAATACGCGACTCCTCCTTGTCCGACGGCCGTGATGCTCCCAACGCCCCCGATCAGCTGGATCGCGAACCAGATACCGATCAGCACCATGGCCGAGAGGCGCCGTTGCCCGATCCAAAACGGGACCAGAACGGCGACCAGGATCCTGTCGCGCGGGAACTCGACCAGGAACGCGCCGAGCACGCGGCGATCGCTCCGCTGGCCCCCAGATTCGGCACGGTGGAGGCCGGATTGACGGCAATCTGCAAGGTGCTGGCCGCCAGTCCGCAGACCAGATAAAAGACCACGAAGCGGGTCGAGCCGAGATAATTCGCTTCCAGTTCGTCGCCGAATACCCACAGATAGAGCATGTTGCCGGCGATATGCAGGATGTTGGCGTGCAAGAACATGGACGTGAACAGGGTCTCCAGATGCACCCCATGCACAATTTCCGCAGGTTTCATCGAATACCGCGTTACGAAACTGTCCCCCAGGCTCAACTCAGCGAGGAAGACAAGGATGTTCGCCACGATAAGCGTGACGAGGGCGATCAGAAACCGGCTGAGCGCGCGCGACTCGTCCCGTTCAGGGATTAGCACCGCCGCACCTCCGATGGTAAAAATTCTACTTCGAAAACGCCCGCAGCGTCGAGTACAAACTCGATCTGGCCGCGCGGCACGGGCTCGGAGGCGTTGCCGCCTGGCGATTAGGTCATGAAGTGCCACAAGTCTGGGACGCGGTCAGCGCCTATGCCCACCCACAACCCGCTGACGTCCCGGCCCCACCGTAAGCCGACGCGTCACGAGCCACTGGTACCCGACTGAGCACGCTGCGACGCCGGCGATCCATACGAGCAGCGCCCCGGCGAAGAACAGCACGCCAACGCATGCGGCGAGCGAGACTGCAGCCGCGTACCTTAGGGGCGGATCCAGCAGGCGCATAGCCGCCGCCATCGAGAGCACGTACGTCGCGATGAACGACGAGGTGGATAGCGGCAGCAGATCGGCGATGTTCCACCCGGCGACGTACGAGAGCGCCGCGGCGGCAGCGCACAACGTCCCCATGACGCCGAGCGCGCGCAGCGGGGTGCCCGATGCCGACTCTACGCCGAGCCAGACCGGAAGCTGCCGGCGGCGACCGAGTGCACAGATCAGGCGACTGATACCGGCTGTATACGCGTTCACCGGCGCGAATGACAGTACGAAGCCTGCGATGCCGACCACGATCGCGGCGGCCGGCCCGAAGGTGCTCGCCGCCATTGGGACGAGCGGGGTCTCCGATCCCAGGGCACGGCCGTACGCGCGCGTCCCGATGGTGGCGATCGCGAGGGAGACGTAGAGGATCCCCACCACCACGACGGCGAGCAAACTGGCGCGCGAAATGTCGCGCGGGTTCCGGAAGTCGGCCGCAAGCGGCGTAATGGCTTCCCAACCCACGAATGCCCAGAACAACTGCAGTGCGGCGAGACCAACGGCGGAGGCGCCGTGCGGAGCGAACGGCAGGAATGCCGATCGGTCGACGTGGCCGAGCGTCCGGCCGACGATCAGCATCATACCCGCGGCGATCGCGCCGACAGAAAAGAGTTGTGCGCGCGCGCTGATCCGCAGGCCCGCAGCATTGAGCACGTAGGCGAGTGCAACGAGTCCACCTCCGAGCACGAACCTCGCCTCCCGGCCACCGCCGATGAGGCTCGCGGCGTACTCGCCGGCGATCAAGGCTGCGATCACATACCCGGTCGGCGCCTGCGCCAGGAAGATCCAGCCGGCCGCCGCCCCTCCCCGTGGGCCGAAGGCACGCTCGATCGCCCCGGCGAAGCCGGCCGCGTCCGGCCGGTCACGCGAGAGGCCTGCATACGTGAGCGCGAGCGGAAACGAGAGCAGCACAAGGGCGAGCCAGGCCAGCACGGAGGCGGGACCCGCCGTCTCGGCCGCGATGGCCGGCAAGACGAGGATACCCGTCCCGATGACAGCCCCGACATAGAGGGCGGCTCCCTGCCAAAACCCGAGAGTGTACTTCGTCATGCTCGCTGCCGACCTGAGCCTGTCTGCGTGAGCGTATCGACTCAATCTCGTTCAGCGCAGGTGCGGTCTCCACGACAGAACCGGCAATTTGGAGAGATCACCGGATGCAGATCCCAGGCGCTGCTGGCCGCTGCCATCAGCATTCATTACGTAGACTCCCAGAGTGCCGTCCCGAGACGCCAGAAATGCGATTCGCCGCCCGTTGGGCGACCAGGTGGGAAGCAGGTTCACTCCGTGGGAGGTAAGTCGCAGTAATCGGCTTCGGTCAGTCGTCATGACGTAGATCTGGGCGTCGCCGTGGCGAACGCCGACAAACGCGATGCGATGCCCGTCGGGTGACCATGCCGGCGCGTAGCCGGTAGCGACCCGCGCCCTGTAACCGCTATCAGGATTCACGACTTGGACTGACTGTTCATATAGTCCGACCCTGATGACGAAGGCGATCTGCTTCCCGTCGGGCGACCAGGCAGGATGCAACGTTCCAGACCTCAGCAGAATCCCTTCAGGGACAAGCCGTTGCTGTCCCCGGCTGTATGGGTTGGCGACATACAGCTCTGGGTCTGTTAGCCGCCTCTGCCCAGTGCCATCTGCATTCATCACGTAGAGTTCTGGCAGGCCCTGGTCACGCGTCGACACAAACGCGATACGCCGGCCATCAGGTGACCACACCGGAACTGTACTCTCTCCTGGCGACGCGGTCAGACGTGTCTGTTGACTGCCATCCGCGTTCATCACGTAGATCTGAGGGCCGCTGCCCCCTCGGTCCGACACGAACGCGATCGACGGGCCGCCGGGCGACCACGCCGGGAATGTGTTGGTCCCCGGCGATGCGGTGAGCGGGCGCTGGCCGCCGCCATCGGCATTCATCAGGTAGATCTGGGTATCGCGTTCCTGAGCCCTGATGAACGCGATACGGCGGCCGTCGGGCGACCACACAGGGATTTCACTCTGTCCGGGAGGACGGGTAAGCTGTTGCAGTCCAGTGCCATCGGTGTTGATGGCAAAGATTTGGACGGTTCCGCCCTCGGAGGAGACAAATGCGAGCCGCTCCGCCTCAGGCCCCACCGCCGCAAAGGTGCGATGAGGGATTTGCCGTAAGTTTGAGAGGAGCGGAACCGTCAAGAGAAGCAACGCAAGAATACTGCCGGCGATTCGACCGAGCCCGAGCCTCGCCGTGAGGTGTGCGTCGGATCCAGAACCCGATTCCCCAGTCATAGTGGACCAACCCTTTGATTGACTATAGTTTGGCCGTATTCACGGAATTGGGTAGAGATTCCCTGCCTAGGGTGTTTAAGGATTGAGGCGCCTGACGGCGCCTCCCAGCGAGAACTGGTGGGCGGGGTAGCGATGATCGCGGTGGGATGGAATGCTGTGCGCGTGTCCGGGGCGGGGGCTCAGCTGACTCAACCGGGTCATTCAGAGATAGCCGGTATGGACTCTTCAAAGGGGTCAGACCCCGATGATACACACCATGCCTACACCGACGCCTGGCGCGGGTTCGGACTCGCCGTAGCCGACTAGATCGGGAGCGAGTATGCGATACCCCGCTTCAGCCAGACGTCGTGCGACCTGCGCCCAGAGGCGGCGCGTCGCGGGGAAACCGTGTAGGAGTAGCACCGGGTCCCCTGCGCCGAAGTCGTCAAAGCCGATGCGGGCATCGCCAAGGGCGACAGTTGCCATTCACTGACGCCTCTCTAGATCAATTCCAGCCTTCTACTGCCGGACTCATTGAAGGAAACGGTACCAGGTACCGAAATTGACCCATCCTGATCATAAGCGGTCATGGCGGTCATGGCTCCCGTGCCCTGAAGGAAGTCCGCGTCCTGGAATCCGCACCCTGAGAGAGGGATGCCCCAGGAGGCAGAGAAGCGTGTTGCTGAACAACGCGACATCTCACAAGCAGGGAGGAAGTGGTGTCGACCGCGCGCTCGGGCCTAATCGGACTGATCGTTCTCATTCTCATTGTGCTCGCTGGAATCTCATCAATGGCCGGAACCTACAACCGGCTGGTCCGGGCCAACCAGCAGGTGGAAGCGGCCTGGGGCAACGTGGAAGCGCAATACCAGCGGCGTTTCGACCTCATCCCAAACCTGACCGAGGCGACGAAAGGATTCCTTCAGCAAGAGCGCACCGTCTTTGAGGCCATTGCGGAGGCCAGGACGCGATACGCGGGGGCGCCCGCCGGGTCGCCACAGCGTGTCGCGGCGGCCAACCAACTGGAAACCGCCCTGGCCCGTCTGCTGATTATCGTGGAGAACTACCCGACGCTACGCTCCAGCGACGTCGTGCAGCGGCTGATGGCGGAGATCAGCGCGACCGAGAATGAAATCGCCTCCGCCCGGCTTGCCTACAACCAGCAGGTCCGCGACTACAACACGCAGGTCAAATCCTTCCCGACCGTGCTGGTGGCCGGCACGCTTGGATTCCATGAACGCGAATTCTTCATCTCACAGGCGGAGGCTCGGAAAGCTCCCAAAGTCAATCTAACGACGCCCTAGCGGTGCGCCGTGCGCCTCTCCCGTCAGGCCTTCGCCATCCTTCCCATTGCGGTCGGGCTCGCGGGTGCGCAGTTTCCAGCGCCAACGGGGTTCGTCAACGATTTCGCCGGGGCCCTGGCCCCTGACGTCCGCGCAGGGCTGGAGGCACGCCTGCAGGCCTACGAACGCGCGACAGGCAACGAGATGGCGATTGCCATTTTCCCCTCCCTCGGCGACCGTACGATCGCGGACCTCGCCGTTAGGCTCTTCGAACAATGGGGCATCGGCCAACGCAATAGAAATAACGGCATTCTTGTCGTGGTCGCCATCCAGGACCGGCAGGTGCGCATTGAGGTCGGCTACGGGTTAGAGGGCAAAGTCTCGGATGCCCAGGCTGGCCGCATCATCCGCGACCTCATCGTCCCGAAGTTCCGGCAGGCTGATTACGCCGGGGGACTCAAGGCGGCTATCGACGAGCTCAGCCGGCTCACCGGCGGCAGCGCATCTGCCTACCCTCCGCCAAGCCCTCGTCCGCAGGAAGGGCCGTCGTCGGCAATTCCATGGGCTGTCCTGATCGCCCTCGCACTTCTTACCGCCGGGCGGTGGGGGTACGGCACCACACAGCGCCGATGCCCCCGATGCCATGCCCTGCTGCGGAGGGAATCCGTCAAGAGTGTCCAGCGGGGAGTCCTAACCGCCTCGTATCTTTGCCCTCGATGTGGCTATAAGGAGGTCAGGACTGAATCAGGCGGCGGCCAGTTTTTCGGTAGCCCCGGCTGGTTTTTAGGCGGCGGCGGCTGGAGTAGCGGGGGATTCGGGGGTGGAGGATTTGGGGGATTTGGGGGTGGAGGGTCCGGGGGCGGTGGAGCGTCGGGGAGCTGGTAGGCTCACATGAGGATTGGCCGCAGGCGGCAGAAGGTCACCCACCTGATCAGTCGAGCGGAGAAGGCCAGGCTCCGAGAGTTGATCGAGCAGATCGATCGCGAGACCACGGCGGAGATCTGCGTCATGCTGCTGGACGACGCTGAAGAACCCTCGGAGTTCGCAAGAAAATACTTCGACCATCTGGGGATCGGCAAGCACGAGCTGCACAACGGGATCCTGATCCTTGCGGTCGTGGCCAAGCGGCAGATCGAGGTCGTCGTTGGCAAAGGGCTCCGCGAAGTCGCCCCTCAGGCGTTTCTCGAGCAGGTGATTAACGACATCATGGTCCCGGATTTTCGTGTCGGGCGGTTTGCCGATGGTCTGCGCAAAACCGTGGAGGCGTTTGGTCGGGTGCTCCGCGAGCGCCGTCCTCGGGTGGACGGAGAACCGCCGTCGCACATCCCCGACGTCATCGATGTGAGCCGTGAGGAGCCTCGGTGAGGCCCGTCGATCCTACAACGACGTCAGGCGCCCCCGTGGCGGCCCGAGCAGCCCGGTCGCCCTCCAGGGCTTGGCTCATCGTCTTCGTGCTCCTGCTGCTCGGCGCCTGGACTGCAACCACGTACAATCGAATGACGCAGGCGCAGCAGGCGGTCGACGCGCAGTGGGCCCAGGTCGAATCGGTGTACCAGCGCCGAGCGGACCTCATTCCCAACCTGGTGGCGGCCACGCAGGGGTACTTGGCGCACGAGCGGGCGCTGTTTGAGAGCCTCGCCAGGGCACGGGAGCTTTATGCCGCATCGTCTGGATCACCGCAACGAGTCGAAGCGGCCAACCAACTCCAGGAACTGACAGCGCGCCTGATCGCCGTCGTCGAGCAGTATCCTGAGCTGCGGAGCCGGGAGGTCGTCTTGAGTCTGATGGACGAACTCGCAGGGACTGAAAACCGGATTGCGGTGGAGCGGCGTCGGTATAACGAACGGGTACGGGATTACAACCAACTGGTCTTGGGGGTTCCACGCAGCCTCGTTGCCGGGCCATTCGGCTTCAAGCCCCGCCCCTACTTCCAGGCCGAGGCCGATGCGGCCCCTGCTCCGGTCACACACTAGGCCACCCGACTCCAACATATACGTGATTGACTCAGGTTGGCTATTGTCGTTTAGGGCTCCCCCACATTTGAATCCGCGCAGGCAGATGTACCAGGTACCAGGACGATTCCTTTCGAGGGTACTGTGACATTACGCCAAGATCCATCTGCAGATCTCCATTTCCCACCGATTAAGCTCACTTCATCAGCCCCAATTGCGGTCCATCATCATTAGGGAGCTTCCACCGGACGACCTGCCGCTCAACGTCACCTTAAACCAGAAAGTACCACCAAAGCCCCCAAGACGATACCCATCGCTAGGATCCACAATGCCCATCTATCCCATATGCGCTGACATGCTTCGAAGTCATTGTAGTCTTTCCACTCACGAGACTCCCATGCAATCCGCCTGCCCTTCAGACCGACGTAGATAAACATGGCTAAAGCGCCCAAATATGGAATCAAAGAAATGAGCAAGACAACAATTCCCCGTTGATTTGCGTTCATCGCGGACAGATAGATCCATTCAAACATGCCTCCTCCCCAAGACCAGCGATTGATAGAAGCTTCTTGCTCGGGAGTCGTGAGAAGCGTCGCCTGCCGCCTTGCCTCCTCTTTCGCTCGCTCCTCTTCTTGAACACGGCGTCGCGATTGTTCCCGAACCAGCTCTTCGTTGAAAATTCTTCTTCGAGCATCCTCGCTAAGCTCCATTTTGGACTCCCTCTCACGTATCTCTGGGGACAGGCCGGATTTCTTCAGCGCCTCTGCGATGCTGTTGATTTGCCCTTCATCGTTTGCCGCGAAAACTTCTCCTGGCGCCGAGGAAGCTTGCGTCTTTGCTCGCCCCCAGTCGAGCTTTCCAGTTTCCCAAAGGATCATCGCCGTGCGACGCATTTGGTCTTCGGTGAGTTGCGGTAGAAATATCGCTTTCATGAGACCCTCATCATAATTCTTGATGACTTTCCAGACGGTAGTGGCATCTTAGTTTCTTCGGGCCAGCTTCCTATACAATCAGTAGCAAGATCACAATAACGATGGTGGCAGTCGTCTTAGATTTGCTTGGAGCGACCGCCAGTCGTTGGGGAAGTGGGTCCGCCGGCAGATGATAGTGACTCTTTCATTGTAAGAAACAATCACGAAATGCCCCGATGTCTGCTGGTTCAGACTAATCGGGAGGTGTATCAATTACACGCCAGATTTGTTGCGAGCATCGCCACGTTGGTGGGCGGTGCAGGACTTGAACCTGCCACCTCGTCGGTCGCCGCGACCCCCGTCCGCCTATAGCAGCAGGGCTACAGCCCAGCATACGTGGGGGAGCGTGCAAGTCCAAGCATTTCAACTAGAGTGGCAGCGAAGCAGAATGTTACATGAGCATTTTGAGAGGAATTTGACGTCGCGGCTCCCTCCTCGGAGGGGCCAGCCCCTCCGAATCCTCCCCTTACCACCCGGGGGGACTGACGTCCCCCCACATCCCCCCTGAGGTCGCAGGTTCATTCTCCAACTACACACCAGCGTGGCGATGCCCCTGAACTACAACTGCCAGGGGCATCGCCACGCTGGTGGGCGGTGCAGGACTTGAACC
>Ga0209376_1001146_pt1 | contig 27460 bp, 23 predicted proteins | sample GraSoiAngelo_134_FD_185891 | JGI IMG/M metagenome (GOLD analysis project Ga0209376, IMG submission 185891) | Grasslands soil microbial communities from the Angelo Coastal Reserve, California, USA - 14_0929_05_30cm (SPAdes) (version 2) | ecosystem: Environmental > Terrestrial > Soil > Grasslands ... | reverse complement strand
GATCACGGGCGTCGTGGTGCGCGAGACGGTGCCGGACTCGGTGTTCGAGCAGGCCGACGAGGTCGAGCTGATCGACCTGCCTCCCGACGAGCTCCTGGAGCGCTTCAAGGACGGCAAGGTGTACATACCCGACCAGGCCCAGGAGGCCGTCAAGAATTTCTTCCGCAAGGGCAACCTGATCGCGCTGCGCGAGCTCGCCCTGCGCCGCACCGCCGAACGGGTCGACGCGCAGATGCGTCTGTACATGCACGAGCACGCGATCGGGAAGGCCTGGCCGACGGCCGAGCGGCTCCTGGTGTGCATCAGTCCGGGACCCGAATCGGCGCGGCTCGTGCGCGCGGGTAAGCGGATGGCCGACCGGCTCGGCGCGCCGTGGGTCGCCGCTTATGTCGAGACTCCGGCGCAGCTCCGGCTTCCGCCGGAGGTCCGCGACCGCGTGACGCAGACGCTCCGGCTGGCCGAACAGCTCGGTGCCGAGACGGTGAGGCTGCCGGGACAGAAGATGAGCGAGGCGATCCTGGCCTTCGCCCACGACCGCAACGTGACGAAGATCGTCGTCGGCAAGCCACGGCGCCGGCTCTGGACGCGGATTCTGATCGGCTCGATCGTCGACGCCCTGGTACAGGGCAGCGGCGACATCGACATCTACGTCATCAGCGCCGAGCGCGAGCAGCACGGGGTGCCGCCGGCGCCCGTGCGCCGACGGGCGATCCCGTCCGACTGGGTGCCCTACGGCTGGGCGATGGCCGTCGTCGCGCTGGCCACCGGCGCCGCGTGGCTCACGTTGCCGTTCTTCGAGCTCGCCAATCAAGTCATGGTGTACCTGCTCGGCATCGTCGTCGTCGCCACGCGTTACGGCCGGGGTCCATCGCTCATGGCCTCGATCCTGAGCGTCGCCGTCCTCGACTTCCTCTTCGTGCCGCCGGTCTTCACGTTCGCGGTCTCCGACGTCCGGTACCTCTTCACCTTCGTGGTGATGCTGATCGTCGGGCTCGTCACCAGCAGCCTGGCTGCGCGGATCCGCATGCAGGCGGAGGCCGCGCGCCAGCGCGAGCAGCGGACGGCGGCGCTCTACGCGATGAGCCGAGAGCTTGCGAGCACGCGCGGCCTGGAAGAGCTCCTGAAGATCGCGGTGCGACACATCAGCGAGGTGTTCCGGAGCCAGGTCGTCGTGCTCCTTCCCGGCACGGGCGGCGAGAGCCTGGTGTCGTCGAGCTGCGGTCAGTTCACGGTCGACTCGAACGAGCTCGGCGTGGCCAAGTGGGTGCACGAGCACCATCAGCCCGCGGGACTCGGCACCTCCACCCTGCCGGGCGCCACCGCCCTCTATCTGTCGCTGCAGGCGCCGCGCGGGCCCGTGGGCGTGCTCGGAATCCGGCCGGCCGATCGTCACGCGCTCGATTCGCCCGATCAGCTCCACCAGCTCGAGACCTTCTCCAACCAGACCGCGCTCGCCATCGAGCGGGCGAATCTCGCGGACGAGGCGCAGCAGGCCCAAGTGCGCATCGAGACCGAGCGCCTGCGCAACTCGCTGCTCAGCTCGGTCTCGCACGATCTGCGAACGCCGCTGGCCACGATCAAGGGCGCGGCCACCACCATGCTCGACAGCGGCTCGAAGCTCGACGCGCCGACGCAGAAGGAGCTGCTCGAGTCGGTGCGCGAGGAAGCCGATCGGCTCAACCGTCTCGTCCAGAATCTTCTCGAGATGACCCGGCTCGAGTCCGGCGCGCTCCAGCTCCGCCGGGAGTGGCATCCGCTCGAAGAGGTCGTCGGCTCCGCGCTGAGCCGGCTCGGCAAGGAGCTCGCCGACCGGCGTGTGGACACCCACGTGCCGCCCGATCTGCCGCTGGTGCCGATCGACGACGTGCTGATCGAGCAGGTGCTGGTCAACCTGCTCGACAACGCGGTCAAGTACACGCCGGCGTCGAGTCCGATCCGCATCCTGGCGACGTCCACCGATGAAGCGGTGACGGTCGAGATCGCCGACCACGGGCCGGGCCTGCCGCGGGGGGACGAGGACAAGGTCTTCGAGAAGTTCTACCGCGGGCTGCCCGGCGGCCGTGGCGCCGGGCTCGGGCTGGCGATCTCACAGGGCATCGTCAAGGCGCACGGCGGGCACATCTGGGCGCAGAACCTGCCCGAGGGCGGCGTGGCATTCCTCTTCACGCTGCCGCTCGCCGGCAAGCCGCCCGCCTCCGTGCCCGCCGATGCCTGATCCCGTCGTCGTCGTCATCGAGGACGAGCCCCAGATCCGCAAGTTCCTCCGCGCCACGCTCGAGGGTCAGGGCTATCGGCTCTTCGAGGCCTCGACCGGAGCCGACGGCGTGGTCGAGATCGGCTCGCGCCAGCCGGACGTCGTCATCGTCGACCTCGGCCTGCCCGACATGGACGGCCTGGAGGTCATCCGGCGCGTGCGCGAGTGGACCGCCGTCCCGGTGATCGTACTGTCGGCGCGCGGTCAGGAGCGCGACAAGGTCACCGCGCTCGACGCGGGCGCCGACGACTACATGAGCAAGCCGTTCGGCGCCGGAGAGCTGCTCGCGCGGGTCCGCGTCGCGCTCCGCCACACCGCCGGGGCATCCCACGAGGGCGACGACACCGTTTTCGTGGTCGGCGGCCTACGGGTCGACCTGCTGCACCGCCAGGTTCAGGTGGACGGAAAGGAAATCCATCTGACGCCGATCGAGTACCGCCTGCTGACGACACTCGTCCACTATGCCGGGAAAGTCGTCACGCATCAGCACCTGCTCCGGGAGGTATGGGGCCCCTCGCACACCGAGCAGGCTCACTACGCGCGCGTCTACATGGCTCACCTGCGTCATAAGCTCGAGGTCGAGCCGGCGCGCCCACGTTATCTGCTCACCGAGCCGGGCGTCGGCTACCGGCTGGCCGCCGAGTAGCGCACGCCCACGTCTCACTGCACGACGCGGTCGGCTCGAAGGACCAGCGACGACGGAAGGGTCAGGCCCAGCGCCCGGGCAGTCTTGAGATTCACGACGAGCTCAGACCGGGACGGTTGCTCGATGGGCAGGTCGCGCGGATGCGTGGGGCCAAGGATTTTTCCGATATAGGCGCCAGCCCGGCGGTAGATCGCGGGAATGCTCGGCCCATACGCGAGGAGGCCGCCCGCGTCCACGAACTCACTGGACCCGTAGACGGTCGGCACCCGCGCTCGGCCGGCGAGATCGACGATTCGCCGGAGGTGGACCAAGCTCGAGGGGCCTCCAGGCACCACGATCGCCTCGGCCCGGTCGGCCGCCGGCCCCGCGAACATGGTTCCAAGAGCGTCTCCCTCCTGAAGCGTGTAGGGCTGCACCCTGACGCCCGCATCCGCGGCGGCGTTCTGAAGGGCTGTCAATACCGCTTGGTTGGCCGGGTCTGCGCTGAAGAGAACGGCGACGCGAGAGAGCGACGGCCGGATCTCCTTCAGGAGGCTCACCCAGCGGCGCGCCAGCTCCGCCGACGAATAGGTGACGCCCGTGATGTTTGCGGTGGATTCGTCACGGCGCGCGGCGTCGGAGCCGACCATGACGATCGGGATCGTGCTCGTCGCCTGCTTCGCCGCCTCGATCGCAGGGTTCCCGACGGCGAACACGACATCGACCTTGAGCTGTACGAGCTCGGCCGCGAATTCCTGCAGCCGGGCGGTCTGCCCGTCGGCCGATCTGTACTCGAAAGCAACGTCCCTGGGATAGCCGACGAGAGCCTGCTTGACGAGGTCCTGATACGGGACGGTAATGCGGCCGGAGTCCAACCAACCCACTCGGTACGTCTTCCGGTGCGCCTGCACCAGGGCGGCCGAGGGGGGCGCCGAGCCGACAGTGCTGGACGGGGCTGAAGCGACCCTGGCAGCGGGCGGCGGCGCGGCGGGTGGCGTCGCCGGCGTCGTGCGTACCGGCGGCGGTACGGGTGCGGCGGGCGGCCCGGGTGGTGCGGCCGGCGGCCCGGGTACGGGCGGCGCCACCGTCACTGTCGGTGAGGGCACCGTTGGCGGCGCGGGCAGTTTGGTCGTGGACTCTGTACGCGTCGGCGCGGCTGGCTCGCTCACCCGCGGGCTCGTGATCGAACGTGCGCCCACCGGCGCTTGTCCCGCTGGCGGCACCGTCGGCCGTGCGACCGAGCCAGCACCCGGCGGCCGCGGTGCGAGCACCCCCCCGATCGCGAGGGCGATGATCGCGGCGCCGAGCGCGGCGCCGCCGCCGATGGCGATCGGCCGCATCCAGCGCCGGCCCACCGGGACGTTGGCCTCCTCCCAGAGGCCGTTGAGCATCTCGTCGATCCAGGGTCTGAGCTCCGGATCCTTTTCGAGCGCTTGCATGACGACGCGCTCGCCCGGTGCAGGCGTCGCGTGCCGTCGACCCATTGGCGGGGGCGGCTCGTTGAGCTGTTTGGCGATGACGGCATCGCGGGTGGCAGCCTCGAACGGCGGCGTTCCGGAAAGGAGCTCGTATGCCATCACGGCGAGTGCATAGATGTCCGTCTTCTCGGTCGACCGCTCTCGACGGATCTGCTCGGGCGAGACGTACTCCGCCGGGATCCTGTCGAGGATGCTCTGCTGCGTGGGCGCAGCTCGGAGGCCGGCAAGCTCGACGTCCATCAGCTTGACGTATCCGTCAGGGAGGATCATGACGTTGCGGGGGCGGAGCCCACCGTGGACGAGACCAGCGTTGTGCAGCGCCTCGACGCAGGCGCCGAGGTCGAGCGCCCAGCGTCGCGCGGTGACCGGGTCAACCGGCGTGCCTCCGGACAGGAGCTCGCTCAGGTGGCGCCCCTCGAGCAGCTCCATGACGACGAAGGGCTGCCCGGGCTCGGCCTCCCCCAACTCGAGGACGCGGACGAGTCCCGGGTGGGTGATCGAGCCGGCCGCGATCGACCGTCCCATATTCTGGACGGCCCGGGCAGCGCTGGGCACGGCGGCGAGTGCGCGCGGCAGGAATCGGACCGCCACACGCCGCGTCGTTACCTCGTCTTCGGCGAGATAGACGGTTCCGAAGGCGCCGGATCCCAGCTCGCGGACGATCCGGTAGCGATCCAGAAGCCGCTGCCCGACTTGAGTGCGCTCGCTCACATCACTGCTCACGTCGTCCCTCGGCAGAATCGGTTACCCGCCCCGGTGCGGCATCTCAATAGGGAATCTTCAGCCGCTGGGCGACATCGCGGTGGATGTCGTAATCGAAGTCGTTCGACACGACGATCTCCTTGTACTGAATGGACGCGAGGATGTCCTTCCCCTCAGGAGCCCAGTTGAGCTTGAGGAGCGCCCGCTGGATCTTCGTGACGTAGCTCCGGTAGAGCCGTGGATGAACCGCAAAGGGCTGTGGCGCGACTTCTTCGGTTCGCGCGAGGACGACGAGCTTTTCGCGCTGCGCCGGGTCGAGCGCGTTGAAGCTCCGGGGGACCCCGCCGGCCGCCGACGCCTTGCCCTCCAGGACTGCACGATAGGCCGACTCGTGGGAGCCCGTGTAGATCGTCTCGACCTGATCCGGCGCGACGCCGGCGCGGGCAAGTAAGCTCTGAATGAGCAACGTGCCCCCGATCGCGTCGGGGGCCGAGTAGGCGATCTTCTTGCCCGCGAGCTCCTTCGGTGATTTCGGCCCGTCTTCCTTGAGCGTGACGAGCAGGCCCGCGATCCGCGTGGTGTCCCGCGCGATCGCCGCGTAGCCGAGGCGCTTGCTCGCCTGGACGTACGTCAGCGGGTTGCCCCACCAGATGTCGTATCGTCCTTCGAGGACGCGCTTCTGAAACTCCTCGATCGACGGGGCGGTCTCGAAGGCGAACGGGTGGCCGACCTCGCGATCGAGATAGCTCAGGAAGGGCCGCCACATCGCGCGCACCTTCTCCGGCTCTTGCTGCGGCGCGATGCCGAAGATGATCGGCTCGGCTCCATGGGGATGAGCGAGAAGCGCGGCCGGGGCAACGAGCAGCATCGCGACGCACACGATCGAAATCGTCCGTCCATATTTACTCATTGTCTGACCTCCAATGCGCGGGTCAGGGCCGGAGATAGATGTAGCCCTGCTCTTGAAGCTCCATGATCCGGACAACTCCGCCCTGCGGAAGAATGAGCGACTTGGACGGCAGCTGCTCGGCCGTGATGCTGAAATTTTTCATCGTGTTGCCACATGCGCCGAAGGTCATCCCTTGCCCCTGGAGCGCTTCCAGCGCCTGCGCGAGTGCAGGATCGACCGAGCCCTGAACGAACGACTTCAGCGCGGGGCCGAAGACCACGAGCTCGACGGATTCGACGTTCTGCCATCCGCCGACTCCGGCCACGTGATTGCGGATGTTCCCCAGGACGAACTTCGCCTTGTCGACGCCCGCGTCGTCGAGCTGGTAGACGATCTTGTGCTTGCGCGGATTGTCCTTGAGATGGGCCGCGTCAGCCTTCACGAGCGGCAAAAGGAAAACGGCCATCGTGAGAACGGGAAACAAACTGCGCCAGATGCTCATTCGACCTCCTCGTATAGGGGAAAGTCCCGATCGCGAACTGGCAAGATGTGTGCCACCAGGTTCAGGACCGGCGCCCGCTTGCACGAGCCCGCATTTCCTGGGGTTATCCCGGGACCGGAGATGCTCGAGGTCGCCGGGTACCCCGTGGTTTCGCGTAGCTCTGCAAGTTTCTGCATATCGGATGCAAAGCGCCTGCATGTGGCCGCCTATTCGGGTCCAGGCTCCGGTAGAATTACAGGCCATCCGCGCCCTGAGGAGGATCGGGATGCCGGGCTATCTGAAAGTCGCTGCCGCGCAAATGGGGCCGAATCAGGACGGGACGCCGCGCGAGGCGATCGTCGAGCGGATGCTGGCGCTCCTCGACGCGGCGGCGCGCGACGGCGTCGAGCTGATCGTGTATCCGGAGATGGCGCTGACGACGTACTTCCCGAAGCGGATCCGTTCCGACTTCGACCAGTTCTTCGAGACCGAGGTGCCGCCGAAGGCGCTCGAGCCGCTGCTGCGCCGCGCCGCCGCCGCGCGCGTGGCCGTGCACGTGGGCTTCTGCGAGAAGGCCGACGGCAAGTACTTCAACGCCGCGCTCCTGACCGACCGCGACGGGCGTCTGTGCGGCACGTTCCGCAAGATCCACCTGCCCGGCACGAAGGCGGTCGACGGCTTCGCGCAGGTCTACGAGCCCTACTACTTCGCCCACGGCGACACCGGCTATCGCGTGTTCGACGCGGCCGGGGCGAAGGTCGGCGTCGCGATCTGCCAGGACCGGCGCTATCCCGAGAGCTATCGCTCGCTGGCGCTGCAAGGGGCCGAGATCATCCTGATCGGCTACAACACGCCGATCTCGGCGCTGGCGCTCGACCTCAACGAGCTCTGCATGCGCGCCGGCGCCTACGCGAACCTCTGCTTCGTGGTCGGCGTCGCCAAGGCGGGCGTCGAGGATGGCGTCGAGCTGATCGGCGGCTCGTGCATCATCGATCCTCAAGGCCAGGTGCTGGCGAAGGCGGCGACGCGCGGCGACGAGCTGGTCGTGGCGCGCATCGACCTCGAGCAGATGGGGCCGCTCCGCAAGCGCTGGAACTTCCTCGGGCGCCGGCAGCCGCAGCACTACGGCGAGCTGCTCCGACCCGTCACCGAGAAGGAGCCGCATCGATGAGCGCCGCCGGCGTCGACGTCGTCATCCGCGGCGGCCGCGTAGTCACGAGCACCGACGTGGTCGAGGCGGCCGTGGCCATCCGCGGCGACAAGATCGTGGCGATCGGGCCCGATTCGCTCCTGCCGAAGGCCGACCGGGTCATCGACGCCTCCGGCAAGCTCGTCTTGCCCGGCCTCATCGACTGCCACCTGCACGTCGGCCCGGAGTACGACGACTGGCGCACGGCGCCGATCGCGGCCGCGCGCACCGGGCTGACGACGCTCCTGCCCTTTGTCACCTACGAGGAGGGGGAGACCTTGCCGAAGGCGACGGCGCGGCTGCGCGAAGAGGCCGGGGCGCTCTCGGTGCTCGACTTCGGCTTCCACTTCATCCTGAACCACGAGCCGTACATCCTCGAGGGCATCCCCGAAGCCTTCCGCATGGGCGTGTCGTCGATCAAGCTCTTCATGACCTACAAGAAGCGCGGCAAGCGCATGGTCTCCGACCAGTTCATCGCGCAGACGATGGAAAAGCTCGCCGAGCTCGGCGGCCTCTGTCAGCTCCACTGCGAGAACGGCGACGTGCTCTGCTATCTCGAGGACAAGGCGATCGCCGAGGGGCGTACCGCGCCGACCGACTTTCCGCCGACCTGCCCGGACTGGACGGAAGAAGAGGCGATCAACCGCGCGATCCTGATCGGCCGGCTCACCGGGTGCCCCGTGTACGTCGTGCATCTCTCGACGCGGCTCGGGCTCGAGCGCATCAAGCGCGCCCAGGCCGAGGGCCAGCGCGTGTGGTGCGAAACCTGTCCTCAATACCTGCTCCTCACGGACAAGGAGATGGAGCGGCTCGGGCCGTTCGCCAAGATCGGCCCGCCGCTCCGCCCCGCCGACGGGCCGGACCGCGCGGCGCTCTGGGAGGGCTCGGCGCAGGGCTTCATCGCCAACCTTGCCAGCGATCACTCCCCGCGCGTGCCCGCGGCCAAGGAGCCGGGCCGGAAGAACATCTTCGTGGACCCGCAGGGCAAGCCGATCCCGTTCGGCGCGCCGTCGCTCGAGACGCTCGCTCCACTCGCCTTCAGCGAAGGCGTCGCGAAGCGCGGACTGCCCGCCACCTGGCTGGCGCGCGTGATGGCCGAGAACCCGGCGCGCGTCTTCGGTCTCTGGCCGCAGAAGGGCGCGATCCGGCCCGGCGCCGACGCCGACCTGACGATCTGGGATCCGGCGCCGGAGTGGACCATCCAGCAGTCACAGCACCTGGGCATCGCGGGCTTCACGCCGTACGAGGGCTGGAAGGTGCGCGGCCGCGCCTGGATGACGCTCGTGCGAGGCCAGGTGATGCTGAACCCGGCGGGCGAGCTCGAGCAGAAGCCGGGCTACGGCCGGTACCTGCCGCGCCGCGGTCCCACACCGCCCATCGCCGGCGCGGTCGCCTGAGCGGCGCCGATCCCGTGGACTATCTGGACCGGCTCGCGGCGTTCGTCGCCGCGACGCGCTTCGACGCGCTTGCCGCCTCGACCATCGCCGCCGCGAAGCTCGTGCTGCTCGACACGCTCGGCGCCATCGTGGCCGGCAGCGCGCTGGACGAGAACGGCGAGCTTGCCCGGTTCGCCGCCGCGCGCGCGCCGCACGGCGCCGCGACCCTGCTCGGTCATCGCGGGAAGTCCGACGCGTTCTGGGCCGCGCTGACGAACGCCACCGCGGGCGTCGCGCTCGAGGTCGACGAGGGCAGCCGGCTCGGCGGCGGTCACCCCGCGATCCACGTCGTCCCGGCAGCGCTCGCCGTCGCCGAGGAGCGCCGCCTGGACGGCCGGCGCCTGCTGGAGAGCGTCGTGGCCGGCTACGAAGTCGGCTCGCGGATCGGCGGAGCGACCACGGCGCGGGCGAACGTCCATTCGCACGGCACGTGGGGAACGATCAGCACCGCGGTCGCGGTCGCGAAGCTCGGCGGCGCGAGCGCCGAGACGGTCCGCGCGGTCATGAATCTGGCCGCCTCGATGAGCCCGGCGAACACGTGGACCCCCGCGCTCGAGGGCGCGACGATTCGCAACCTCTATCCCGGCCGCTCGGCGTTCCAGGGAATCCTCGCCGTGGAGCTCCAGCGTTGCGGGTTCACGGGGCTCGGTGACGCGCCGTCCGACGTCTACGGTACGATCCTCGCCGACCGGTTCGAGCCCGAGCTGGCCGTCGCGGGGCTCGACGCGCTCACTCGCGCTGGCGGTGCGGCATATCGGATCGAGCAGAATTACTTCAAGCTTCACGCCTGTTGCCGGTTCAATCATTTCGCCCTCGACGCGGTCATGGCGCTGCGGAGCGCGCACGAGCTCACCGCCGGCGACATCGAGAGAGTCGAGATCGTCACGATTCCGTTCGCGGTACGCATGGGCGCGCGCGCGCCGGCGAGCTCACTGGCCGCGAGGTTTTCCATCCCCTGGGCCATCGCGGCGGCGCTGGTGCTCGGGCGCACCGATCCGACCGCGTTCGACGCGAAGGCGCTCGCCGACGAGCGCATCCGCGCGCTCGCGCAGCGAGTCGAGCTCAGCACGGACTCCGCCATGACGCCCCGGCGTGCGGACGCTCCGACCGCGCACGTGCGGCTCGTGCTCCGTGGCGGCAAGACGCACGAGCGGACGACATCGGTCGTACGCGGCGACGCGCTGAGCCCGGTGCCGCGCGACGAGATCACGACCAAGTTCGTCAGCCTCACCGCCCCGATCCTCGGCGAATCCCATGCCCGCAAGATCGTCGACCTCGCGGAGGACGCGGACACGCTCGACGACGTCGGCAGGCTGACGGCGATGCTCGTCTCGTGAGGGCTCGTCCCTGAACGCGCGCGTCGCCGTCGCGCTGGTCGTCCTGGCCCTCGGCGGACCGCGGGTCGCGACCGCGACGTGCATCCCGATCGCGACCGGCCTCGACGTGCCGACGGCGCTGATCCTTACCGGAGGTGGCGCGAAGGGCGCGTACGAGGCCGGCGCGGTCGCTGCGCTCGCCGAGGGCGGACTGTCGATTCGCCTCGTCGCGGGCACGTCGGCCGGCGCCCTGAGCGCGGCGATGATCGCGGCCGGACGCGCCGACCAGCTCGAGGCGACGTGGCGCTCGTTGACCCGCGACCACGTCTACTCGCTCCGCGCGCCGACGTTCTTCGCCGGTCTCCTCCCGGGCTGGCTCACCTTGCGGGCGTTGGGCAACGCCAGCTCGCTGCTGGACTCTCGGCCCTTGCGCGAGCTCATCGCGTCGTCGGTCGAGCTCGATCGGATTCGGAGCTCGCCGATCGGGCTCCTGGTCACCGCCACCGACCTCGTCAGGCGCCAGTCACGCGTCTTCGACAACCAGACCGTCACGGTCGACGCGCTCGTGGCGGCGGCCGCGGTGCCCGGTCTCTTTCCCGCGGTCCGGGTCGACGACGCGCTGCTCGTGGACGGCGGTCTCACCGGGCGCGCGCCGGTGCTCGAGGCGCTCGAGGCGGCGGCGGTCGGCCGCGCGCTGGTCGTGCTGAGCTACGCGCCGGACGACCACGCGGCGCCGCCGACGACGATCCGCCGCTCCATGGAGGAAGCGTTCGAGACCGCGATGCTTCACCAGATCCGCCGCGACGTCGAGCTCGCGCGCCTCAAGCATCCCGGCACCGACGTGCAGCTGCTGACGCCGTCGGCTGCACTCAAGCTGCGCCCCCTCGAGTTCGACCGCGACGGGATCTCGAGAGCTCTCGCGCTCGGCCGCGCCGACGGCGAAGCCTGCCTCAGCGCCCTGGGGAACTAGCGCTAGGAGCTCCGCGGCGGCCACGTGATGCCGAGCGCGTCCAACCGCCGCAGCCGATCCTGACCGAGCGCCGAATCGTAGACGTCGGCCAGCGCCTCGGGCGTCCATCCCTCCTGGCGCGTGATCGCGCGGATCTGGACCGGATGCGACCACAGCGACACCTGGTTGCCGCGCACGTGCAGGATCTGTCCGGTGATGTGCGCCGCGCGATCGCTGGCGAGGAACGCGACGACCGGCGCGATCGCCTCGGGCGGCGCGGCCGCCTGCGCGCGGCGGGTGTCCGGCAGCCGCTCGGTCATGCGCGTCTCGGCGGTCGGCGAGATGCAGTTCACCGTCACGCCGTACTTGGCCATCGCCAGCGCCGTCGAGCGCGTCAGGCCGACGATGCCTTCCTTGGCCGCCGAGTAGTTCGGTTGGCCCGGGCTTCCCTCGAGCCCGGCGGTGGACGTGAACGTGACGATCCGTCCGTACTTGTGCTCGCGCATGTGGCGCGTGGCCGGCCGCATGACGGTGAAGTGGCCCTTCAGGTGCACGGCGACGACGGAGTCCCACTCTTCCTCGCTCATGTTGAAGATCATCCGCTCCTTCAGAATGCCGGCGCAGCAGACGACGATGTGGAGATCGCCGAACGTCTTGAGCGCGGCGTCGATCATCGCCTGGCCGCCGGCCATCGTCGCCACGCTGTCAGCGTTGGCGACCGCGTGGCCGCCGCTCTTCTCGATCTCCTTGACGACCGCCAGCGCGCGCTCGCTCGACGGATCGCGGCCGTCGACCGTCACCCCGTAGTCGTTGACCACGACGCTCGCGCCCGCCGCCGCCAGCCCGAGCGCGACGCCTCGACCGATCCCGCTGCCCGCCCCCGTCACGACCGCGACCTTGCCGTCCAAGAGACCCATATCTCGCCTCCGCGATGGATTTCTGCCGCAAGACTAACCGATTTAGCTCATTTGACCTCGATGAACCCGCTCACCCAATTGCCGTGCAAGCGTCCCGTAGAGAATGTGCTTCCGGTAGTCAGGGAACGCGACCTTGCTTTGTCCGGCAGGCTGAGTAACCGCTCCGAGCAACACCACCAACACGACTAGAAATCCAACCCACGAGCCCTTCCTCGTCGGCAACCATTTCCCTCGCGAGACATCGCCCGTTACCCTGGCACCTGCGCTTCAGCGCAGTCCATGCGGAGCGTAACAGATCTGCCAAGTCCCCGGCGCGCTGCGACCTCCGGGCGTAGCCGGGACCCCGCGGCGTCAGGCAACGCCGATGAGCGCGGCCAGACGATCGGGGTCGGCGCTGAGCGCGGCCGACGGGCCGTCATACACGATGCGACCCTTGTCCATCACCACCGTGCGCGACGAGAAGGCCAGCGCGACGCGGCTGTTCTGCTCGACCAGCACGATCGAGAGCGCACCCTCGCCGCGCAGCCGCCGCAGCATGGCGGCGAGTGCCTCGACGAGCACCGGCGCCAGCCCCTCGGTCGGCTCATCCATGAGCAGGACCGACGGATTGGTCAGGAGGGCGCGGGCAATCGAGAGCATTTGCTGCTCACCGCCGGAGAGTTGGTTGCCCATGCTCGAGAGGCGCGCGGCCAGGTTCGGGAACAGCTCGAAGACGCGCTCTGGCGTCCAGTGTCCCGGCCGGGCGCCGATGGTCAGGTTCTCGCGCACGCTCAGCGACGGAAAGATCTCCCGCTCCTGCGGGACCCACCCGAGGCCGCGCCGGGCGCGGCGGAAGATCGGGACGCGCTCGAGGCTCGCGCCGCCGAGCGTCACCTCGCCGCGGTGCAGGGTCGTGTGACCCATCACCGTCGCCAGCAAGGTCGTCTTGCCGACGCCGTTACGGCCGATCACGCTGAGGCTCTCGCCGTGCGCCAGCACGAGATCGATGTCCTCGAGCACGACCGTCTCGCCGTAGCCCGCCGAGACGTGCCGCAGGGAAAGCGTCTCAGCCATGCGCGCGCTGACCGAGATAGACGGCGCGAACGCTCGCGTCGGCGCCGATCTCTCGCGGGCTCCCGGTGGCGAAGACGGCGCCGCTCACCATCACCGTGATCCGCTCGGCGAATCGGAATACCAAGTCCATGTCGTGGTCGATGATGAGCACGCCGATGTCCCGCGGCAGGCCGTCGATCGCGTCGAGAATGATGTGGCTCTCGGCGCTGGGCACACCGGCCGCCGGCTCGTCGAGCAGCAGGACCTCGGGCCCCAAGCCGAGCGCGATGGCGAGCTCGACCAGGCGCTGGCGGCCGTAGGGCAGCTCGGAGATGCGGCGACTCGCGTCGCCCGTCAGCCTGACCGTCTCGAGCAGGCGCATCGACTCTTCGACGACGTCGCGGCGGGTCCCGGCCGGACTGAACATTGACGGCGCCGCGCCCACCCGCTCGGCGACCGCGATGTAGACGTTCTCGAGGACCGAGAGCCGGCGGAACAGGCGGTTGATCTGGAACGTGCGGGCGATGCCGAGCTTGACCCGCTCGGCCTGAGCGACCGCCGTGATGTCTCGCCCTTTCATCAAGATGGTGCCCGAGGTCGGCGTGATGACGCCGGTCAGCAGATTGACGAACGTCGTCTTGCCGGCGCCGTTGGGGCCGATCAGCGCGTGGCGCGCGCCCGCCTCGAGCGTGAAGTCGATGTCGCGGGCGGCCGCCAGCGCGCCGAAGTTCCGGCTGAGCGCGCGGGTCTCGAGGAGCGGCGCGGTCACGGCGTCGCGCGCGTCCGGAGCCGATGCGCGGCGGCTTCGGCGATGCCCAGGATCCCGTTGCGCGCAAAGAGCGCGATGACGACGAGCAGGAGCCCCAGGCCGAGCTGCCACGCGGTCGGATAGATCTTCGACAGGAAGTGCGAGAGCGCCATGTAGGCCACCGCGCCGACGAACGCGCCGTAGAGACGGCCGTACCCGCCGAGGACCAGGATGATCAGGACCGTGGCCGCCCGATCGAGGCCGAGCGTGCCGAGGTTCACGTAGGCGTTCGCCTGCGCCCAGACGCCGCCGGCCACGCCGGCGATCGCCGCCGAGAGCGCGTAGCAGAGCACGAGCCGTCTGCGCACGGGCGCGCCGACCGCGTGCATCCGCAAGGTGTTCTCTCGGATCCCAGTCAGGCTCTGGCCGAACGGCGAATAGATCAGGGTGCGCACGAAAACGAAGCAGACGAAGAGCACCGCGAGCACGTAGAGGTACTGGGTCGTCGGATAGAGCGGATTGAACTCGAACCGCCCGAGCAGCGGCGCGATCGGCAGACTATCGAGCCCGTCGAAGCCGCCCGTGTAGTCGTGCGCGAGGTTGGCGGCCTCCTCGAGCAGCGCCATCGTGCACAGGGTCAGCATGAGCAGGGTCAGCCCCTGCGTGCGCAGGAGCACCAGCCCCGAGCCCAGGCCGACGGCGGCCGCCACCAGCGCCGCGAGGATCAGGCCCGTGATCGGCTCGTTCCAGATTCCGCGCTTGGCCAGCATGCCGACCGTGTACGCGCCGGCACCGAAGAAGGCCGCCTGACCGAGCGTGACGATCCCGGCGTAGCCGAGCACGAGGTCGAGCGAGATCGCGAAGAGCACCGTGATCAGGAGCTCGGTCCCGAAGCCGAGATACTTCGGGAAGAGGAAATAGAACGCCAGGGCCGCGACCCAGGGAATCGGCTCCCACGCGCGCAGTCGGTGGCGGCGGGCCATCGCCGCCGCCGCCGGATGCTCGGACCAGTCGACCGGCGCGGGCGTCACGTGGTCTTGGTGCCGAACAGGCCCTGGGGCCGCCAGAGCAGGAGGAGAATCGTGAGCGCGTAGATGAAGGCGGTGCCGCCCTGGGGCACATATTTCTTGAGCGTGAAGTCGAGCACCCCGATCAGGAGCGCGGCGTAGAAGACGCCGGTCACCCGGCCGAGGCCGCCGACCGCGACCACGATCAGGAAATACACGAGGTACTTGAGCGCGTACTGAGGATCGAGGCCGAGAAACTCGGCGCCGAGCCCGCCGCCCAGGGCCGCCATACCGCTGCCGAAGGCGAACGTCAGGGCGAACAGGCGCCCGATGTTGATGCCGAGCGACTCGGCCATGCGCCGGTTGTCGACGGCGGCGCGGATCTGCGCACCGATCCGCGTGCGCTCGAAGACGAGCCAGAGACCGCTCACGATCACGATCCCGACCACGATGAGGACGACGCTGTAGGTGCGATAGTGCGTGAAGCCGAGATTGACCTGGCCCTGGAGCAACGCCGGTAGCCTCAGCGGCTGGTTCTCGGGCCCGACCAGCAAGGTGACCGACGCGATCATCATGAAGACGAGGCCGATCGTGAACAGCACCTGATCGAGCTCGCTCGCGCGGTAGAGCCGCGCGTAGAGCAGCCGCTCGAGGACCGCGCTGGCGAGCGCGGTGATGACGAATCCGAAGACGAGCGCCGGCACGAAGCCGACGCCCCAGAGCTTCATCGCCTGCGCGATCGCGTAGCCCCCGAGCATGGCGAAGCCGCCGTGGGCGAGGTTGACGAACCCCATCAGGCCCATCGTGACCGAGAGGCCGACGGACACGATGAACAGCACCATGCCTGCGGCCACGCCGCCCAGGAGCATGCTGGCGACGTCGGCGCCGAAGATCACGAGAGCGTTCGGTGGACGGCGCTCAGATCAGCTCGTCGCCGGAGCGATCATTTGGCGGGGGGAGCGCACGGCCCGATCTTCTGCTCCTTGCAGGCGTCCTTGACCCCGTCGATCTTGCCGATCACCTTCTGGTAGACTCGCCCGTCCTTCATCACCGCCTCGGACAGGTACTCGTTCATCACGATGTCGCGCGTCACGGGATCGATCGTGATCGGGCCGCGCGGGCTCGCGAACTTCCAGCCTTTGAGTGCCTCCAGGGCCGCGTCGACCTCGATCTTGCCCTTGAGCGCATGGACGACGTGGACGATCGCCGCCATGCCGTCGTAGCCGCCGACCGCCATGAAGTCGGGCGTGGTGGCGGCGCCGTACTCCTTCTTCCACGCCTCGACGAAGCGCTTGTTCTCCGGATTGTCGAGATCGGCGTGGTAGTGATGCATCGTGATCAGACCGACCGCCGCCGAGCCCATCGCCTGGAGCTTCGTGTCCTGCGTGATGTCGCCCGGGCCGATCAGCTTGATGCCGGCCTCGCGCATGCCGAGCGCGGCATAGGTCTTCACGACGGCGGCCGCGTGATCGCCGGCCGGGACGAAGACGAAGAACAGATCCGGCTTCTTGTCCTTGGCGCGCTGGAAGAACGGGGTGAAGTCGGGCACCGCGCCCGCGCCCCCCATCGGGATCTCGTCGATCACTTTGCCGCCGTTGGCCTCGAAGCTCCGCTTGAACGCGGCGAGGCTGTCCTTGCCGGGCGGGAAGTCGGTGTAGCCGACGACGGCCGTCTTCGCGTTCAGGATCTTCGCCGAGGCCTCGCCGAGCGCGTAGCCGGCGTGCCACATGCTGAACGAGGTGCGCACGTAGTACGGCGACAGGTTCGTGATGTGCGCCGTCCCGGCGTTCATGATCACCGCCAGCTTCTTGCCGGCGGTCACGATCGGCGCGGACGCGATGGCGTTCGGCGAATAGATCCAGCCGGCCAGGATATCGACGTTGTCCTGGGTGAGCAGCTCCTGCACCGCGATCTTCGCGTTGGCGCCGCTCGGATCCTTCACGTCGCGCCGGATCAGGGTGATCTTGTACGGCTTCACACGGTCGGCGTTCAGCTTCAGGTAGAGCTCCATGCCCCGATCGACCAGCTGGGCGAACTCGGCGCCGATGCCCGTATACGGCAGGTTGACGCCGACCTTGACTTCCTGCGCCTGCGCCGACGCGACCCCGAGGGCGAGCGCGCCGGCGACAACCGCGATGATGCGCTTGATCATGGGAGGTTCCTCCGGAGGATTCGGCTATGGGCGAAATACTAGGTCAAGAGTCGGAAACCGCGCAAGCGTACGGGTGGGCACGGCGCCGGCCGGCCCGGCCGATGAAAGCGTGCAGACTGTGCGATGATCGGGAGCCAGGGCAGCCGGGATCGGCGACGCCCGCGCGGCGCCGCCTGTGCGACAATGCGCTCGCGCCACCCGGCGTGTCGGACCGAGATCGACGAACACGGAGGAGGAGGCGAGCGTGGCGAAGTTCAAGGTGGTGACTCCGAGCGGGGCAAGCTTTTCGATTCCCGGTGTGGGCTACAAGCTCGAGATGGAGGCCCTCGCGCCGATCGACGCCGAGATCGTCGAGATCGCGGCCAAGACCGATGAGGATTTCGTCAAGGAGGCGCGCGACGCCGACGCGCTCTATGCGAAGGGGCGCCGCTTCACCAAGCGCCTTATCGACGGGCTCGAGCGGTGCAAGGTGATCGCGCTCGGCAGCGTGGGCGTCGACTCCGTCGACGTCGAGGCGGCCTCCGCGCGCGGCATCCCGGTCACCAACGTGCCCGACACGTTCATCGAGGAAGTCGCCGACCACGCCATGATGCTGATCCTGGCCACCTACCGGCGGGTCATCACGATGGACCGGATGGTCCGCGAGGGGCGCTGGGCGGAGGGACGGCCGCTCCTGTCCCAGTTCCCGCGCCTGATGGGCCAGACCCTCGGCCTCATCGCCTTCGGGCACGTGGCCCGCGCCGTCGCGGTGCGGGCACGCGCGTTCGGTTTCCACATCCTGGCGTACGATCCGTATGTCGAGGAGCTGGTCGTGAGCCAGTACGGCGTGGAGCCCGTCAACCTCACCGAGCTGCTGCAGCGCTCGGACATCGTGTCGATGCACGCGCCGGCCACCGCCGACGCACACCACCTGATGACGGAGCACCATTTCCGGCTCATGAAGCCGGAGGCCCTCTTCATCAGCACCGGGCGCGGCCCGACCACCGACGAGACGGCGCTCATCAAGGCGCTCAAGGAGGGCTGGATCGCCGCCGCCGGGCTCGACGTGCTCGAGCAGGAGCCGCCCGACAACGGCAATCCGCTCTTGAAGATGGACAACGTCATCCTGACGCCGCACGTGGCCTCGGCCTCGGCGCGGTTCGACCCCGTGCGCAAGCGGCGCGTCGGTCAGGAGATCGCCCTCGTGTTGAGCGGTCGCTGGCCGCGGAGCTGCGTGAATCCGTCGGTGCTCGAGAAGAGCAAGCTGGTGCGCTGGCAACCCTATTCCATGGAGCGCGGGCCCGGCGCGTAACGGCAGGGCGCGCCGCAGGCCGTCGCGGGGCCGGGGCCCCGCCGGTCGAGGCGCGCGTATAATCCCGAAGAGGGAACGCGATGGCGCGTAAGCGGCTCGTCCTCAAGAACACGGCGCTATTCAACGATCCGGCGAACCTCAGCTGGGAGCGCTACGTCGTCATGCAGGCACGCGAGCGCGAGCGGTATCTCGCCGAGCGCGCGACCATCTCCGACGACGCGCTGAACTACAGGACCGTCAGCCCGCGCTACCTCGCGAACGCCGTGGACCAGTTCGCCAACAACTACTACTCCGAGCTGTCGGCGACGCACTACGTCGCGACCGCCGCGGCCAACGCCCCGTTCGACGAGCTAAAGAAGTCGGCGCTGTTCCAGCTGGCCGACGAGCAGCGCCACCTCGAGATGGACCGCGAGGTCTTCGAGCGCGCCGGCATCCCTGAGCGGGACTGGCTCGCCGCCTGGGAAGCGCCGGGCACGACCTGCCGCTTCTTCCGGCACCTGCTCGAGCTCGAGGACTCGATCGAGATCCTCGTGAAGGGCAACTTCGTCGCCGAGGGCGCCGCCGGCCCCGGAACCTTCACCGTCCTGGCCGACGGCGCCGAGGCGCGCGGCGACGTCCTGTCCGCGGTCAACCATCGGGCGCGCATCCGCGACGAGACGCGCCACATCAGCTACGGCCGGGCCCTGGTCAAGGCGCTGATCGAGGACGACCCGGGCAATCTCGACACGCTCCAGCAGTGGCAGGACGACAGCCTGCGTCTGTTCTCGGAGGTGGCGCGCGGCGGCGAGCGCCAGGCGTGGTGGGAAGGTTTCCTCGCCTCGTACTACAAGATCGCGCTGCCGATGGGGCTTCGCCCGATCTCCTTCTGATCTCGTCGTTGGGAGCGCGACGCTCCCGGACCGTGGGCAGAATCGGCCAGCGCTGACCCCGGATCATCCATTCCCCGCGGGTCGTAGTTTCAGGAATTACCGTATTTATCAAACAGTTGTCCGTCAGGTGCCCATGGTATGCCAATTGCTGGAAGAAGGGACAGCCTTTAGCCGGCAAACACAATATGCGCATCCTGGTCATCGACGACGATCACTCGGTGTGCGAGGTCTTCGGGGAGTTCCTCCACGAGATCGGGCACGATCCCGTGATCACGCACACGGCCGAGACGGCGCTCGACACCCTGCGCGCCGAGCGTCCCGACGCGGTCCTCCTCGACGTGTGCTTGCCCGGCATGAGCGGGCTCGACTTCATGCGGCACGAAGCGGTCCGCAGTCTGCACGTCCCGATCCTCGTAATCTCCGGACGCGCGACCGAGAGCCAGGCCCAGGAGGCCATGCGAGCGGGCGCGTTCGACTTCATCGGCAAGCCCGTCGCGCTGCGGCGGCTGCAAGAGGCGCTCGCGTGCTTCGAGGCTCCCGCCAAGGCGTCGACCAAGGACGCCAAGCGCAAGACCGAGGAGGCCGCGCTCGATCGTCGGCGCGCGCCGCGGGCGGTCCTCTCGCTGCCGGTGCGGATCCGCGAGCAGAACGGCGCCGAGTGGGAGTCGACGTCGGTCGACCTGAGCGCCTCCGGCATCAAGGTCCGCGGCAATGGCTCGCGCCGCGCCGCCGGCACGGCGACGCTCTCGATCACCCTGCCGGAGAGCGAGACGCAAGTCGAGGTGCCGTCGATCCTCGTGCGCGCCGACGACGAGGGCTACGCCTTCGCCTTCAAGGACCACGGCGACGAGCGGCTGCGGGAGCTCCACGCACTGGTCCGGCGCACGATGGGGGCGTCGACCGTGGACGCCGAATCGCACGTGCGCATTCTGCACCGCATCGGCGAGGCGATCAGCGCCACCCTCGACGTCGACGAGGTCTTGCGCATCGCGCTGGACGCGCTCACGCACGTCACCGGCCACGAGATCTCGAGCCTCCACCTGCTCTCGGCCGACGGCTCGACCCTGCACCTGCGCGGAGACCGGGGCCTGCGGCCGCGGCTGCGCGAGATCAACCGGACGCTCGCGATCGGGCAAGGGCTCATCGGCGGCGTGGCGGCCACGGGCAAGACGCTACACTGGGCGCACGTCAGCGAGTCCGCCGATCTCCTGCCGGCGGCCCGCGCCGCCGTCACTCAGGAAGGGATCCACGCCTTCGTGTGCGTGCCGATCCACAGTCGGGGCCGGATCCTCGGCGCGCTGTCGCTCGGGCGCCGCACGCGGGAAGCGTTCAGCGAGTCCGAGATCGCGCTCGTCGAAGCGTGCGCCAACCAGATCGGCCTGGCCCTGCAGAACGCGCAGCTCTACTCGGCGACGCGGCGCCAGCTCGAGGATCTCATGTCGGCCGAGGCGCAGCTGATCGCGGGCGACAAGCTCTCGACGGTGGGCAAGCTGGCGGCGGGTCTCGCGCACGAGACGCGCAACCGGCTGACCGCGATCCTCGGCCAGGCCGAGCTCCTTTTGATGGGATCGGACGATCCCGCCAAGAGTCGCGAGCGCCTGCACACGATCGTCCAGGAGACGTCGCGCGCGGCGCAGATGCTCCAGAACCTCCTGCGGTTCACGAGCGGGCACGCCGCCGAGCGTCACCCCTGCCGCCTCGAGGATCAGGTCCAGTGGGTGGTGGAGCTCAAGAGTCACCAGCTGCGCCGCGACGGCGTCAAGGTCGTCACCGACTTCGGAAAGGTCCGGCCGGTCATGGCCGACGAGGGTCAGATCCAGCAGGTCCTGCTCAACCTCGTTCAGAACGCGCATCAGGCCATGGCCGCGCACAAGGGCGAGCGGGTCATCACCGTGCGGCTGTCCGAGCCCGGCGGTCAGAACGTTCGCCTGGAAGTGCTCGACTCCGGACCCGGTATCCACCCCAACGTGCTCCCGCGCATCTTCGAGGCGTTCACCACGACGAAGGCCCCCGGCGAAGGCACGGGGCTCGGCCTCTGGGTGTCGTACTCCATCGTCGAGCAGCACCAGGGATCGCTGCGAGCCGTCAACCGCCCGGAAGGCGGCGCGGCCTTCATCGTCGAGCTGCCGGCGGCCACCGCCTGAGGGCGCCCTCAGCCGATCTCGGGCGGCGATCAGCGCGTTGAGCCGGTGCGTCACCTCGGCGACGTCGTCGGCCGTGACGGGCAGCCCGAGGGCCGCCGCGAGCGCGCCCACCTGTTCGGTCGTCAGGTCGGTCACGGGAGCGCGATCCGGTTGCCGAGCCTCAGCAGGCCGGGCGCCGCAGCACCTCGGGCGAGATCTTGCGCGCGACCAGCTTGCCGTCGCGGCTGTCGGATACCAGGCGCCGGTTCTCCACCACGACGCGCCCGCGCAGGACCGTGGTCACCGGCCAGCCCTGGATCGCCCAGCCTTCCCAGGGGCTGTAGTCGCTGACGTGGAAATCCTCGCGCGTCAGCGTTTTGCGGATCGCGGGATCGATGATGGCGATGTCCGCGTCGCTGCCGGGGGCGATGACGCCCTTCTTGGGGTAGAGGCCCAGGATCTTCGCGGCGTTCGTGGCCGTGACGTCGGCGAACCGCTCGAGCGACATCTTCCGCTTCACGACGCCCTCGGAGTAGACGATGCCCATGCGCGCCTCGGCGCCCAGGTTGCCGCCGGTGACGTTCTCGAGGTCCTGCCCCCGCAGCTTCAGCTCGAGCGACGTCGGGAACTCGTCGGTCGCGGTCGTCGACACGCCGTCGCGCACGAGCCCGTTCCAGAGCGCGGCCTGGTCCTCGGGATACTTGAGCGAGGGATAGGTGTGGTAGCAGAACCCGCGCGGGCTCTTGTAGTCCTCGGCGGTGAAGCACGCGTAGTGATGGAGCGTCTCGGCGTAGATCGGATAGCCGCCGGCGCGCGCCTCCGCCACGGCGTCCACGCCCTCACGGGCGGACGTGTGGACGAAATAGACGCCGGCCCCCGTGTGCGCGGCGAGCTGGATCGTTCGGCGGAACGCGAGCTTCTCCGAGAGCTTGTTGTGGACGAGGGGCAGGAGCCAGCCGTCTGTCTGCTTCTCCTCGCGGAACTTCTCGTACATGAACTGGACGATGTCGTGGTCCTCGGCGTGCACCACCATGATGCCGTTGTGCGGGGCGATCTTCTCCATCGCGAGCTGGATCCGCCCGTAGTCGAGCCGGTAGGTGTGGCGCTTGGGATGCGGCGGCAGCACGTCGACCGTAAACACCTTGAAGCTCGGGAAGCCGGCCTGGACCGCCTCGGGCAGCTGATCGAACAGCTTGATCGGCAAGGCTCCCTGGAGCGTGACGTGGAACGAGTAGTCCGCGTACGAGTTGCCCTTCCAGCGAGCGGCGCGCGTCTCGATCACCTGCTGCACGTCCGTCCCCGGCCGCACGAAGCAGAAGTCGACGTGGGTGGTCGTCCCACCGAAGACCATTCCGCGCGTGTCCTCTTCCGGGCCGAGGGTGTGGAGGTTCTCCTCGGGCTGCATCGAGATGAAGTGCGCCAGGTGCGTGTGGGGCTCGATGCCGCCCGGCACGACGATCTTGCCGCTGGCGTCGATCACCCGAGCCGCCTCCCGCCCGTGCTCGGGCAGGCCGAGGCCGACGATGCGCTCTCCTTCGATCGCCACGTCCCATCGGCCGACGCCTTGCGGCGTCACCACGTCGCCCCCGCGAATCACGAGATCCAGCATCGCTCGGTCCTCCTCTGGTGGAGCACCGGGTACCACGCGCCGGGGCCCGCGGTCAAGGCGAGGCCGCTGCATTCTGACGATGGTCGGGGGCGGTCTCGCGCTCGGCGACAAGACGCTCGAGCGCGGCGGGGCCGGCGACGTGTGGGAGGGTGAGCTGGCGGTGTTCGCGAGCGCCCTCAGCGGCGAAGGCACCTTCGCGCTCGCGACACGCCGGGCACCCCGCTTGACAGCGAGCGAGGCGACGCCCTATAACAACCCTCGCCAACGATAACGCTCTCCGAGGTCCATCGTCGATCGGGAGGATCGCCCAATGATCGGTTCGCGCAGACTTCGACTCACGTTCATTCTCGCAGTGGCGGCGCTGACCCTCGTCACCGCCACGTCGCTCACGGCGCAGGAAGTGCTCACGAACGAGTCGCTCATCGCCTTGAAGAAGGCCGGGCTCTCGGACTCGATCATCGTCTCGAAGATCAGGGCGAGCCAGACGAAGTTCGACGTGAGCACGAAGGGGCTCATCGGCCTGAAGAACGCCGGCATGTCGGACCAGGTGATCGAGGCCGTCGTCAATGCCGGCTCCGCGTCGACGGCACCGCCGGCCGCGGCCGCGCCCGCGGCGCCGGCTGCGGCGGCCCCGGCGGCGGCGAGGGAAAGTATCGTCCACCTGATCGGTGGCAAGTCCGTCGAGCTCGTCCCCGCCAACGCCGCTCTGGAGTTCAACACCGGGTTCTTCGACTCCAAGAGCGAGCTGGTCCTCAAGGGACGGAAGGCCCAGTACCGGACCGCGGACAAGAAGCCGGTCTTCTACAGCACGTGGTCCGCGAACGACGCGCCGCTGGTGCGGCTCAAGCCGGGCAGCGACCACGACGACCGGAATCTCAAGATCTCCAGCGGGTCGTACGCGCCGTTCGGCGGCTCGATCAAGTACGGGGTCCGCAGCGAGGACAAGGTGGACATGGAGGCCGCTGACAGGGACGCGCGCGGCCTGTACAAGCTGATACCCAAGGAGCCGCTGAAGCCGGGTGAATACGGCTTCGTCCTCACCTACGGAATTGCCGCCGGCGCGTCTGGCCGGGTGTACGACTTCGGCGTGGACTAGGCGCGCGTCAGGCGGGAATCGCGACTTTCTTCAAGAGCTCGAGATCGTCGAGCGCCCGGCCGGCGCCGCGCGCGGCGCAGCTCAACGGATCGTCGGCCACTCGCACGGGCAGCTGGGTCACGTGCTGCAGGAGCCAGTCGATCCCGCGCAGGAGCGCGCCGCCGCCGGTCAGCACCACGCCCTTCTCGATGATGTCGGCCGCGAGCTCGGGTGGCGTCCGCTCGAGACACGTGCGCACCGTCTCGACGATCGTCATCACGGGCTCGCGCAGCGCCTCGCGGATCTCCTCGTCGGTGATGACGAGCGTCTTCGGCACGCCGTCGACGAGATCGCGCCCCTTGACCTCGATCGAGCTTCGCGCCAGCGCTTCGGGATGGGCGGAGCCGAGCGCGATCTTGATCTCCTCCGCGCGACGCTCGCCCACCAGCAGGCGGTAGTGCTTGCGGATGTGCTGGATGATCGCCTCGTCCATCTCGTCGCCGGCGATCCTGACCGAGTTGCAGTAGACCGTGCCGGACATGGAGATGACGGCGACTTCGGTCGTCCCGCCGCCGATGTCGACGATCAGGTGACCGCCCGGCTCGTGGATCGGCAGGCCCGCGCCGATGGCCGCGGCCGTCGGCTCCTCGATCAGATAGACGTCGCGCGCGCCGGCCTGGAGCGCCGCGTCGCGCACCGCCCGCTTCTCGACCTGGGTGATGCCCGAGGGAACGCCGACGACCACCCGGGGCCGGTCGAGGACCCAGGCGCGCTTGCGCCCGGACGAGATCTGCCGCGCTCGCTCGATGAAGTACTGCAACATCCGTTCGGTCACGTCGAAATCGGCGATGACGCCGTCCTTCAGCGGACGTATCACCTGGATGTTCTCGGGCGTGCGCCCGAGCATCGCCTTGGCCTCGTGGCCGACCCCGATGACCTCGTTGTCGGTCTTGCGGATCGCGATGATCGAGGGCTCGTTGAGGACGATGCCCCGGCCCTGCACGAACACGAGCGTGTTGGCCGTACCCAGGTCGATCGCCAGGTCCGACGAAAAGAGCCCAAATAGACGGTCTGATAGCATCGACGCCACAGCTAGCAATCCCCGCGCCACACCCGGCGCGCGCCCGAACTGTGTGATTGGACAGGTGGCCGCCTCACCGGACACCGGCCCGGGTGATCTGGCGGTGACAGCAGCGACGCCCGGCGGACAGCGACCGGACGGCCTGAGACCATGAGCCGCACGACGCTTCGACCGCTACATTTTGCCCCAGTAGACGCGATCCGCCGGGAAAACCGTCTTGCAGCGAGTCGGGGCGGTCGGTCCGTCCAGGGTGTCGGCCGCGGCGCGCCAGGTCGCATAGTGCGGCGCCGCTCGGTGAGCTTCGAGCGCCGCCATGTCCTTGTAGACCTCGTAGAAGTAGTAGACGTTCTCGTCCTGGTCGTCCTGGAGGACGTTGAACTGCAGGCAGCCGGGCTCGTCCCGCTCGGAGCCGAGCGCGTCGATCTCGATCGCCTCGAGGAAACGCTTCTTCTGGTCCGGCTTCACGCGCACTTTCACCCAGATTGCCAGCATCGACGAGTCCTCCTCGGGCCAGCGAGCCGGAGCTCGCGGAGGCCCACAGCGCGCACCGCGCGCTCTATCGGTCGGCCACGCGGGATGGTAGCGCGAAGTGGTCGCCTGCGTCGGACTAAAGCAGTGGACCGTCCGGGGACGCGCAAAAAGGCGCGGGCACTTCTTACGTGGTGCCGCGAGTCTCCATGGATGAAAGCCCTGATGTCGCGTCCCTAACCTTACGCAATCGCGTCGCCCCATATGAGCGCCTCCCGTTCACCTTCCGTGGCACAAAAGATGCCCCGCTTGACGTCGGGCAAGCATTGCCCACCGCATGATGGAGGAAGAGAAATGAGCACTCGCGTCGTTCAAGCGGTCCTGGTCACGCCGCTGCTCCTGGCCATGCTGGGAGGCTGCGTGTACAGAAGCAGAGAGGTCCAGACATCGACCCCGAGCCCGGTGGTGATGGCGCCGGCGCCGCCGGCAGCGCCGGCGGTAGTGGTTCCGCCCGCGGCACCTCCGGTGAACTCAGCGGTTCCTTCGGATCGCATCGTGTATCCCGAGGGACGCTGGCAGCTCTACGGTGACGGCCGCAGCGTCGCGTACTACTGGGTATGGATCCCGACCGGATCGACCCTGGCGACGGCACCGTCGCCCCCGATGAAGCCGAGTGGCTCGGCAGTCGTGACGACTTCGGATCGTACGTACACCTTCCGAGAGGGGCGCTGGCAACTCTACGGTGACGGCGGAGCCACGCCGTACTACTGGGTGTGGATCCCGAGCGGCACGGCGCCGCCCACCCCGCCGATGCCGCCGCAGGCTGGATAGATCGGCCGATCTCCACGGAGGGGGCCTCTCGATGGCCCCCTCCACATTCGTCGGTTCCTCGTCGTGGACCTCCCTGGCTTGAGTGAGAGGGCCGCAGTATAGTGCGCGGTATCCGGCCACTACCTCACAGGGGGGTGACGTCATGTCCGACGGTTCTCTCGAGCTGGCCAACGACGCGAAAGCCACCCCACCATCGGACGCAGAATCGCGTGGTGATCAGGGCACGCCCGCTCACAGCGGGCCGCTGACGCGACGCTGGACCGAGCAACGCTGGCTCCTCGACAACACCATCCGCTCGGTGGGGATGGACTGGGACCAGCCGCGCTCCATCTATCTCTCCGTGCCGTGCGGCCCCGAGGCCAACGCCGACTTCGCCGCCATCCGACAGCGCATCACGAAGCTCGCCGACGCGTCGCCCGCGTTCGAGGCGGTCGCCCGCCGTCGTGAGGCCAAGGCCCACGCGGCCGAGGAGAATCAAGATTTCGTGACGGCGCGCGAGAACTACTTCATGGCGAGCATCCACTGGGGCGCCGCCCAGTGGCCCATCGACGAAAACAACGCGCAGAACCGCCTGTACAACGGAAAGAAGCGCGACTGCTATACGCGGTACGCCAAGCTCGCCGACCACCAGGTCGAGGCGGCCTGGATTCGCTTGCCCGACGGTCTGTCGCTCCCGGCCTGGTTTCATTTGCCGCCCGGCTACCACGGCGGACGCGTCCCGGTCGTAGTCTCGCTCCCGGGCATGGACAGCTTCAAGGAGATGGGCGTCGCGATGTACGGTGATCGGTGGCTCTCGCGCGGGATGGCGGTGCTCGCGCTGGATGGGCCGGGTCAGTACGAGAGCCCGCTGCTCGACATCTACTTCAGCATGCCCGCGTGGACCGCGACGGGCACGGCGGCCGTCGACTGGCTCTCGGCCCGCGCCGAGATCGACGTGA